>Ga0070741_10001403_pt1 | contig 73952 bp, 56 predicted proteins | sample Coa_R1_4_FD_66440 | JGI IMG/M metagenome (GOLD analysis project Ga0070741, IMG submission 66440) | Surface soil microbial communities from Centralia Pennsylvania, which are recovering from an underground coalmine fire - Coalmine... | ecosystem: Environmental > Terrestrial > Soil > Unclassified ...
CCCCCTCGGGGTCAGGATGGAAGAGGCTATGGACATCCGTTCCCGCCGGCTGAATCGCCGCACCGCGCTAACGCTCGGCACGCTGGGCCTCGGCGGTCTCCTCCTGCCGACCGGGGCCGCGGCCCCGGTTCGCCACTCGCGGCCCACACCCCATGCGGCCCACGCGGCGATCGACGACACGACCGAGGTGCCGACCGGGCAAGCTCCCTCCGGTCCGGTCGAAGTCACTTTGGCCGGGACGACGACACCAGTCGCCGTGGACGGCGCGACGGTACCGCTCAGCTACGACGGCGTCTTCCCCGGCCCCCTCCTTCGCCTCCGCGAGGGCGATAACGTGCGCCTGACGTTCGTCAATCGCCTCGACGAGATGACCAACCTGCACCTGCACGGGCTGCACATCTCCCCCGCCGTGGATGCTCCCTTCGTCCACCTCATGCCCGGCGAGGCGCGGCTGTACGAGTTCACCGTCCCGGCCGGCGCGGCCGGCACCTACTGGTACCATCCGCACCACCACGGCACGCTGGATCGCCAGATTCGCGGCGGCCTAGTCGGGCCGCTCCTCGTCACCGGACCTATCGACGACCTCCCGGAGCTGCAGGCCGCCCAGGACCACGTCCTGGTATTCACGGCGCTAGGAGGCCGCGGCGGACGCGGTGGCGGAGCGGCGGCCTTCCTGGCGAACGGGCGCCAACGCGAAACGCTGACCGTCAGCAGCCCCACGCTGCGACTGCGGCTGCTCAACGCCAGCGCCGACGCCTTCCTGCGCCTCGCGTTCGAGGAGCTAACGATGCACCTCGTCGCGACCGACGGCGGCTTCATCGCCGCGCCGGTGCCTCTCAGCGAGGTGCTACTCGCCCCCGGCGAGCGCGCCGAGGTACTGGTGCAGGCGAGCCTCCCCGGTAGCTACGCACTGATGCGTCTGCCGTTGGGCGGTCGAGGCGGGGCGGCCGGCGGGCCGGAGCCGCTGGTGACGCTGGAGGTGCCGGCCGCGATGGCGCCCAGCGATCTGCCGGTGTCGCTGGCCACGGTCCCGCCGCTGGACCCGGCCGGCGCGGTGGCCACCCGCCGGATCGTCTTGGACGGGGGGGCGCGGATCGACGGCAGGCGGTTCGACGAGGGCCGTATCGACCTCCGCGCTCAGTTGGGCTCACTCGAGGTGTGGGAGATCGAGAACGCGAGCGGCCAGCGCCACGCCTTCCACCTGCACTCGTATTCATTCCAGGTTCTAGCGCGCAACGAGGTTCCCGAGCCATACACGGCCTGGAGGGACGTGGTAGGGCTCGCGCCGGGCGAGCGAGTGCGCCTCGCGGTGCCCTTCACCGATTTCGGGGGCACCACTGTCTTCCACTGCCACGTCGCACAGCACAACGACCGCGGCATGATGGCCGTCTTGGAGGTAGTCTAGCGATTCCCCAACGCGCCCTCGAACCGCGCGCTCTTCGAGTCGTCAGCGCCGCTGCCCGCCTCAGCACGATCTCCACAGCAGTTCGCCCGCCGCATTGGCCGCCGGCTCGTCGTGGTGGTACTGCTGGCAGCCGCGCTGTCCACGCTGGCGCGGTTGGCCACGCGGCAGCGGCCGGCGTATACTGCCGCCGCAGCGGGGAGCGCGGGGCCGCGCCTAACGCTGCAGAACCGTCCGGAGGCTGCATGGACCGCACGCAGGAGCAGTTGACCGACTACTGTATGGCGAGCGACTTCGCCTGCCTCGCGCCCGACACGGTGCACCGCTACGAGCGCCACCTGCTGGACAGCCTCGGCTGCGCGCTAGGCGCTCTGGACGCTGAGCCCGCGGCGATCGCGCGCCGGCTTGCGATGGCGGCACGCGGCAATCCGGGCGCGCGCATCTTCCGGCATCCCGAGCCGACCACGCTCGAGATGGCGGCCTTCGCGAACGGCGTGCTCATCCGCTACCTCGACTTCAACGACCGGCTGATCAGCGGCCACCCGAGCGACGGCCTCGGCGCTCTCCTGGCCGTAGCCGAGGTGCACGGACTGAGCGGCCGCGAGCTCGTGGCTGGCCTTCACGTCCTGTACGAGGTGTTCGGGCGCCTGAAGCCCGGGCTGCTGCGCGACCGCGGCTGGGACCAGGGGACGTACCTGGCGGTGGCCGTGGCCTGCGCCGTCGCCAAGCTGCTGGGCTTCTCCCGCCAGCAGACGGCCGAGACCATCGCCATCGCGATCAGCGACAACGTGGCGACGCGCCAGGCCCGTGCGGGCGAGCTATCCACTTGGAAGGGCTGCGCCACCCCGAACGCGGCGCGCAAGGGACTGTTCGCGGCGCTGCTGGCGGGAGACGGGATGAGGGGCCCGACGCGCCCGTTCGAGGGGACGCACGGGCTCTTCGAGCAGGTGACAGGGCCGTTCGAGCTGGACCTGCCGGCCCCGGGCGAGTCGCCGATGATCGAGAGCGCCGATTTGAAGTACTTCCCGGTGGAGGGCCAGGCCCAGGGCCCGGCGCTGGCCGCGATGGAGCTGCGCCAGATCGTACCTGTCGATGAGATCGAGGCCATCGACGTCGAGGTGTACCAGTTCGCCTGGGCGGAGATTGCCCGCGACCCCGCAAAGTGGGAGCCCACTAGCCGAGAGACCGCCGACCACAGCCTGCCGTACATCCTGGCGACGGTGTTGAAGCACGGCACGATCACGCCGGCCCACTTCGCACCCGAGCACCTCGTCGACCCCTGGGTCCGCGCCCTCATGCCGCGCATCGGCGTGCGCCCCAACGACGAGTTCACGCGGCGCTGGCCCGCGGAACTGCCGTGCCGCGTCACCGCGCGCACGCGCGATGGGCGCCGCCACGCGGTCGAGGTGGCGCGGCCGCGGGGCCACCGGACGAACCCGCTGAGCGACGACGAGCTACTCGCCAAGTTCGAGGCGCTCGCCGCGCCTGTCCTTGCGCCGGAGCAGCGCCGTGCGGTCGTCGACTTCGCCTGGTCCCTCCCCGAGCAGCCACGCGCCGCGGCGCTGCTGGACCTCCTCTGAGAACCGCGCCCGGCCCAGCGCTTGCCCGGCGCAGTCCACCATAGACGGCCCACCGCTCCCGGTTGGGCTACACCCCGAAGCCCGATCCAGCCAGAACGTCGGAAGCGCCGCGTCCGGACGGGAGGAGACAGGTGGGCAAGGCGAGCCGCGGCCGGCGGCCCTCCCGCCGGTGATACTGGATTGCCGTACAATACGGCGATACCGTACAATGGCGGCATGGAACCGGACGACTTGGCCCGCTTTCGACGCGCCTACCGCCGCCTGATCCACGAGCTTGACACCGCTCGTCTGCAGCAGTGGGAGCAGTCGCGCGTGACGCTCCCACAGCTCCGCGTCTTGCATCAGATCCGGCGCACGCCTGGCGTGACCACGGGCGAGCTGGCCCGCACGCTGGGCGTTACCGTCTCCACCGTGAGTGGCCTGGTCATCAAGCTGGTGGACCGCGGCCTGGTGGCGCGGACGACGACGCCCACCGACCGCCGTCAGCTTCCGCTGTACCTCACCGAGGCGGGCGCGCACTTGCTCGGCGAGCTGTCGGAGGCCGACCGCACGTTCCTGGCCGGCCTCGCCGCGCGGCTCGGACCCGACTTAGTCACGGTCACAGCCACCCTGGAGCGGCTGGCCGACACCACGGCCGAGCTCCGCAGGGCGCCGCCCACGGAGGTGCCGCTGGAGAACGGCGCGGCATCGCGTTAGGTTAAGCGGCCCCACGGGAGGGGCCAGTCAACGAGAGCCCAAGCAAGCGGGCGCAGGACTCGGGCGGCGCAGACTGGTCCTGGCGACGGCGCTTCGAGACCAGGCGCGGCGAACCCGGGCGGGAGCTGGCGAATGAGCACCTCCGCTGCACCCCCTACCGACGCGACCCCGCCGCCGGACGGCGCTGCCTCCGCGGTGGCTGCGGGGCCGGCCCGGCGCGGGGCGATCCCGGCTGCCCCCGTCGACGCGGCGACCCTGGCCGACGAGCGGGAGCGGGCCCTGGTGCTCTGGCTCAGCAATGCCTCGCACGCGCTCAACCACTTCCAGAACCAGATGGTGTCCGTGCTCTACCCGGTGATCATGGCCGAGCTGGGCTTTGGCTACGCGCAACTGGGCATGCTCACGGCCATCCGCAACCTGCTCGGCAACGGCATGCAGATGATCTACGGTTTCCTGGCGCCGTTCGTCTCGCGCAGCCGGCTGCTCGGGCTTGGCAACGTGGGCCTTGGCATCGGGACGCTGCTCACCGGCGTCTCGGGCTCGTACCCCGCGTTTGTCGGCGCGCGCGTCGTCTCCTCCGTCGCCTCTAGCGCCCAGCACCCAGTCGGCTACAGTCTGCTGGCGGGCTACTTTCCGAAGAGCCGCGGCACCATCCTGGCGCTGAACACAAGCATCGCCTCGGTCGGCAGTCTGCTCGCGCCGCCGCTCGCGGCCGTGCTGCTCGGCCTGCTCGGCTGGCGCCAGATCTTCTATGTCGTCGCGTTCGCCAGCGTGGGGATGGGCCTGGTGTACTTCCTGCTGCACGACCGGGTGGGGGGGCCGGGCGCCGCGGCCGGCTCTCGGCGCCAGCGGCTGGCCCGCGGCAGGGAGAGCTACCTGCGCGTGCTGCGCAACCGCAACGTTTTGGTCATCTCGCTCGTGATGATGGCGGGCGCGGCCGGCCGCGGCGACGGTGTGAACGCCACCTACCTGGGCCCGCACCTGGTGAACGACCTGGCCCTCTCGGTGGTCGTGTCGGGCTTCGTGCTCGCGGCCCTCCAGGTGGGCAACATCGTCGGGCCGCTGGGCTTCGGCTGGCTGTCCGATCGCGTCTCGCGCAAAGGGGTGCTGCAGCTCTCGCTGCTGTGCTCGGCGCTCGCCACCTGGTGGCTCGCCCACCAGGCCGCGTACCTGCCGCTGCTCGTGCTCAACATGGTGGTCTATGGCGCCGTGACCGGGTCGCGCAACACGCTGACGCAGGCGCTGATCGCCGACTCGCTCGCCGATGAGGACCGCGACGCGGCCTTCAGTGTCTACTACTTCCTGGGATTCCTGTCCGGTCCGGTCTGGGCGCTCCTCACCGGGTTCATCATGGAGAACTTCGGCTTCTCCCTCGCCTTCTCGGTGCTCACCGTGAGTTACTTGCTGGGCATGGCCCTGATGAGCCTGGTCCACGAGCCGCCAGGCGCCCACTCGGTCGCCCGCGGCTAGCCGCCTCAGCCGCGCCGGCTTGCGCTGGCGATGGCAAACGGGCTACGCTAAGGTTCCCTGTGGGCACGGAATAGCGCGGCCGGGTGAGCTCAGGCACGGGCACCCTGGCGAGCGAGCGGAACCCTCGGCGAAGGAGGCACGAGATGTCTGACGGCGAACGGCCAGGCACGATCTACTGGATCGACCACTACGTGGTCGGCTCCAACGACCCCGAGCGCTGGTTCGACTTCATGACGAAGGTCATCGGCGCCCGCCCGCCCCAGTTGCAGGGGCCGCCCAACCGGCGCGTCATCGGCTTTCAGGACCTCACCTCCTGCTGCCATCACGGCGCCATGTTCGCCGCCGAGCCGCTGCCGCCGAGCGCGGGCCTGGGGAAAGGTCTGCCGCGGCATGCGCTGTTCATTCGCCAGGCCGACATCGACCAGCACCTGCGGCGGCTGGACCAGCTCGGGGTGCCGCACCTCGACCCGGTCCGCACGTCCGCGGACGGCGAGGACGGCGTCTCGATCGCCTGGGAAGACCCGGACGGCAACCAGTTCGAGTTCTGGGCGCCGGACCGCCTGCCCGAGGGCGCGATGAGCGAGTGCACGCCGCTGGGCGTCGGCCGGATTAGCCACGGCGTCTACGAGTCCCTGGACTTGCAGCGCGAGGCCGACCACTTCGCGACCTACTGCGCTCTCGAGCCGCGCCAGAGTACCGACGTCAGCGCCGACACCCTGGTGCTGCGGCTGGTCGGCGGGGCGCGCATCGTCTACAAGAAGGTGGACACGCTGAGTCGCCGCACCGGTGGCTGGGGCAAGCTCGGGGCGGCCCATGCCGCCCTCGTCATGCGGGACGAGGACTTCTGGCCGAGCTATGAGCGGATGTGGGCCAGCATCCCCGAATGGGAATGGGACAAGGAGCAGGGGCGGTTCGTCGGCGCCGGGCCCGAGCTGCCCGCGCGGACGGCGCGGCACGGCAGCCCGGCGGGCATCCAGTGGTTCGAGATCCGGGGGCGCGGCGACGACTGGTACGACTGGGACACCAACTGCTTCCACTTCATGGGCGGGGCGCCCCGGGACCGCTCCTTCAGTCAATACGAACCGCACACCATGGACTGGCACCTGCCCAGGTTCCTGGAGGAGCGCGGCATCGCGCTGCCCCGGCCATAGGGGTGACTGACCTCGGCGAGGCCGCTCTAGCTCGTACCTGGCGCCCGGGTAGCCGCACCTAAGAACCGTAGCGCCGCATAGCCTGGCTCGCAATCCGAGCTCGCCAGCGGCCTAGTTGTGCGGGTAGATGACCGCCTTGGTGATCCGGTACGCCGCCATGTCCTCCATGGCCTGCGTGGCCTGGTCCAGCGTGTAGCTGGCGCTGATGATCTCCTCGATGGGGTAGACTTTCTGCCGCGCGGCCAGGAACTGAATCGCCTGCAGCCAGTGGCGTGGCTCGGCCGTCAGGATGCTGTGATAGGTCATCTGGCGCGGCATGGCGCTCACGTCGAGCGTGGCCTGCCCGCCGCCGCCGATGTTCAGGTACTGGCCGCCCGCGCGCAGCAGCCGCAGCCCCTCGGGCACGGCCGTCGCGTTCGCCACCTGGATCACGATGTCGGCGCCGCGGCCGGCCGTGTGGTCCAGCACCCACTTGCGCCGGTCGGTGGGGTCCTTCACCTCGTCCAGGTCCAGCGTGGCATCGGCGCCCATCCGCTCGCAGAGCGCCAGCCGCTGGGCCGGCGCGCCAATGACCAGGATCTGGTTGGCGCCGTGGTCGCGCGCCACGGCGGTGGCGAAGGTGCCCAGCGGCCCGCAGCCCTGGATGACCACCGTCTCGTGGCTCTTGATCGGCCCGAGGCGATCGAAGCCGTGCATGATCGTGCGGTAGGCGCAGGCGGCCGCTGCCGCCGAGGCCGACGAGATCGCCTCGGGCACCTTCACGATCTGGCACTGGGGCATGATGTACATGTACTCGGCGCAGCTCCCGAGCAGGTAAGGGTATTGGTCGATCGGGTTGTGCCCCCACGAGGGCTTGGCCGGGCAGGCGGCCGGCACCATCGCGACGTTGCACCAGTAGCACTTGCCGCACGGCGGGTAGGCCCACACCACGCGGTCGCCCACCTGGACCGGATTGCCCAGGATGTCAACGCGCGCGCCGTTCAGCGCCTCGATGATGCCGCACGGCTCGTGGCCGGTAATGAATGGAGGGACGTCGCCGGGGTTTAGCGGCCCGTGCCAGCGGTGCACGTCGGTGCCACAGAGCGTCGAGGCCTCGATGCGGGCCAGGGCGCCGCCGGGCTCCAGTTCGGGGATCGGGACCGCTCGGATCTCAAGGGGGGCGTTGTAGGCGGTGACGACGGCGGCGCGACACTCGGCCATGCTCCACGCTCCTGCCCGCGATCTTGGCGCGGCCCCCGCAGGGCGGCCTACGCACGCGCCGCCGCGGGGGCGGCTGGCGCCCCTAGTATCGGCAACCGCCCCCGCCGCGTCAATGCGCCGGCCGCCCTGCCCGTCGGCCGGCGCCACCCGACATCTGAGGAAGGCGCCAAGCTCCTCTGCGCGCTCTCGCAGTACACCTATCGCTAGCCCCTCTGGAGCCAGCAGCCGGTCCGATTGCCGTCCCAGCCGTGCTAGTCGTCGCGGCCGGGCATAGCACCCTCGCCGCCTTGCAGCGTCGTTCCCCTCACTGGCATCTCCAGACAGCCCGGCCACGTCGCGTAGAGATTCGGGCAGCGCGAGCAAACATAGACCGGCCCGCAGAGATCCATCATCCGCGCCTCGCGCGCGACAACAGTTCTTGCGCACACGACACAGCGCACCCGATCGGGTGAGCGGACCAAGCGGCTCGACATGGTGGACTGCTCCTCCTGGCGCGTCGAGTAACACGGTAGCGGCGTGCCAAACTGTAAAGCTCTCCGCTCACAGGATCGCTCACATCCGGGCATGAACCGCTCACAATTCGCTCACGCTACGCACAGGGGCGAGCCTCAGGCTGGCGCCCGTCTTGCTGGCGCCGGAGGCGGGCAGTATAGTGGGGGCGCCGATGGCGGAAGGCCGCGCGGGCGCAGGGTGACGCGGGAGGACGCAGATGGGCGCGATTCTGGGAATGGGGCTCAGCCACTACCCCGGGCCGATGGTGCCCGTCGAATACTGGCCAAAGATGATCGCCACCAACGTGCAGAAGGGCCGTATTCGCCCCGAGGACGCGGCGAACGTCGCCGGCTGGCCCGCGCCGATGCGAGCCGAGTGGGGCGCGGACGAAGGGCTGACGGCCGCACGGGCGCACCGCGCCCGGCTGCTCGCGGGCTATCGCCGGCTTCGCGAGGCGCTGGACGCGTTTCAGCCGGACCTCGTCCTCATCTGGGGGGACGACCAGTACGAGAACTTCAAGAAGGACGGTATCCCGCCGTTCTGCGTCTACATCCTGGACGAGGCGGTCTGCAAGCCCTTCGCGGGCGGCGAGCGCGGGCCGTTTCGCACCGCGGCGAACGCCTGGGGCGTGCCGCCGGACACCGAGCTGCGCGTGCGCGGCCACCGCGAGGCGGCCAACGGGCTGGCGCGGGCGCTGCTGGAGCAGGACTTCGACGTCGCCTACGCCTATACCACGCGCCACGAGCGCGGCCTGGCGCACTCCTTCGCCTATACGACCGTGTTTCTGGACTACGACCGGCACGGCGCGGGCTTCCCCTATCCCGTCATCCCGTTCCACGTGAACTGCTACGGCAACGAGATCATGCAGACGGCCGCGGGCAAGGACGAGGGCATGCTGGAGCTGTCGCCGCCCTCGCCCAGCCCGCGGCGCTGCTTCGCCATCGGGCAGGCGACGGCGCGCTACTTCGCCGACAGTCCCTGGCGCGTCGCGCTGATCGGCTCGTCGAGCTGGTCGCACGGCTCCCTCACCCCGAAGCACGGCCGGCTGTACCCGGACACCGAGGCCGACACCGCACGCTACGAGGAGCTGAAGAGCGGCCGCTTCGTGGACTGGCACCGCATCGGCATCCGCGAGATCGAGGAGTCGGGCCAGCACGAGGTGCTGAACTGGATCACGCTCGCCGGGGCCATGGCCGAGCTGGGCCAGCAGGCGCAGATCGTCGAATACGCGGAGAGCTACCTCTTCAACTCCAGCAAGTGCTTCGCGCTCTTCCCGCCGGATCACCCATGACCGCGACTGACCCGAACCCGGCTACGAGCGCGTCTCCGCTGCGCATCGGCATCGCGGGGCTAGGGATTGCCGCGCGGCCGGTTGCCGGGCTTCGAGCAGGGGGGGGGCGTGCGGCGACCGTTCATGCCGAGCGAGTTCGACGTGAGCAGGGGCGGCGTAGTCTACCGCCAGGGCCCCGCACATAGATGCTAGTGGCGGCGGAGCAGCGTGCCGCCCGGCGTGCCCGGCCCACTCGGCTCAGGCGCTCGTTCGCTTCTTCCCTGAGCTGAGCGGCCCCCTTACGAGCTGGCGGCGGCCTGGAGGGCGGGGCGAAGCGGCGAGGGGACCTGGTACTGCATCAGGATCTCCCGGCGCTCACGCGACGACTCGAGGATCGCGATACAGGCTTCCAGTGTGGCTCGGCTCCAGCGCGCGTCGGGGAAGGCGGGGCGATTCTCGCGCACCGCGTCCACCAGCGCCTGCACCTCGCCCGCGCGCAGCTCGCGCTCGGTGATCGGCACCTCCTCGCGGCCCCTCTCGGTGTAGACGTACACGCCGTCGGGCGACTGGCGCACGTCGCCCCGCTCGCAGCTCACAATCGTCAGCCCAAAGAAGTCTTGCTTGTGGTCCTCGCGGCGCGCGAACGCCTCGATGGAATACTGCGGCAGGGCGTAGAACTCCTCGGCCGGGATGGGGCCGGTGCCGCGCGGCCGTGGCCCGAGCAGCTTGTCCTCGGGGTAGGGCCGGCCGCCCTCGCCGATCCCCCACGTCAGCTCGCGGATGTCGAAGTTGCCGTAGCCGTTGAAGCTGGCCAGCGCCGCCGCGCCGTCCTCGAAGTCCAGGAAGGCCGAGTAGTTAGCCTCGACGTCGTAGCTCGGATGCCACTTGCCCGTGGTGGCGCGCACGCCGCGCACCAGGCCGCCGGCCAGGTAACGGATGACGTCGAGCTGGTGGGGGCCCTGCCGGTAGACGACGCCCCCGCCGCGCCTGGGGTCGACGGACGCGGCCTCCCACGGCCGCTGGATCCAGTCGTTGTACATCCAGGTGTTGATCTGGATCACGCGGCCCAGCCGCCCGCTGGCGAGGATCTCGCCGATTTTCCGGACGTAGGGGCGATGAATGCGGCTGTGGCCCTGCACGTACTGCACGCCGTTGCGCTCGACGGCCTCCACCATGCGGTTCGCCTCGGCGAGCGTAATCGCCATTGGCTTCTCGCAGATGACGTGCTTGCCGCGGTCGGCGGCCAGGATCGTGTGCTCGGCGTGCAGGTGGTTCGGCGTGGCCACCCACACGGCGTCGATCGGGCCATGCTGGCACATCTCGGCCACGTCGGTGAACGTCTCGACGCCGTACTGCTGCTTGAACCGCTCCAGTTCGTCGGTGCGCACGTCGCACACGGCGGTCAGCTCGGCCCCCGCCGTAGCGGCGATGCTGCCGAGCACCTGGCGTGCGGCGACGCCGAGCCCCACGATGCCAATGCGGACGAGGGAGTCTTCTGCCACAGCTCTCGCTCCTCTCAGGCGGCCTCCGAGCCAAGCCGCAAGCCCAGCTTGCGCGCGACCAGCGCGACCCCGACCGCCATCGCGGCGAGGATCACGCCCACCACTGCCGCGGACTCCAGGTTGCCCCCGCGCGCGAACTCTAGCATGAGCAGCGCAAGCGGTCGCGTCGTGGCGCCGGCGAGCAGCGCGCTCGTGCTGATGTCGCGCAGCACCGTGATGAACACGAGCACGAAGATGCTCACCAGCATCGGCGCCACCAGCGGGAGCATCACGCGGCGATAGGTCGTGAGCCACCCCGCCCCGCACACCCGCGACGCCTGCTCTAACTCAAGGGCGACCTGCGCGAAAGAGGTCTTCAGCATCTGCACCCCGAACGGCATGCTCTGGATGAGTAGCGCCAGGATCAGTGCGCCCATCGTACCATAGAGCAGCTTGACGCCCGGGAGGGTCAGCATGAGCCACAGCAGCGCCACGCCCAGCAGGATCCCCGGCACCGCCCAGGGCAGCCAGGTGAGCAGGCTCAGCGTGCGGCGCCCCGCGAGCTGCGAGCGCACAATCACATAGGCCAGCAGGCCGTAGACCAGGATGCCCAGCCCCGCCACGCTGAAGCCCAGGATCAGGGAGTTGCGCAGCGCCTGCAGGAACACGGGGTCGCGGAACACCCGCTGCCACTGCGCGGTGGTGTAGGGGTCGGGGATGCTGAAGAAGCCAAACAGCCGCATGAAGGAGCCCAGGAGCAGCAGCGCCAGCGGCAAGGCGATACCAATCGCGATATAGAGGAGACAGAACGCGCTCGCGGCGTAGCGCCAGCGGCCGGCGGGGATCACGCGGAAGCTGGCGCCGCGCCCGCTGATCGTCACATAGGTACGGCGCTCCGTGTACCACTGATACAGGAAGGCCAGCACGAACAGCACGAGCAGGAAGAAGGTGCTGAGCGCCATCGCCTGCGGGAACTGCGGCGGCTCCACGTTCATCAGGTCGTACACTCGTGTCGCGTACACGTAGATGCCCGCCGGGGTGCCAAGAAGCTGCTCGACCTCGAACGCCTCCAGGCCGCGGATCAGCCCCGCGACCATCGCCGTGAGCATCGCCGGCGACAGCACCGGAATGACGACGCGGCGCAAGGTTTGCAGGGGGCCCGAGCCGCAGACGCGCGCCGCCTGCTCGAGCGTGGCGTCCATCTGGCGCAGCGCCGGCGCGAGCAGGATCACCATGATCGGCACGGTGCTCAGCGTCAGGTGCACCCAGAGGATGCCGGCGACCGAGTTGATGTTGAAGAGCGGCCGGCCGACGAATGGCAGGGCAACAAGCGCCTGGTTTACCAGGCCGTACTTGCTGTCGAGCAGGAGGATCCAGCCCAGCGCGACGGGCAGGACGGGCAAGAAGAAGGCAACCCATAGCGCGAACTCGATGAAGCGCCACCCCGGAATCTGCACGCGCACGAGGAGCCAGGCGATGACGAAGCCGATGATCACCGCGACCGGCGCGCGCAGCGCGAGCAGCACGCTGTAGCCGATTGACTCCAGCGTGCGGGGGCTGCGGAACGCCTCGGCCCACGGCTGGAGGCTCCATTCCCACGCCTCGCCGACCCGTGCGCCGTTGAAGCTGCCGATGACCACGAACGCCACGGGCAGCAGCGTGAACAGCGCGACGACGGCGACGAGCGCGAGGCCGAGAGTCGTCTCCCGCCGGGGGAGCCAGCGCTGGTCGGCGCCAGCGCGCAGCGCCGCGATGCGTATGGTCGCCATGCGCCCCTCTCCGGCTGACGGGGTAGCCGCTTCGGTTGATCCGGCCGACCGCGGGCTGGCCCGCGTCAGGGCCTGCCGACAGGCGGCAGCTCGCCGGCCGCCGGCCAGACTTTGATCGCGGCCGCGTCGAGCGCGAGCAGCACCCGCTGCCCGGCCCGCAGGTCCAGCGTGCGCGGGGCCTCGAGGACAATCTCGGCCTCGCCGAGCCGCAGGGTGCACTCGTAGCGGTCGCCCACGTAGGCGACGTCGTCCACGACCGCCGCGAGCTGGTTCGGCGCCGGCTCGACGCCGTTCGCCACGATCGCCACGTGCTCGGGCCGAACCGAGAGCCAGACGCCGTCGCCAATGGCGGGTAGCTGGTCGGGCGGTACGGCGACTCGGCCCTGGCCCGCGACCTCCACGTGGCGCTCCGCGCCGGCGCCAACCACGCGGCCCCGCACGTTGATGCACTGACCAATGAAGCTCTGGACGAAGTGGGTCGCGGGCTGATGGTAGATCTCGCGCGGCGCGCCCACCTGCTCGATGACGCCGGCGCGCATGACGGCGATGCGGTGCGAGAGGGTCATCGCCTCAAGCTGGTCGTGCGTCACGAACAGGATCGTCGTGCCCAGCGCGATCTGCAGCCGCTTGAGCTGCGCGCGCATCTCGTGGCGGAGCTTCGCGTCGAGGTTGCTCAGCGGCTCGTCGAGCAGGAGAATGTCTGGCTCGTACACCAGCGCACGCGCGAGCGCCACGCGCTGCTGCTGGCCGCCGGAGAGGTGCGTGGCCGGACGCTGCGCCAGGCCATCCAGCCCTGTGAGCTCCAGCATCCGCTCGACCTGCCGGCGCATCTCCGCCGCCGGCACGTGCCGGATCCGGAGCGGGTAGGCCACGTTCTCGAACACCGTCATGTGCGGCCAGATGGCGTAGCTCTGGAACACCAGCCCCATGTTACGCTTCTCGGGCGGCAGACAGATACGCTTCGCGCCTGACGCGATCACCACACCGTTGACGAGGACCTCCCCGTCGTCCGGCCGCTCCAGCCCGGCGATCAGCCGCAGCGTGGTGCTCTTCCCGCAGCCGCTCGGCCCCAGGAGAGTCAGCGTCTCGCCACGGAACAGCTCGAAGCTCACGCGGTCCACGGCAGTGGCCGCGCCATATCGCTTCACGAGGCGCTGCACTTCGAGCACGACCTCGGGCATCCGCCAGCCCCCTCCACCCAGCGCGGGCCACGACAGCGCGGACTCCCGCACCGAGCGGTTCAGCGCGCTGGAGCATCCTCGGAGGACCGCTCTAGCCCGCGCGTCGCGACCGTGCGATGATAGGGCGGAGCGTCGCACCGGTCAAGCGGGGCGCCGGTACTGCGGCGCGCACGAGCGGATTTGCCGGCGGCGCGGATAGCTGCGCCGTCACCTCGGTTGCCTGACAACCCGCCTGCCTGAGCTCGGGGCTCACGGTGCGCCGTCAGGGACTCGCCGGGTCGCCGCCCTCGCCGGCATCCTGGCCGCTGTCGGCCGCGCGCTGCGCCCTCGCCTGGTCCTGCACGGCCTGCAGAAGCGCCTGGAGCGCGGGATCGCTGACGGGGTCGGTCAGGTGGACGGTGTGCCGTTTCCCGCTCGCCTCGACGGTCAGCGTGTACTGGCGGTAGTCGGCGGCCCCTCGCGAGGGGCCGCCGACTACCGCCGGCAAGTCGAAGAAGCGCGCGGCCTCCACCTGTCGCTCCAGGTCAGCCGCTTGCTCCGCCGGCAGGTTGCCGCTGTCAACCGTCACTGGCCTGGCCAGGCCGGGGAAGTACGCGATGCCACCGCTGGTCTGCAGCTCGATCCGCACGGGAGCCTCCACCGTCAGGTCGCCCTGATTCCCACTTGCTCCCAGGCCGCGACGACGGCCTGTTTCTCCGCGCTCGTCTCGCCGTAAAGGCGCCCCGCGTTCGCGGCGGTGCGCCGCGCGAACTGCTGGAACTTTGCGGAGGGGCGCAGGCGCGGGTCACGCAGCGTCTCGTACCAGATCCGGCCCGCCTTCTCCCACGCGTACCCGCCGATCGCCGTGGCCGCCAGGTAGAAGGCGTGGTTCGGGATGCCCGAGTTGATGTGCACGCCGCCGTTGTCCTGGAAGGTGTGCACGTAGTCACGCATGGTGGCCGGCTGGGGATCCTTGCCGAGCAGCGGGTCGTCGTATGCCGTGCCGGGCGCCTTCATGGAGCGCAGGGCGACGCCATGCACCTTCGCGGTGAACAGTCCGTCGCCGATCAGCCAGTCCGCCGCCTCGGCCGTCTGCTTGAGCGCGTACTGCTTCACCAGGGAGCCGAACACGTCCGACAGCGACTCGTTCAGCGCGCCGGACTGGAAGACGTACATCAGGCCGGCCTCATCCTGGGTGACGCCGTGGGTCAGCTCGTGACCGATCACGTCCAGCGAGATGGTGAAGCGGTTGAACACCTCGCCATCGCCGTCGCCGAACACCATCTGCTGGCCGTTCCAGAAAGCATTGTCGTAATTCTGCCCGAAGTGAACGGTGGCGTCCAGGTGGAGGCCCTCGTCGTCGATTGAGTTGCGCTCGTAGACCTCCCAGTAGAACCGGAAGGTATCGCCGAGCGCGTCGTAGGCCTCGTCCACGGCCGGGTCGCTCACCGGGTTCTGGCCCTCGGCCCGCACGATGTCGCCCGGCAGGTTCTGGCTGTGGTGGGTGTCGTAGACGGCGCGCTGCGCCTTCACCTCCGCGGCGAGCACTTGCGGCGCCCGCGATCGGCCGCGGACCGCGGCGGCCTGTGCCGCCCTCAGGTTGCGGAGAGTGTTATCGGTTGCCAGGGTCTGAAGGGCCGCGGCGCGCTGCTGCGGCGTCCCATTCTGCGCGATCGCGCGCAGGATATGCGGCGGCAAGATCCGACAGCCGGCACGCGTGTGGCAAGCGGGACGATTCATTCTGGACACCTCCGTCCTGCAACCAAAGCGGCGTGAAGAGCGTGCCCGGAGACGAGACCATTGGGACCGCTATCGCCGCCGGGAATCCCGGCCGCTCCACGCGCGGCGTGGCGTACCGGTGGACCGTGCGGCGCTCCAGCCCTCCTGCGTGGCCGTGCCGCATCACCTCCTTTCCGAGGGCCAGCGTAGCGCGGCCCACTCACAGGTGCGCTCACAACTGCTAGCTCATTGCACACAATCCGCTCACAGCCCCGGCGTCCAGGGACTACCGTACAGCGCGTAGGCAGCCCAGGCCGGCTCGTCCTCCCCGTGTTCCGCGACCACCGCTTCCCGCGCGCGGCGCACGGCCTTACCGACGGGCAGGCGGACGGTCGGGTCGTCGGGGTCGTTCGCCACGAGCGCCTGGTAAAACGCCCGGGCGAAAGTCCCGGCCGGCGCGTCCCGGACCGGCCACATGCTGCCCAGGAAGGCCCGCACCCCGACCCGGAGCAGCCCCGCGACCAGATCGAGCGTCGGCGGCAGCGCGGCGAGCGGCTCGCCGGGCCCCGCGCCCGTCTGCGCCGACCCACAGGCGTTGGCGAAGACCAGGCGCGGCAGGTAGACGCGCGTCGCCAGGTCCTGGGCGGTGAGCGTCGCGCCCTGGAGCACCAGCCCGCCCAGCTCCGGCCGCAGCGGATCGTAGACGGCGTGGCCGGCATAGTGGAGTACGTCGTAGTAGACGGTGTCGAGCTGTTGGGACACGTCGGCGTAGGTCACGTCGTCCACGAGCAGCTTCACCTCGGCCCCCGGCAGGCTCGTCAGCGTCTGGGCCACGAAACGCGCCTCGTCGTGCGCGAACGGCAGGTCGCCGGTCGGGTTGCCGACGACCAGCACCTTGAGGGCGCTGTGCGCGGGTGGGAGCGCCGCGGCGCGGCCGGGCGCCTCCAGCTCCAGTTGGCGCGCCAGCAGGTGCGTCCGGCAGAGTGGGCGCTGAGCGTAGTGGACCAGCTCCCACGGCAGCTCGACGGTCGACCGGTCCAGTCGCAGCACCACGTAGCCGTCCCGCCGCTCCTCCAGCCGGGCCGCCAGCTCCACCTCCGGCTGCGCCAGGAACGTGTTGTACAACCGCTCGCCGATACTGCGCAGCGCCTGGAGTCGCTTCGGGCCGTCGTCTTCGGCCAGCACCTCTTCCTGCAGGCACTTCAGCAGGAGCGTCGCCTCGTCGCTCGGATACAGCCCGCCGCTCGCGACGTCGAACCCGCCGTGGCCGATCACCGTCACTTTCAGGTCCGGCCCCGCCCGCGTGATGCCGATGCGCAGGTGCTCGGGCACGGCTCCCGCCGGGACGACGCGCGGCGGGGGGCCAGCCGGCCCAAGGTCGGCCTCCTCCAGGTAGACGTGGACCCGCGGCGGTGCCTTGGCCGCCATGATCCCGCGCCGGATCGCCGCCAGCCGCTCGCGGTTGTCCGCGCGGGCGCGCTCCACGAGCGTCAGCTCGCGGAAGCAGTCGGCCCCGGGCACCTGCTCGAGCGCCGCGAACACCCCTTCCATGAAGAGCTTGGCCGCCCGCTCCGGCTCGACGCCGGCGGAGCCCCCACCGTGCAGGATCGTCGCCGCGTCGCGGATGCCGAACGTCGCCACGGCCTCGACGACCGCGGCCCCGATCTCCCCCAGCCGGTCCGCGGCGAACTTCTCGGCCTCGCCCAGCCCGACGACCAGCACGGCGCTCGCGGCCACCGGCGAGGTGGCGGTGGGCAAGAACTGGCTGCCGCCAAAGTGCGTGTCCAGCGCGCCGCGCGCGGCCCGCCGCGAGAGGGCGCCGCCCAGCACGGCGTCAATCGCCGCCTCCGCCCCGCCGGGCGGCACGCCGCTGAGGTGGTTCACGACGATGATCGTCGCGCGCGCCGCCGTGATGTCGCCCTGGGCGAGGCGGACGACGAACGGCCGGGAGCCGTCGGCGCCGGGCATCGCCTCAGCCCCGCTGGACGGCGCGCTGGTACTCCTTCAGGAAGCGGTCCCAGCGGTGGGCCTTGGCGAAGCGCAGGTCCTTGTAGAAGCGCGAGACCGGGTCGGACGGCGCCGGAAAGTACACCGAGATCCCCCCGCAGTCCTTGACCTTCGGCCCGAGGTGGCCTTCGGCGATGACGTAGCCGCCGGGCTGGAGCGCGGCGAGCACCTGCTTGGTGGCGCTCTGGACGCCTGCATCGCTCATGGCGCCCGCCAGGTTGCGACAGAAGGTGCGCAGGTCCACCAGGTCCATCACGAAGCGGGCGCTGCGCGCGTGGGCCTGGTACACCTGGGACCAGTTCGCCTGCAGGCGCGGCCGCAGGGCCTGCTCGAGCCCGTCGAGCGCCTGGGCGAACGGCCGGATCTTCGCGGTCTCCACCGCCGCCTGCGTGACGGGCCACTCCGCCGGCTGGGTGCGATACGACTCGATGTAGCGGTCCACGACGACCTTCCCCAGCTCGGCTGGGCCCTGTTCCGGCCGCGCGGCAAGATCGGCAAGGACCCGGTCGTAGCACCAGCCGGCGCCCGGCTCCAGCTCCTCCGAGCCGACGATCACCCGCGCCTCCCGCTGCACCTGGTACGCGACCTCCAGCGTGCTCATCAAGCAGGCGTCCATCCCCAGCAGGTCGACCGGGTGGCCGATCGCCTGCGCCGCGAGCTTCATGACGTTGCCCAGCTCCAGCGTGTCCAGGGAGTGGCCCGAGCCATCGTCGTTGCAGATCTGGCGCTCCCCCTCGCTCGGCTGGGCGAGGATCTTGGTGATGGTCGTGCTGAAAAACGCGCGCGCCATGTTCTGGTTGGCCCGCCGGTTCAGCTCCCGGCGGGTGACGCCGGTCGCCAGCCGCGCCTGGCTGTAGAGCTGGTCCATGTCGTCCGGGGTCCACCCGCCGCCATGGTTCCAGAGCACGATGGCGTACTTCTCGGCGGGCGCGGTCTGGACGCCCCAGCGGATGAAGTCGACCACCGTTTGCGGATTGCCGGAGTCGACCGGGCCCAGGTCCTCCGCGGTCTCATTCTGGCCGTCCTTGCCGACCCGCAGCCGCCGGGCCCGGCCGGTGTCGGCCTGCTTGACGAACGTCAGCACCTGGACCTCAGGGGAGGAGCCGACGGCCTGGAGCTCTCGTAGGTCCTCGCCCGCTGCCTGCGACAGGCTGTTGTTGCCGGCCATGTACACCATGAACGTCCACCGCGCGGTCATCACGCCCCTCCTTCGACACCGTCACCGTCCGCGACATCGTGCCGGGCTAGACCCTGCGCCTCCGCGTTCCTGCCCTCAGCGGACTAGCCGGCCCACGGGCGCTCGGCCGCGGGCACCGTGACCACGAGCGTTGCTCACTTCAGCTCGGCGCACGATGACCTCGTGTGCGCCGGGGGCCTGCCCGATCCCCAGGACGCGGGCGGTGCCGTCGAGGCGGCCGCGGTGGAAGACCGGCCCCCACTCGACGCGGAAATCCGCGGCGGGATAGACATCCGCACCCGGGTGCTCGGCGCACAGCGACGCGAACGGCTCGCGCACGTAGCCCGGATCGAACGGGTGCGTCATGGTAGCTTCTGGACTCGCGCCGCGCCACACCCGGGGCGCCGGCGCGGCGCCCACAGGTCGAGTCTCTGGCCTATCACGCCGTCTGCTATTGTACTATCCTGGGAGATATCGCAGGGGAACTCGATGGCCCTGATTCTGACCGGGCGCGTGGTCACGTTCGACCCGGCCCTGCCGACGCTCGACCGGGGCGCGGTCTACGTGAGCGATGACGGGCTCATCGAGGCCGTCGGGCCGGCCCGCGACCCGCCGCCGGCCGGGTACGCGGCCGCCCGCCGCGTGGTAACCCGGGGAGTGATCTACCCGGGGCTGATCGACCTGCACAACCATCTGGCCTACAACTTTCGGCCGCTCTGGGGCCCGCCCCGCACCACTCCTTACACCCGCCGCGACCAGTGGCCGCGCGAGAGCAGCTACCTCACCGATATCCGCGCGCCGGCCAACGCGCTCGGTCTGGCCGCGGGCAAGGCGCTGCTGAAGTACGTCGAGACAAAGGCGGTGGTCGGCGGCGTCACCGCTATCCAGGGATCGGCGAAGGGCAGCCGCCCGTTCGAGGGCTGGCTGGTGCGCAACGTCGAGTTCGAGACGTTCCACACGGGTCGGCGGCGGGTCTTCCAGTCGGTCCGCCCCCTTGGCTCGGCCGACTTTTCGGAAGTGCGCGACAAGCTCGCGGCGGGGGCGGCCTTCATCTACCACCTGGCCGAAGGCACGGCGCCGAGCCTGCTCGACGAGTACCGCGACCTGCGGGACAACGCCTGTCTGCTGCCGCCGCTCGTGGCCGTCCACGCGACCGCGCTGGGCGGGCCGGAGCTGCAGGAGTGGGGCCCGCACGGCGGCTCGATCGTCTGGTCGCCGCTCTCCAATCTCTGGCTCTACCACCAGACCACCGACGTCGTCGCGGCCCGCGCGGCCGGCCTGCGGCTCTGCCTGGGCGCGGACTGGTCGCCCTCGGGCTCGAAGAACCTGCTCGGTGAGCTGAAGGTGGCCGACCTCTGGAACCGCGAGCACCTGGGCGAGGCGTTCTCGGCCCGCGAGCTGTGCGAGATGGTGACGGCCAATCCCGCGGACGCCCTGGGCTGGAGCGAGCGAGTGGGCCGCATCCGGCCCGGGCTGGAGGCCGACCTGCTCGTGACCGCCCGGCGGCAGGAGAACCCCTACCGCAACCTGATCGAGGCCACCGAGCGCCAGGTGCGCCTCGTCCTGGTCGGCGGCCGGGCCGTCTACGGCACGCCGGCTCTGATGGCGGCAGCCGGCGCGCTGGCCCCGGAGCCGCTCCGGGTCGCCGGCGTGTCGCGGCTGATCAGCCTGGTGGATCCGGCCATCCCCGACGCCGACCTGGGCTGGCAGCAGGTCCTGGCCGAGCTGGAGGCGGCGCGCCAGAATCCCGAGCGCGCTCACGCGCGGGCCGTGGCCCGGGCCCGCGGCGTCGAGCCGTTCCGTCTGCTCCCCGATCTGCCCGGCGACGAGCTCGATCCCGCCGCCGCCTTCCGGGCGGTGCGCGGCGTCGCGATCCCACCGCTCGACACGCTCGCCCCGGACCGCGCCTTCTTCCTGGCGCTGGAGCAGGCGCCGATCCTCGGCGGCTTACTCAATGGCCTCCGCGACTACTATCGACCGGAGGGCCTCGCGCGGCCGGACTAGCGTGGTCCGCTCGACCGTTGGCATGGCGAGATGCCCGAGGAGGAGCGCGATGGAGCACCGGATCGTCTGGGTGCACGGCATCGGCGACCACAAGCCAGGGTACTCGGCCGAGTGGGAGCAGGCCTTCAACACCTATCTGCAGCTCCCCCATGCCGACTATCTCGAGGTCGTCTGGGAGACGGTCTTCGATGCCGCTCGCCGGGCGACGCGCGCGCGCGGGGCGGCTGCCCCTTTGAAGCTCACGCGGAAAGAGCAGGCGACCGAGGCGGAGGTGCGCGAACAGCTCAAGGCCATCCTGGTGGCGCGCGCTTCGGCCTTTCAGGAGGCGAGCGCGCCGGCCGCGCCGGCGCGCCGCGGCCGGGGAGTCGCGGGGCAGGAGGTGGTCGAGTGGTCCGAGTTGCAACGGGCCGCCCGACGCCGCGGTCTCCTCGACTGGGTGACGTGGCCCGACGAGTACCTGGGCGACTTCACCTGGTACCTCGTGAGCAAGCGCGTGCGGACCGCGGTCAAGGAAGAGGCCAAGAAGGTGCTGCGCCCCCTGGCGGGCGGCGATTACCAGGTGTCGCTCATCACGCATAGCTGGGGCACGGTCGTGGCCTACGATACGCTGCTCGACCTCGAGCAGGAGACGCCGGCGCTCGGCGTGGCGAACCTGTTCACGCTCGGCAGCCCGCTCTGGCTCGTGCGCAGCCTGCTGGAGGACACCTCCGGCCGGAAGCCGGGCGAGCTTGGCTTCTGGATGAACATCGACGCGCGCGGCGACCTGGTCGGCTCCTGGCTGAGCCCGGCGTTCGCGGTGGACCGCGACTACCAGGTGCCGGCCTACGGCGGCGGCGATCCGCACGGCAGCTACTTCGTCCAGGGCAACGAAGCCGTCCAGCACGACCTCGTCGCGACCCGGGTCCTCGCATAGCGCCGAGCGCGACGCCTTGTCCAGCCACTTGCTGCGGAAGGGGTGGCCGATCCGCGACGGCGGCTGGCGGCGCGCGACCTTGCCGGCCGCCTGAACTCAAGATGACGCCCCAAGCTGGGCACGCGGTCGGTCGCGCGCCCGGTCGAGGCAATGGCGCTGGGCCAGGTCCGCTTGGTCGCGGGCGGAAACGAGCATCGCGGGCGCGAGTAAGTCGCAGAGCCATCGGCGAAGCACGAGGTCAGAGCAGGGCCTCGGGTGCGTGGCGCAGCTCGCGCGCGGTTTCCGCGATCGCCTCGCGCATGAGCTGGAAGCGGTTGGGCTGCCTCTTCGCCAGCGCCTCGGCGAGCCCGACAGCCTGCTCCGTCGTGATTTTGCCTGGCATCGGTGGCTCGTTCGGGTCCACTACACACTCGACCAGCGCCGGCCCCGGCTGGCCGAGCGCCTCGCGCAGGGTGGACGCTGCCTGGGCGGGATCGGTGAGCGTGTAGCCTACCGCGCCACAAGCGCGCGCGAAGCCAGCGAAGTCGATGGGCTGCAGCTCGACGGCGAACTCGGGATAGCCGAACTGCACGAGCTGCTCCCAGCGCACCTGGTTCAGCGCGTTGTTCTTCACCAGGATGACCTTCACCGGCAGCTTGTACCAGACCGCCGTGGCGAGCTCCCCCATCAGCATCGTGAACGCCCCGTCGCCCGCCACGCAGACTACCTGCCGCTGCGGGTAGGCGATCGCCGCGCCGATGCTGTAGGGCAGTGAGCAGCCCATCGTCGAGAGCGTACCCGAGAGAGAGAACTGCATCTGGCCACGCATGTGTACGTGGCGGGACAGCCACGTCGTGTCCGTGCCGCTGTCGCAGGTGATGATCGCATCGTCGGCGAGGAGCTTGTTCAGCTCGTGGAAGACGACCTGTGGCTTCATTGGGACGGCGGGGCTCGTGCCCCGCGTCTCCATGAGCTGGTTCCAGTGGGCCATGCGCCGCTGCGCCTGCTGCAAAAAGCCGCGGTCGTCCTTGCGCTGGATCAGCGGCAAGAGCGCCTGGAGCACGGCCTTGCTATCGCCGACGAGCCCCACGTCCGCCGCATGCCGCAGTCCGATGTGCGTCGGATCGATGTCGATCTGGACGACCTTCGCCTGGCCCTCCTTGGGGTAGAAATCGAGGTAGGGGAAGGCGCTGCCGACGATCACCAGCGTGTCGCACTCGCGCAGCGCATCCACCGACGGCGCGGTGCCGAGCAGCCCGATGCCCCCGGTCGTGTACGGGCTGTCGTCGGGCACGGAGGTCTTCCCCAGCAGCGGCTTGATGATCGGGCCGGCGACCAGTTCCGCGAGCTGGATCACTTCGTCGCGCGCCGGGATGGCGCCGCGGCCCGACATGATGGCTACCCGCCGCCCGGCGTTGATGACGGCCGCCGCCTCTTGCAGCGTGGTGGCCGATGGCAAGCCGGGCGGCGTGGTGAGCAGGTCACGCATGAGCCGCGGTAGCGCGAGCCCGGACGTCGCGCCCTCCGTGACGGGCTGCTTCGCGATGTCCCGCGGCAGGTTGATGTGCGCCACGGTACGGCGGCTGAGCGAGGTCTTGAGCGCTTCGTCCAGCACGCGGTACAGGTGGTTCGGGCTCGCCACGCGCTCGGTGTACGCGGCCACGTCCATGAACAGCCGGTCGAGCGCCACGTCCTGCTGGTAGTGCGTCCCGATGAGGTGCGTCCAGGTGTGGCCCGTGATGGCGAGCACCGGCTGGTCGTCGCCTTTCGCGTCGTAGAGCCCGTTCGCCAGGTGGATGCCGCCCGGGCCGGAGGTTGCCATGCAGACACCCAGGCGCCCCGTGAACTTCGCGTAGCCGCAAGCAGCGAAGGCGGCCGCCTCCTCGTGGCGTACCTGAATGAAGCGCATACGCTCCGGCTGGCGTCGCAGCACTTCCAGGATCTCGCCGATGCCATCGCCGGCGAAGCCAAAGATCGTGTCGACGCCCCACTCGCTCAGACGCTGGACCAGCAGCTCGGCGACAGTCTGTGCCATGCGCCCCGTCTCCTTCCACCTGATGGGCGGTCGTCGGGTTAGCGCGCGTCAGGCTCAGCGCCCGCCTGGCAGCCCGCTCACTTCACTACCTACCCGATCTCCTACTGCTCCCCAACACTGGCCTAGTATACTGCCCGCGACATTAGATGGCGCTCGCTCGCGGCCCCCCAGCAGGGCGGCACCCGCTAGTACGATCCGAGCCGGACCAGGACGCAGGAGCACCGATGAGATTGCACCATGGCCGCTGATCCCGCGCTCACCTCCACGCGCTACGCGCCGATTGCCGACTACGCGGTAATCGGGAACTGCCATACCGCCGCGCTAGTGTCGCGCGATGGCTCCCTGGACTGGTATTGCCCCGGGCGCTTCGACGGCCCCGCGGTATTCTGCCGCCTGCTTGATACGGCCCGCGGCGGCTACTGGCGCCTCGCACCGGTGGACCACTTCAGCAGCACGCGCCAGTACCAGGGGCCGACCAACGTCTTGCAGACGAGCTTCGTCACAGCGAGCGGCCGGGTGCGGGTCACGGACTTCATGCCCCTCGAAGAGCGCGCGGCCGATCCGCGCGGGCCGGACGCGGCCACGTCGTCCCGGGTACTACGCCTCGTGGAGGGCCTCGCCGGCACCGTCGAGCTGGTGCACACGTTCAAGCCGACCTTCGACTACGCACGGGCGACGACGACAACCGCCGTCGTGCCCGAGCGCGGAGCGGTCGCTGAGGCGGCCGGCGACTTTCTGGCCCTGGCGTGCCCTGGCACCGCGCTCGCGTTGGCCGAAGACGGCGCCGTGCAGGGCCGGCTACAGGTGCAGGCCGGCGAGCGGCACTGGTTCGCCCTTGCCCGGGCTGGCGACGATGCCGGCGCGAGGGCGGCGCTTACCGTCGCGGACGCGGATGCCGCGTTGGCCGCCACCCTCGCCTACTGGGAGCGCTGGGCCGCGCGGTGTACCTACGTCGGGCCGTACCGCGCGGCGGTGGTGCGTGGCGCGTTGACGCTGAAGCTCCTCACGTACGAGCCGAGCGGCGCCCTCGTCGCGGCGCCGACGACCTCCCTGCCGGAAGAGATCGGCGGCGTGCGGAACTGGGACTACCGCTACACCTGGCTGCGCGACAGCTCGCTGATCCTGTTCGCATTGCTCGCGGTCGGCTACGACGCCGCGGCGGCCGATTTCTTTGCCTGGCTGGAGCGAATCTACCTCGCGGAGGGCGCCTCGTCGCTGCAGATCATGTACACGATCGACGGTGGCCGCTCGCTGCCCGAGCTCACACTCGATCATCTGGCCGGGTACCGCGACTCGCGCCCCGTCCGCATCGGCAACGCGGCGGCCCAGCAGCGCCAGCTCGACGTCTACGGCGAGGTGCTGGCGACCGCTTACCTGCGCTACCGAGCGCGCGGGCCGGGACCCACGCGCTCGGCCGACGCGGCTACGTCGCCGGGGCCGCCGGCGAAGATATGGACGCTGCTGCGTGGGCTGGTCGAGCAGGCGGCCGCGCACTGGCAGGACCTGGATCAAGGCATCTGGGAGATGCGCGGCGCTCCACGGCCGTTTCTGTATTCGAAGCTCATGTGCTGGGTGGCGCTCGATCGGGGGGTGCGGTTGGCGCAGGAGCACGGCCTGGACGCGCCACTCGACCGCTGGCGCACGACGCGCGACGCGATCCGGGCGGCAATTGAGTCGCGCGGCTATGATGCGACCCTCGGCGCGTTCACGCAAGCGTTCGGCAGCAGCGCCCTCGACGCGAGCGCGCTGGCGATCCCGCGCGTTGGCTTCCTGCCGGCCACGGACCCGCGTGTGCGCTCGACGGTAGAGCGCATCCGCACCACCCTGACCCACGAGGGGTTGGTGCAGCGCTACGTTGCTCCGGACGGGCTGCCGGGCGGAGAGGGCGCGTTCCTCTTGTGCAGCTTCTGGCTCGTCGACGCGCTGGCGCTTGAGGGGCGCGTGGACGAGGCCCGCGCCATCTTCGAGCGGCTAGCCGGCTATGCGAACGATGTCGGGCTCTTCTCGGAGGAGATCGATCTCCGTGACGGCGCCTTCCTGGGCAACTTCCCCCAGGGCTTCACGCACCTGGCCCTCATCAACGCCGCCGTGCACCTGGCCCACGCCGCCCAGCACGGGCCCGAGCGGGAGCCTCGCTCGGAAGCGGATCGCGTCGAGCCCGCGCGGCGCGCGGCCGCCGGCGGCTAGAGCCGCGCGCCGGCGGCCGGACTGCTCCCGCGCGCGGCGATGCTGTGGGGGTAGTCCACCGTGTCGGCGCCACCCGGCGATCGGGCGGTCACTCGTTCTGGGGGTGCGCCGCATGCTGCTCGATTAGCTTGGCCACGAGGGCGGTCCAGCCGGTCTGGTGGCTGGCACCCAGTCCCTGTCCCGTGTCGCCGTGGAAGTACTCGTGGAACAGCAGGTAGTCTCGCCACAGGGGGTCGGTCTGCAGGCGCTCGTATGGCCCGAACACGGGTCGCCGGCCGCCGCTGTCCCGCAGGAAGATGCTGATGAGGCGGCGTTGTAGCTCGGCCGCCACCTCCCAGAGGGTGAGCTGGTTGCCGGAGCCGGTGGGGCACTCGATCGTTACGCCAGGACCAAGGTAGTGGTGGAAGCGCTGCAGCGCCTCGACCATCAGGAAGTTGATCGGGAACCAGACCGGCCCACGCCAGTTTGAGTTGCCCCCGAATCGCCCGCTGGTCGATTCGGCCGGTTCGTAGTCGACCGAGTAGTCGACGCCGTTCACGGTGAAGACGTAGGGATGCGCCAGGTGGTAGCGACTCAGCGAGCGTATGCCGTGATCGCTCCAGAACTCGGCGGGATCAAATAGGTGTTTCGCCACGCGCTGCACGCGCTCGGGTGTGCACAGCGCGAGCAGGTGCCGGCCGCCGGCGCCCGGACGGTCCCAGTCGGCCACCAGGCAAGCCAGCTCGGGACGCTCAGCAAGAAACCATTCCATGGCAGCGCGAAACTGCGGCAGCGCGGCCACGACGTCGGGCTCGATCGTGGCCACCGCGAGCAGGGGGATCAGCCCGACCAGCGAGCGAACCCGGAGCGGTCGCGCAGTGCCGTCAGGCAGCCGGAGCACGTCGTAGTAGAACCCATCCTCTTCGTTCCACAGGCTCGTTCCCGTCCCGCCGATGTCGTTCAGCGCCCCCGCAATGTGCACGAAGTGCTCGAAGAACTTCACGGCCAGGTCTTCGAAGCAGGACTCCTCGCGTGCCAGCTCGAGCGCGATCGCCAGCATATCGAGCGAGAACATGCCCATCCAGGCCGTGCCATCCGGCTGCTCGAGGAAGCCGCCGGTCGGGAGCGGGGCGCTGCGGTCGAACACGCCGATGTTGTCCAGTCCGAGGAAGCCGCCCTGGAAGACGTTTCGCCCGTCCGGGTCCTTGCGATTCACCCACCAGTTGAAGGTGAGCAAGAGCTGCAGGAACACGCGCTGCAAAAAGGCGCGGTCGGCCTGGCCGGTGATCCGCCTTTCGATCTTGTAGGTACGCCACGCCGCCCAGGCGTGCACCGGCGGATTGACGTCGCCGAATGCCCACTCATACGCCGGCATCGCCCCGTCCGGATGCTGATACCAGGGGCGGCCGAACACGCTAAGCTGCTCTTTGGCAAAGTGAGGATCAATGAGGGCTAGCGTGACACAGTGGAACGCCAGGTCCCACGCCGCGAACCAGGGATACTCCCACGTGTCGGGCATGGCGATGACGTCGGACGCATCGAGATGGTCCCAGCGGCAGTTGCGGCCGTAGCGACGCTGGGCGGGCGGGGGCGGCTGTCCCGGATCGCCCTCCAGCCATTGCCGCACGTTGTAGTGGTAATACTGTTTGCTCCAGAGCAGCCCGGCGAACGCCTGTCGCTGCACGTTGCGCTCGTCCGCGGCTAGCTGGTCTCCCCCGTACGCCTGATAGAACGCGTCAGCCTCGGCCTGGCGCGTCACGAAGAGCGCCGCCGCCGAGTCGAACGGGGCCGTGGGCTGTTGGGCGGACAGGCGCAGCATGACCGTCTGGCTCGCGCCGGACGGGATCGCCAGCCGGTACCACGCCGCGACCTTGGTCCCCGTGTCGGGAGCGGCGGGCGCGGTCGCGCCGTGCACGACCACGCTATCGAGCCAATCCTTCACGAACGGCGAAATCGCGGGCAGGCCCCAGAGCCGGTGACCATTGGTCTCGTTCTCGGTGAAGACCAACGTCGGCGCGCCATCGCAGGTCAGCCAATACTCCCCGAGGGCCGCATGCCTCGCCTGGACGAGACGCGGGCCCATGAGCCGGAGCGCCGGCCGCGCCGGCTCGCGGCCCCACGCCCAGGTATTCCGAAACCAGAGCGTCGGCAGCAGGTGCAGCGGGGCGAGCGCGGGGCCGCGGTTAGTGGCCGTGATCCGCACCAGGATGTCGTCGGGCGCGGCTTTGGCGTACTCGATCTGCACGTCGAAGTAACGGTCGTCGTCGAATACACCCGTGTCCAGCAGCTCGTATTCGGGTAGCTCCCGGCTGCGCCGATTGCCCTGGATGAGCTGGTCGTACGGGTAGGCCCGCTGGGGATACTTGTACAGCGCTTTCATGTAGGAGTGCGTCGGCGTATTATCCAGGTAGTAGTAGTACTCTTTGACGTCCTCCCCGTGGTTGCCTTCCTGGTTCGTCAAGCCAAACAGCCGCTCCTTCAGGATGGGATCAGCTTCGTTCCACAGGGCCAGGGCGAAGCACAGCAGCCCTTTGTCGTCGCTGATCCCGAGCAGCCCGTCCTCACTCCAGCGGTAGGCGCGCGAGCGCGCCTGGTCGTGCGGGAAATACGTCCAGGCCGTGCCGTCGGGCGAGTAGTCCTCGCGCACCGTGCCCCACTGGCGCGCGCTCAGATATGGCCCCCACCGGTACCAGGCGGCCTCGCCGGCCCAGGCGGCCGCGAGCCGCTCCCGTTCGGCGCCACCATTCGTTGCCGTCGTCATCTGCCTCCCACCGCCCGCAAAGCCCGGCGTGCTCGTCGGATAGCGCCCTCCGTGCAGGCCGCGCCGGCGCCATCAGAGCACCCACCGCCCGGCGCCGTGGCCAGTCTGCACCTCCTGCATGCTATATCATCCGAGGTGCTGGCGTGCGCCCGCTGGTGACTGGCGCGGAAAGCCAGCACACGGACGGCCGAACACGGTCGGGAGTCGGGCGGGCGGGGCGGGGAACGGGCAAGCCGCGGGCTACGGCCCGGCCCGCCTGACAACTCAGGCGAGAGGGGGAGGACAGGGCGATGAATCTGCAGGGCAAGCGAGCTTTGATCACCGGCAGCTCGGGCGGGATCGGGCGCGCTATCGCGGAGGCGTTCGGCCAGGAGGGCGCCGATGTCGCCGTGCACTACCACAAGGACGAGACGGAAGCGCAAGCTCTCGTGGCGGAGCTGGAAAAGCTGGGCCGCAAGGCCGTCGCGCTCCAGGCTGATGCGGCCGCCGTGGCCTCCGTCCAGGCGCTGGTCGCGCAGACCGTGCAGGCGCTGGGCGGGCTCGACGTGCTCGTCTGCAGCGCTGGGCTGGAGATCCGCGAGCCGTTCCTGCAGGTAAGCGAGGAGCACTACGACCTGGTGCTGAACGTCAACCTGAAGGGCGCCTATTTCTGCGCGCAGGCCGCCGCCCAGCACATGGTGAAGCAGGGCACGGGCGGGCGCCTGATCAACATCTCGTCGATTCACGAGGACGTGGCGTTCCTGAATTACAGCTCCTACTGTCTCTCCAAGGGCGGCATGCGCATGTTCGCGCGCACCGTGTGCCAGGAGCTCGCGCCCCATAACATCACTATCAACAACATCGCCCCGGGCGCGATTGCCACCCCGATCAACGAGCGCACGCTGGACAACTCGGCGCTCCTGACCGAGCTGCGCGATGTGATCCCGCTTGGTCGGCTCGGCACCCCGGCCGAGGTGGCGGCGGTCGCCGTCTTTCTCGCCTCCGACGCGGCGTCGTACGTGACGGGCTGCACCTACTACGTGGACGGCGGGATGACTCGCTGGAACAAGGGGCTTTGACCGTGCCACCGACCAAACGAATCGTGATTCTGGGAGGCGGCTTCGCCGCGCTCGGCGCCGCCCGGCACCTCGAGGCCGCTCTGCCCGCGGACGGCTCGGTCGAGGTCAGCCTGATCAGCCGCGACAACTACCTGCTGTTCACGCCACTCCTGGCGGAAGCCGCGACGGGCCAGCTCCCTCCCGCCCACGTGGTCGCGCCGCTGCGGGCCTTTCTGCGCCGCGTGCAGGTCTGGCAGGGTGAGGTGGCCGCGGTCGATCTCGCCCAGCGCCGTGTCACGGTGGTCCAGCCGGTCTCGGGCGAGGCAGTAACCACGACATTCGACCAGCTCGTCCTGGCGCTGGGCGCGGTCACCAGCTACCACGGCGTGCCCGGCGCCCAGGAGCACACCATCGGCTTCAAGACGCTCGCCGATGCGGCCCGGGCGCGCGCGCACGTCGTCTCGTGCTTCGAGCAGGCCGCGCTGGAAGGCGACGCCGCGAAGCGGCGCGCGCTGTTGACGTTCGTGGTAGCTGGCGGCGGCTACAGCGGCGTGGAGCTAACGGCGGCGCTGGCCGATTTCCTGCGCGCGCTGCGCCGCTATTACCCCTCGCTGGCCGGCGAGCCGCTGCGCCTGGTGCTGGCGCACCACGGGCAGCGGCTGCTGGAGGAGCTGACCGACTCGGCGGCAGCCTACACTCTGGCCCTGCTGCGCCGGCAGGGAATCGCCGTGCGGCTGGGCACCGGCGTGGCGGCTGTCGCGGCCGACAGCGTGGAGCTGGCGCCCGGGGGCACCCTGCCAACGCGGACGGTGTTCTGGACGGCGGGGGTGGCGCCAGATCCCCTGCTGGCCCAGCTTGGCGTGCCTTGCGATCGTCACGGCGCCGTGATCGTGGACCAGCAGCTCGCCGTCCAGGGCCACTTCGGCGTGTGGGCGCTCGGCGACTGCGCGTCCGTCCCGAACCCGCGCGGCGGCACGTACGGCCCTACCGCGCAGAACGCGGAGCGCGAGGCGCCAGTGGTCGCGCACAACGTGCTCGCCAGCCTCCAGGGCAACTCGCTGCGTCGCTTCGATTATCAGCCGGTGGGCATGCTGGCCTCCCTCGGGCGACGCTCGGCCGTGGGCGAGGTGTACGGCCATCAATTCTCGGGCTTCGGGGCCTGGCTGCTCTGGCGGACCGTGTACCTGGCGAAGCTGCCCGGCTGGGACCGCCGCGCGCGCGTCGGGCTCGACTGGGCGCTGGACTTCGTCTTCCCTCCCAACATCGTCAGCTCCGCCGGCGCTCTGCCAGCGCCAGCGCGCGCCGTCGCGACGCGGGGCGCTTCCGTGCCCTCAGTGCCTCCGGCTGGGGCCGCGGCACCGGCGGCGGCCGCGCGTGCCGACACGGCTCCCGGCACGGCGGCTTCGGGCAGTGCGACCGCGCCGGCGACGCCCGACCGCCCCCAGGCGGCTGACTGAGGGGCACCAGACGAGCCGGCCGCACGGGGCCGTCAGCGCAGGCGTTCGAGCAGGTGGTCGCCGACGCGCAGGGCGTTGGCGATGATCGTCAGCGCCGGATTCACCGCGCCGCACGACGGGAAAAAGCTCGCATCCACGACGTACAGGTTGTCGAGGTCGTGCGCCTTGCAGTTCAGGTCGAGCGCCGAGGTCTGCGGGTCGCGGCCGAAGCGCACGGTGCCGTTCTGGTGCGCCGTAGCGCTGATATCCATGATCTTGCCGAGGTACAGGTTGCGGGGGAACAGGTGCTCGTGCATGCCGGCGTGGCTCACGATGTCTTCGAGCTTGGCCGTGAGCCGCCGGTGCGCCTCCATGTTCACGTCGTGCTGCGCCAGCACGATCTCGCCCTGCGCGTTCAGCGTAACGCGGTTGTCGGGCAACGGCAGGTCTTCGGAGGTCAGCCAGAAGTCGACCGAGTGCCGCGCCATGTCCTCGAACGCCATGACGGGCGCCCAGCCCGCCCAGAACGGCGCCTCGCCCTTCAGCATCTCGCCGTCCGACTTGCCCACCATCTGGATGTTCCCCAGCGGATATTCGGAATCGTCGGCGCCGGCGTAGAAGTCATTGAGTGCAAGCGTCTTCTGGAACTGCGTGGGGTTTGGCTCCACGCTGAGCGCCATCACTGCGGAGCTGATGTGCCGCATGTAGAAGCGCCCCACGACGTCCGAGCGGTTGGCGAGGCCGGTCGGGTGCTTGTCGTTGGCCGAGCGCAGCAGCAGCGCCGCCGAGTTGATGGCGCCACAAGCCACGACCACGATGTCGCCCGAGTACTGCTCCGCCTGGCCATCGCGCTCGACGTGGACGGTGGTGACCGTGCTGCCGCTGGCGTTGGTCTCGAGGCGGGTCGCACGCGCGTTCAGCAGGAGTCGCACGTTCGGGTGCTGCAGCGCCGGGGCGACGCACAGCACCTCGGCGTCTGCCTTGGCGTGGAGCAGACACGGGAAGCCGTCGTAGCGGTTGCAGCGAATGCAGGGACTGGTGTGGGTGGCCTGGCCGTGCTCGTCCTGGTCCAGGAGCACGCCGCACGGCGCGTGGAACGGGTGCAGCCCCATGCGCTCCAGGTCGTCGCTTAGCTGCTGGATCCGCGGTTCGTGGATGACGGCTGGGTAAGGATACTGCTGGCTCCAGGGGCCTTCGGTGGGATCTTCCCCGTGATGGCCGTGGACGTGGAAGAGCTGCTCCGCGCGTGAGTAATACGGCTCGAAATCGTCGTAGCTGAGCGGCCAGGCCGGCGAGACGCCCCCGTAGTGCTGAATTTCGCCAAAATCACGCGGCCGCAGCCGGAACAGCGCCGCACCGTAGACCTTCGTATTGCCGCCTACGTAGTACTGGATGCCAGGATGAAACGGATTGCCGTCCTTGTCGTACCAGGTCTCCTGCGCCCGGTACTTCGCCTGGACGAACACGGCCAGCGAGTCCCAGTTGTCGCGCTCGCGACGGAGGTACCCGCCGCGCTCCAGAAGGAGGATTCGCTTGCCCGACGGGGCGAGATGATAGGCCAGCGTGCCCCCGCCCGCGCCAGTCCCGATGATGATCACGTCGTAGTGGGTATCCTGCGCCACGGTGTCCCCCCTTCTGCTAGCCCGCAAATCCGACCTCGGGCAGCCCGAGGAAGCCCGGCCGCAGCGCGAACAGGCTCCCCGACAGCGGCGCCGCGGCGAGCTGCGTGGCCGTCATGTTCTGGCGCGAGGTCGTAATGTACAGGGTATCCAGGCGCGCGCCCCCGAAGATGCAGCTTGTGGGCTGGGGTACGGGGAGCGTCACCACGTGCGTGACGCTCCCCGCCGGATCGTAGCGCACCACCCGGCCCACGCTGTTGTGTACGCTCCACACGCCGCCCTCCGCGTCGACCGTCAGGCCATCGGGAAAGGCGCCGCCGGCGCGATCGATGCTGGCGAACAGGCGCCGATTCGTGATGGCGCCGCTCTCGGGGTCGAAGTCGTAGGCAAAGATGGCGAACCGGAAGCTCTCGCCAAAGTAAAAGGTGCGGTCGTCGGGGCTCCAGCCCAGGCCGTTGGCACAAGCCACCTCGGTCCACAGACGGCTGACCTGGTGGTCGGCGTCGAGGCGGTACAGGGCGCCCACCGGGGCGGCCCAGTGCACGTCGTCCATGGTGCCAGCCCAGTACCGGCCCTGGCGATCGCACTTGCCGTCGTTGAACCGGTGGGTCGGCTTGTCGCGCTCCGGGTCCATCAAGCGCTCCAGGTGTCCGGTGGCGGTGTCATACAGAGCGAAGTCGTGGCGGAGCGCGAGGGCGAGCCCGCCGCGTTGGCGGAGCACGAGGCTGTTGACCTCGTCCGGCAGCGAGAAGACCTCGTCGGTCCCGTGGTCGGGCCGGAAGCGGTGGATCTTCCCCCCGGCGTTGTCCACCCAGTAGAGCACCTGCTCGGCGACCGACCACATCGGCGACTCGCCACAGATCGGCTCAGCGCGCAGCACGCAGTCGGCTTCGGTCAACGTGAGTGACTGTGGCGCCACGGCGGCCTCCTCAGCGCGACGCTACGCGGGGCACCGACCCGCGCCAGGTCCAGAGCAGCGCGCCGGGCGAGTGCGCTCCCCGCGTGCGGGTGCGGCCACGGCCACACGCGCGCGTTTGCGGCCTGAAGCCCGCAGCCTCCCGCGCACTGCGGCGACCTCAAGGCCCATTGCTGGCGCCGCCGCGAGCGCGTTGATGCCGCAAGTCTTCCACCGCTCAAGATCGTTCTTCAGCACAGTAGCTTGCCCTGACCGGGCAGGAGAGCCGGACCGAACCAGACACCGCCCCTTCGTGCGTGGTTTGGCTGCAGGCGTATGATAGCAGACTCAACTCCGCGGGAATATTCGGCGCGCCGTTCCACGGGGGTAACACCGCTCGGGCCGCGCTCGATGCGGTCCTGGGCGACCGCCGCGCGGACCTCGCGGAGCCCCCGGATCTGGCCGCGCGCACCCCCCTTGGCTGGTGGCCGCGCCTGCCTCTTGATCGAAGGCTGGCGCCGGACTGGGTATAACGTCCGGGAGCCGTCTGTGTCTCCAACTGTCCACCGCCGCAAGGCATCCGCATCGGGATAACTGCCGCGCCGGGTCGGCGCTGCCCAGTTCAGAAGGCCAGGAATATGAACGCCGGACACCATTTGCGCTCGGAGATCAGGACGGCCTCGTTGAATCTCCGTGATCTGGCCGGCGTCTGCTGCGCGCGCGCTGCGGAGCGTGCGCTGCGCGCGAGCCCTCACGTCGTCGCGGCGAAGGTGGACTACCGGGCCGAGACGGCCACGGTAACCTACCACGCCACCTTGACCACGCCCGAGGCCCTGGCCGGCTTGGTGCGCGCGGCGGCCTGCCCCTGTGCGGCCGACGTGGCCGGCGGGGGGCAGCCCGCGGCTGCCGACGCACCGTACCTGGCCCACCGCGCCCATTTGGCGCCCATCACCATGGGGACCAAGCAAGACCGCATGCAGTACGAGCTCGCCGCGACTGGCGGCACCGCCGCGCACGCGCATCACGCCCTGCCATCCGCCGTGGATCAAGCCGCGCCCAGCCACGGCGCGCCGGCCGCCCCGCCGCTCGATCACGCCGCGATGGGCCACGTCCCCGCCCGCGCGGCCGCCCACCACGCGGCGATGGGCCACGACGGCATGAGCCACGACATGGCCGACCCGAAGATGGCGCTCGGGATGGAGCGGGATCTGCGCAACCGCTTCTTCGTCGCGCTCGCCCTCACCATCCCCACCGTCCTCTACTCGCCGCTCGGCATGCGCCTCCTCGGCGTGGCCCTGCCCACGTTCGGGATCCCCCGCGCTTGGATCATGCTGGCCCTCTCCACGCCCGTCGTGTGGTGGGCCGGCTGGGTCTTCATCGGCGGCGCCTGGGTCTCCCTCCGTTACCGCGCGCTCAACATGAGCGTGCTCATCGCCACCGGCGTGCTCGCCGCCTACCTGTTCAGCGTGCTGCTCACGCTCACGGGTGGGGAGGAGGTGTTCTACGAGGCCGCGGCGATGCTCGTCACCTTCGTCCTGTTCGGCCACTGGATGGAGATGAAGTCGCGGCGCGGCACGACCGACGCGCTGCGCGCCCTGTTCGACCTCGTGCCGCCCACGGCCACGGTGCTGCGCGACGGCCAGGAGGTCGCGCTGCCGACCAGCGCCATCGCCGTGGGCGATCTCCTCCGCCTGCGCCCGGGCGACAAGGTGGCCGTGGATGGCGTCATCGAGACGGGCGAGACGACCATTGACGAGTCGCTGGTGACCGGCGAGAGCGTGCCCGTGGACAAGGGCCCGGGCGATCCCGTGGTGGGCGGCTCCATCAACCGCTCGGGCACGGCGACCTACCGCGCCACCAGAATCGGCGCTGACACCGCCCTCGGCCAGATCGTGCGGCTGGTCGAGCAGGCCCAGAGCAGCAAGGCGCCCGGCCAGCGGCTGGCGGATACCGCCGCGCAGTACCTCGTGGTCCTTGCCGTCGGAGCGGGCGTTGTCACGTTCCTGGCCTGGTACCTCCTCGGCCACGCGGGGGCCGTCATGGCCCTCACCTTCGCGGTCTCGGCGGTGGTCATCGCCTGCCCCGACGCGCTGGGACTGGCCACTCCCACGGCGGTCGCGGTCGCCACGGGCCTGGGGGCCGAGCACAACATCCTGATCAAGGACGCCGCGACTCTCGAGCGCCTCTCGCAGCTCACGGCCGTAGTGCTGGACAAGACCGGCACGCTCACGGAGGGCCGGCCTCGCCTCACGGACGTGGTGCCCGCGGAGGGGACGACGGCCGACGACCTGTTGCGGCTGGTGGCCTCCGCCGAGGGCGGCTCGGAGCACCCGCTGGCGCGCGCCATCGTGGACGGGGCGCGCCAGCACGGCCTGCCGCTCGCCGAGCCGCGCGGCTTTCAGGCCATCGCTGGCCACGGCCTCGAAGCCCGCGTCGAAGATCATAGCCTCCTGGTAGGCAACCGCGCCCTGCTCGCCGACCGCGGCATCGCCCTCGACGGGCTGGACGAGCGAGCTGAGGTGTTAGCGGCCCGCGGACGGACGCCGATGTACGCCGCCGTCGACGGCCGCGTCGCGGGCCTCGTTGCCGTGGCCGACGCGCCGAAGCCGAGCGCCCGCGCCGCCGTCGCCGCGCTCCGCGCCCTCGGCGTCGAGGTCGTCATGATCACCGGCGACAACCGCCGCACCGCGGAGGCCATCGCCCACGAGCTGGGCATCGAGCGCGTGTCTGCCGAGGTGTTGCCCCAGGAGAAGGCTGCGCACGTGCAACGCCTACAGGGCGAGGGCAAGGTGGTGACCATGGTCGGCGACGGCGTGAACGACGCGCCTGCCCTCGCCCAGGCCGACGTGGGCATCGCCATCGGCGCGGGCACCGACGTGGCGATCGAGACGGCGCGGGTGGTGCTCATGAAGTCGGACCCCCTCGACGTGGTGCGGGCGATCCACCTGAGCCGCGCGACGGTCACGAAGATGAAGCAGAACCTCTTCTGGGCAAGCATCTACAACGTGCTGGCCATCCCGGTGGCCGCGGGGGTCCTCTACCCGGCCTACGGCCTCATGCTGCGCCCGGAGTGGTCGGCGCTCCTGATGAGCGTCAGCTCGATCGTCGTGGCCACAAACGCGGTCTTGCTCAAGCGTGAGGGGCGCGAACTGGAGCGCATTGGAACGCTGGCCTGAACCCTCTTGTGGCCCGCGCCAGGGCGCTACGGTGCTGCCCCCGCAGCCCCGGGGCCGGAGGGCCGTCATCTAGCCCGCCGCCGTGGCCTAAGCCCGCCCCGAGACGCTGCTGCGGGCGGCCGTGGTTCACCAAGCTGGTGGCAGGACCGGCGTCTAGCGTGCCTGGAGCTGCCGGTAGACCTTTTCGGCTGTAACGGGCAGGTCCGTCACGCGCGCGCCGACGGCGTCGTCGACCGCGTTGGCAATCGCGGCCGAGAGCGGGCTGATCGCCGCCTCGGCCACCGCCTTGCTGCCGAAGGGGCACGGCCCCGTCTGCGCGTCCACGAACACCGTGCGCAGCTCCGGCACGTCCCGCATGCTGGGCAGCTTGTACTCGCCGAGGTTCGACGACAGCACGCGGCCGTCCTCGATCTCGATCCCCTCCATGATCCCATAGCCCATGCCCATGACAGTCGCGCCCTGCACCTGCCCCTCGGCGAGCTGCGGATTGAGCACCCGGCCGCTGTCTTGCACCGACACCGCGCGCCGCACTTCGACGCGGCCGCTCTCGGGATCCACCGCCACCTCGACGGCCTGGGCGGTGTAGGTCCGCTCGCCGCTCTCATAGCTGAGGGTGAGCGCCTCCTGCGCCGCCACGCGGCCGCCGCTAGCGCGGGCCGCCCGCGCCGCCAGCTCGCGGAACGGCACGCTGCGCCCGCCGCCCTCGGCCATGAACTCGCCCCGCTCCAGCCGCACGCCGCTGGCCGGCCAGCGCATCAGGTCGGGCGCCAGTTCGCAGAGCGCCTCCCGCAGCTTGCCCGCCGCGCGCAACGTGGCGGTGCCGTGCACGTGGGTCACGCGCTGGCCGCCGCTGCCGCTGTCCCAGAGGGCGGTGTCGGTATCGCCGACCTGCACGGTCACGTCGTCGGGGGCGATGCTCAACTCCTCGGCCACCACCTGGCGCAGCATCGTGTGGGCGCCCGTGCCCACGTCCGGCACGCCGGTGATGACCGTCACCGCGCCGCTCTCGTCCACGGCGACGATCGAGCCGGCCTTGCCCTGGCCGATGTCGTGGTTGCAGGTAGCCAGCCCGCGCCCCACGTGCGGCGGCTTCGGCGCGTCCCAACCGATCTCCTGGGCTGCGCGCTCGATCACCTCGCGGGCACGCGGGTTGGTCCAGCGCTCGCCGATCGCGGAGACGTCGCCCTCCTGAACCACGTTGAGCAGCCGGAAAGCGACCGGGTCCATCCCCAGCCGCCGCGCCAGCATGTCCGTGTGCGACTCGACCGCGAAGTTCGCCTGCGCCTCGCCGGGCGAGCGCATGTGGCCGCAGGGGATCTGGTTGGTGTAGACGCAGTAGCTGTCGATGCGGCCGTGCGGGATGCGGTAGTTACCGCAGGCGTAGCGGGCGCCGCCGAGGTTCAGGTTCGGCTTGTAGCCGCCGTAGGCGCCGCCGTTGAAGTAGAGCTGCACCTGCCGCGCGACCAGGCGCCCGTCGCGGTTGAGCCCGGTCTTGATCCTGACCACCGCGCCGTGCCGCGGCACGCCGGCCGTCAGCTCCTCGGTGTAGGTCATCAGCATCCGCACCGGCCGCCCCGTGGCGCGCGACAGGTAGTAGGCGACCGGCTCGTCCGTCAGGAAGCCCTTGCCGCCGAAGTCGCCGCCGATCGCGACCGGGTACACGGTGACGCGCTCCGGCGGGAGCCCGACCGCCTCCGCCAGCCAGTCGCGGGTCTGGAACGGCTGCTTGCCGGTGTGCCAGATGCGCACCTGGCCGTCGTCAGCGACATGCACCAGGCAGCCGTGCGGCTCGATGTGCCCCTGGTGCTGCATCGGCACGGTGAACTCGTCCTCGTAGACCAGCTCGGCCTCGGCGAAGCCGCGCGCGAGGTCGCCCTGGCCCCAGGTCGCGTAGGACTGGACGTTGTGCTGATCGAACACCTCGGGCATCGCGTTGCGGTAGCTGGCGATGTCCGGGTGGAGCAGCGGCGCGTCGGGCTGCATCGCCGCGAAGGGGTCGAAGACCGGCCGCAGCTCCTCGTACTCGACGTCGATCAGGCCGAGCGCCTCCTCAGCGGTGTCCGGGTCGTCGGCGGCGACCACGGCGACCTTCTCGCCGACATGGCGGACCAGGCCGCGCGCCAGCATCGTGATGTCGTACATGCGGCGGCCGATCAGGCGGTTGGGCAGGTCGTCGGCGGTCAGCACCGCCTGGACGCCCGGCAGCGCGCGGGCCGCGGTCGTGTCGATGCGCACGATGCGGGCGTAGGGCAGCGGGCTGCGCAGCGCCTTGCCCCACAGCGTCCCCGGCAGCAGCACGTCAGCCGTGTACCGCTGGCGCCCGGTCACCTTGTCCTCGCCCTCGGCGCGCCGCAGCGACGTGCCCACCACCGTGTACGTAGCGGCCATCTCGTCTCCTCCGCTGGGGATTCTCGTGCCAGTTATAGCGCGCGGCCGGAGGGCGGTGCGGGGCGCGGGTGGCTGGCTACGGAGCCTCGCACGTTAGCCCGCCGCGCCGGCGGCCAGGAGCGGCCGGGCGCCGGCCGTGCGCGGCGGCACGCGCACCCACCCCTCCATCAGGCGGCGCGCGGTGCGGTACACGCAGACGCTGACAGCCCGACACTCGCTGCCCTCGGCCCGCACTGTCGCCGCGATCGCCAGCACGCCGGAGGGATGCCCGATCCGCACGTCCTGGCCCGGCGCCAGCGGGCCGGTGGCCTCCGCGACAACCGTGCCCGGTACGTGGGCCGCGACGGCCAGACACATCGCCCCGGTCAGGGCGAAGGCGCGGTGCGTCTGTCCCATCGAGAGGATGCGCGCCACGAGGTCGACGCTCTGGCCGCTCACCTGGCCGCCCGACAGGTCCGCGTACTCCCGCGGGCGCGCGACCACCGCGATCTTCGGCACGGCGCGGCTGTGCTCGCTCGCCGTCCGCGCGTCGGGCGCCATGCCCATCCGCACCGCGGCCTCCGCCCGGATGCGCTCCAGGCGGTCCATTAGCGCCGCGTCGGCGTCCATCGCGGCGGGATGCTCGGTGCCGCTCAAGCCAAGGTCGGCGGCCCGCACGTACACCATGGGGTTCGTCGCGTCGACGAGCGAAGCGGTGATCGTCCCGACACCCGGGACCGCTAGCTCGTCACGCGGCTGCCCCGTGGGCAGCAGGCGGCCCGTGACGGCGCCGCCCGGGTCGAGAAACTCCAGGGCGATGCGGGCGCCCGTGCCGGCCACGCCCGGCAGGGCGAAGTCGCCGCGCGTGGCGGCCGCACCCTCCTCGACGGGCACGTGTGCCACGATCTGCTTGCCGGTGTTCGTGTTGAGGAAAGTCACGTCCGTCGTCGGCTCGGTCGCGGCTACCAGTCCTTCGTCAATCGCGTATGGCCCCACCGCCGAGGAGATGTTGCCGCAGTTGCCGCGGTAATCTACGAACGGCCGGCCCACCTCCACCTGCCCGAACGTGTAGTTCACGGCCACGCCGGGCGCGCTCGGTGGGCCAATGATGGCCACCTTGCTCAGCGAGGAGACGCCGCCGCCCAGCCCGTCGAGCTGGCGCCCGTAGGGGTCTGGGCTGCCGAGCGCGGCGAGGAAGAGATAGTCGCGCTCCTCCGGGTCCGCCGGCAGATCCTCCTCGCGGAAGAACAGCGCGCGACTCGTGCCGCCGCGCATGAACACCGCCGGAATCCTCGCTTGCATGGCACTCCTCCTCTGCTCACCGGCGTGCGCCGCGGCGGTCTCTCGCCTGAGCATCAGGCCCGAGCGGCCGTGGAAGGTGGGCTTCGCCACACGTTCCCCCAACCCCGGTGGCCCAGCTTAGTATAGGGGCTGGCCGCCCCGCCGGGCGGCCCCACGGAGAGGGCGCCTGCCGGGCGCTGCCTCCTCGCGCGGCACGCGAACCTGCTCCCGCCGCCGGATGCAGAACGCGGTTCGGCGGCGCGTTGCCCGGCTCTCCGGTGGTTGCTACCGTTGGCCTGCAGAGCCACCGGGGCGGCGCCTGGCACCGCGGGCATCCTCGAGTCGAGCGATGGTGGCGGCCATGCTGCCGGCCACCCAGCTCCGCGTGCCGCTGGGCGATCCGTCGCTCTGGCCGGTCTACGCGGAGGCAGAGAAGCTCGGCTGCTTCCTGGGCATCCACGGCGGCCACCTGTGGCGCGGGCGCGACCTGATGACGGGCCTCAAGGGCGCCAGAGTCATCATCCACCACCCCGTCGGCTAGATGGTCGAGATGGTCAGCATGATGTTCGCGGGCGTGTTCGAGCCTTGAGGAGTGGCGTGCCCTGACCCGCCTCGCGGCGGCCGACCACCGCAAGATCCTGAGCGAGACCGCGCGCCAGGGGTATGCGCTGCCCTCCATCGCGGTCGCGGCGCCGTAGCAGGCAGGCCAATGAACGTGACACCGGACCAGCCCGGCTGGCCGCGGGAGAAGCTCGCGCCCGCGACCTGAGCGCCAGCAGCCCCGCTGGGGGACCGAGGACTGCGGCGCGCGGCCGGCGTAGACTCAGGTCGGGGGACACTCCAGGACGTAGCCGAAGCCCGGCTCGCTCCGGATGAGGGCCGGGTGCTCGGGGTCCGCCTCCAGCTTGCGCCGCAGGTGGCGGACGTAGGCCCACAGGTAGTCCCGATCGTCGCGGTACTCCGGGCCCCAGACCTCGGTCAGCAGCTCGGCGTGCGACAGCACCTTGCCGGCGTGCACCGCGAGCTGCTGGAGCAGACGGAACTCGGTCGGCGTCAGCTTCACGACCTCCTCCCGCACCGTCACGCGGCGCCGGGGCAGATCAATGGCCAGGTCACCGCAGCGGAGCACCGGCGGGGCGGTGGACGGCACCGCCTGCTGGCTGCGCCGGAGCACCGCCTGCACGCGGGCCAGCAGCTCCTGGGGCGAGAAGGGCTTGGTGAGGTAATCGTCCGCGCCCACTTCGAAGCCGCGCAGCTTGTCCACCTGCTCGCCCCGGGCCGTGAGCATCACCACCGGCACCAGCGAGAACTCGCGCAGGCGCCGGCACACCTCGTACCCATCAAGCTGGGGCAGCATCAAGTCGAGGATCACCAGATCGGGCAGCTCGGCCGCAGCGACGTCCAGCGCCTCCGGGCCGCTCGCGGCCGCCAGCACCCGGTAGCCCGCACGGTCGAGATGAGTCCTTACCAGGCGGACCATCAGCGGGTCGTCGTCCACCACCAGAATGCAATCGCGCCGAGCGCTCATCGGATCGCTCCCTCTGCGCGCGGTGCGGCCGCGCTCTCCACCGCCATCGCCAGCACGGAAACGCCGCGGCGCGGGGGCGGCTCGGCCGCGGTGAGGTCGTCTCGGGCAGACGGCTCACCCTCAGGCTCGGCTACGCCCAGCGCCGGGAGCGTGAAGCGGAACGTGCTGCCCCGCCCCGGCGCGCTCTCGACCCCGATGCGGCCGCCCTGCGCCTCCACCAGCCGCTTGCAGAGGTAGAGGCCCAGGCCGATCCCACGCGGCGCCCCGTGGAGCGCGTCCGTCGCGCGGTAGAACCGCTCGAACACGCGCGCGGCCTGCTCCGCCGTGAGCCCGACGCCGCGATCGCTGACGGCGATGACCAGCGCGGCGTCCCCGTCGTCCCGGGCGACCCGCACGGTGACCGGGCCGCCGTCCGGCGAGTACTTGATCGCGTTGTCCACCATGTTGGTGAGGATCTGCTCGACGCGCAGCGGGTCGGCGTGGGCCAGTGGCAAGCCGGGCGCTACCTCTACGTGCAGGTCGTGGGTCGGCGTCAGCGGGCGACGCTGGGCCACTACCCGCGCGACAATGCGCTCGACGCGTACTGGCTCCGGCTCCAGGCGCAGCGCGCCGGCCTCCAGCGTGGCGGCGTCGAGCAGGTTGTCCACCAGGCGTGTCAGCGTGTCGGCCGAGTTGGCGATGATCTCCAGAAACTCCCGCTGGGTCGCGCGGTCCCACGAGTCATCGCGCAGCAGGCTGTCGGTATAGCCGGCGATCGCCGCGAGTGGCGCGCGCAGGTCATGCGACACCGTCGCGACGAAGGCATTGCGCAGGCGCTCCGCCTCGCTCTCGCGCGTGATGTCGCGCAGCACGAAGATGCGCCCAAGGGGCGCCGCGCCGCGGTGCCGCACCGGCGCGCTGTAACAGCGGAAGCGGCGGTACGGCGGGCCGGAGCGCTCGAAGTCGGCGGCCGCCACGCGCTCCGGCTCGGCCAGCCAGGCGGCGGCGCACGCGGCGAACGTGCCGCCCCCTTCCGCGCGGCTCAGCCGCGCCGCCGCCTGCAGGCCCTCGCCGCCGGCGAGCTTGGCCCAGCGGGCGTTCGCCACGACCGTCTCCCCGTGCTGGGTCGCCATCAGGATTCCATCCCCGGTCGACTCCAGGACCGCGTCCCGCACGTCGCGCTCGTCCCGCAGGGTGCCTGTTACATCCGCCACGCGCTGCCGCATGACGTCGAACGCGCGGGCCAGCTCGCGGATCTCGTCGGCTCCGGCCGTGATGCCGCTCGGCCCGCCGTAGTCGCCCCGCGCGATGCGGCGAGCGGCGGTCGTGAGCCGCGCGAGCGGCGCTGCCAGCGACCGCGCCAGGAGCCACGCCGCTCCCGCGCTCAGCCCAAGGACGAGCAAGCCAGTGAGCCCGAGCGCGCGCTGCACTTCGGTATAGGCCCGCTCCACGTCCGTCAGAGGCACAGTGCGCACGAGCGTTGCCACGGGGCGACCGGCGGGCGACCGCATGGGGATGCGACAGGTGGCGGAGGCCACACCGTCCGGCGGCGCGCAGCCCTCCGCTTGACCAGCCACCGGTGGCTCCACTCGGAGCTCTCCCTGGCTCGCCGCCTCGCCGGCCAACTGCGTCAGCAGCGACCCGTCCAAGGGCTCGGCGAGCATGACTGCCCCGACCACCGGTCCGGTCATACCGTCGCGCCGGACCGGGGCGTAGCCACGCACCGCCAGGCCGATTTCGTCGCTGGCCTCGACGCCGCTCGCCGTCTGGCCGGCCAGCGCGAGCTGCATCCCTTCCAGCGATGCGTCAGTATTAAGCCCCTCCCAGCGTGGGCCGAGCCGGTTCTCCGTGTGGCCGTGCGCGATCGTCGCGCCCGTCGCGTCGACGACCTTGACGTGTACTCCCTGCCGCGCTGCCACGTCCGTGCCCCAGCGCAACAGTGGCTGCGGGTTCCGACCGTCGACCGCCGCGATGACCGCCGGATAGAGTGCGATCCGCTCCGCGTCGGCGGCGAGCGCGGCCGCGTGCTCGGCGTAGAGCGCCTGCGCCAGCGCGACCCGGGCGCGGGCCTGGCTGTCGGCCTCCCGCCTGGCGCCCTCCAGGAGCCGGCCGTTCACGGCCCAGCTCGCCAGCAGGTTGGTCGCCACCACGGTGCCGACGATCGCCAGCAGGATTCGCGTGCGCAGGCTGGCGCCACGGCGGGCCCATAGTCCTGCGACGGTCGCCGGCGAGGCCCAGGCGGGCCCGCCGCGGCCGGTGCGTCGCTTGCTCATCATGCCTGGACTGCTTTCTCTATATCGTGCTCCCTACCCGGGCGCGCGCGCCGCAAGATCGGGGCCACGCCGGGGCGCTGTCCCCGCGCCGTTGCGCTCGGTTTGCGACAGCCTCCCCGGCGGCGCCCTCCAGCCTGCGGCCCGACTCAGGCCGTGGCGGCCGCGTACCGGCACTCCTCACCCGCTAACTGCTCCAGGAGCGGCACCGCGTGGTGGGCCTCGGGCAGGCGAAGGATCTCGCCGCGCAGGCGCCCGGCGTGCCGGTAGTACGCGGGGTCCGCGAGCACCCCCCGCACGGCGTCCCGGATGGCCTGGGGCGTCACGTCGCGGGCCTCGACAACGCGCCCTACACCGAGGGCGGCGCAGCGCGCGGCGTTGTCGGGCTGATCGGCCGCGATCGGCACGAGCACCAGCGGCAGGCCGTGCGCGAGCGCCGCCATCACCGTCCCCGACCCCCCGTGTGTCAGCACCAGATCGCAGCGGGGGAAGAGCAGCGTCTGGGGGATGTAGCGCGCGATCCGGACGTGAGACGGTTGGGGGCCGAACTGGGCCGGGTCCTGGTCGCGGCCCACGGTCACGATCAGGTTCACGGGCTCGTCGCGTAGCCCGGCCAGGAAGGCGGCGAAGAGGTCGGCGCGGCCATTGAACGCGGTGCCCAGGGTAGCATACACTGTGGGCCGCGCAGGCAGGTCGTCCACCCAGGCCGGCAGCCCTTCGTCCCCCGAGCGGTCGAAGGGAGCCGGACGGACGAAGTAGGTGGCGGCGGCCGGGCCACCGGGGACCGGGTCGAGGAAGCTGGGCGGGAACGGATGGAGCGCGAGGTCGCCGCGGAGCATGGCGAGCGCCGGATCGGGCGGCAAGCCGTGGGCGGCGCGCAAGGCCGCCACCGGCTCGGCGATCGCCGCGCGCACCGTGGGGTCGATGCCGGTCGCGACGACGGAGATGGCTGCGTGCGGCAGGCCCAGCCGCTCGGCGACGAGACCGGCGGCGATCTCCGTGTTGTCGTGGACTAGCAGGTCGGCTGGCCAGTCCTCCAGCACGGCGAGCAGGTCCGTCGCCATGGCGGGTGCCAGCACGTCAGCGAACAGCCGGGGGGCCGCGAAGACTTTCTGCTCTGCGGGGGGCAGCGCGCTCATCTCCCCCAGCACCGCTGCGGCCTTCGGCCCGGTGGGATCGGCGCCGGCCGGCAGGTGTTGGAAGCCCGCCCGCTCAACCAGCGGGGCGAGGGCGGCATGGGTCGCGAAGGCTACCCGATGGCCCGCCTCGACCAGCGCCCGGGCAAACGGGACGAGCGGGTGGAAGTGGCCCGTGGCGGCCACGCAAGTGAATAGGCTACGCATGATCAGTACTGCCTCCTGCTTACCTTCCCGCGCTCGGCTCCGCCAGCGCCCGCCCCTCGGCGTTCCCTGACGACGGCTTGGGGATCGCGTGGAACCGCGCGGCGCCGCCGCGCTTCTGGTGTGGACCAACCCGCTTCGTCGCGGGCGCGATCCGGTCGTTGGCGGCCGACTGAAGGCCGAACCGGGCCTCCAATCGCCCCGGGTTCCCGAGGAACGATGGCGGGTGCGTTTAGCGTCACCGACGTGAACACCATCGTTGCCCGGCTGCTTACGCGAGCTGCTGGACTGCCGCCACATCGAGCCAGGCCGTCTCCCCCGCGATCAGCCCGGCGCGGAATTCGAAGACGTGCAGCAGTCGGAAGCGGATCGGCTGGCCGTGCCCCTCCATCCCGGCAAAGCGGCCGATGGCCCGCCCCTCGACGAGCGCGTCGTCGACAGCGAAGTTATCCCCGTACAGCCGCCGCAGCGGCACGAACCGGTCGATGGCGAGGCCCTCGAAGATGCGCGCGTAGCGCTCGCCGGCCGCCTGCCGGCCGTGCAGGGCGCCCTGGCCGAGGATCTCGTGCTGAACGTCCGCGGCGAAGTTCGCCACTATGGCCGGGATGTCGGCCGCCACCTCGGCGCGGTAGTGCTCCGCGATCAGTCCGTCCATCTCGGCGCGAGAGTGCTTGCGCGCGATCATGATGCCCCTCCGTTCCATGTCCGCATGTTCAGACTCAGACCGCACGGCGGGGCGCCCCCTCGCGGCGCGCGGTCGGCCGGCGGGCCGTGCCGGCCCACGGCAGCCCGACGAGTAGGTCGGCGCCGTGGGGGCCTATCCTCCTCCCCGCCATGCAAGTGCCTCCGAGGTGTGGTCGGTCCCTTCCAGCATGCCGCGCTGGGCCGGTCAGCTCGCCGAATCGACGACTAGCGAAACTGAAGGTGCGCTGAAAATCTCGCGCCGCGCTCGCGTTCCACTGCAACGCGCCTCCGGCCCCCGGGGGCGGTGCAGCGGCTCGGCTCGGGCGAATCCGGGGACGCTACCCGCACGGCGTGGCGCTCAGGTCTCTCGCTCGCCGCTCCACGGCAGCGTGAGTTCGACCGCAAGAGTCGGAGGGTTTTCCCGGCGGATTTCCCGGATGCTGGAATAGGACCGTGCTTAAGGGTAGCCCCCGCCCGCCTCACCCCCGCCCGCCTGTTGAAGGCTGTTCCCTCAGCACGATTCAGGCGTCGCGTTGACGGCACCCTCGGCGACGACCTGGCCGCTGCGGTCACATCCTGGCGGACGACCACCGGGCTGCATGCGGGCGGCATTGTCGGCCCGCGGGGCTGGCGCAGCCTGGACGCGCGGTGATCGCGGACGGGTGAGCGAGGGGCCGGTCGGCCCCCCGGCCGGCCCCTCGCCATCAACCCACCTCACGTGCCCCCAGTGTCAGGCGCCAACCCCGTCACGTGCGTTGCCGCGGCGTGCGACCGCCACCGCCATCGCTCGGATCATCCCGCACGAGCCCCGTGGTTTGCCGAGCGGCTGCCGGCCGTGCTAGCCTCGTGTCGGCGGCGAAGGCGACCGCCGCGGCGGCCGTTGAGCGAAGGTCGGCGCGCTGTAGGCGTCGGGCCGCGAACGGCCACAAGGGGACCACGATGGCGAGCGCCGGGTTTCGCGGGATCTTCCCGTACTTCATCTCGCCTATTGACGCGAGCACGGGCCAGGTGCGCGAGCGGGCGCTGCGCGCGCTCGTGGACCACCTGATCGCCAGTGGTGTGCATGGCCTTAGCCCGCTCGGCAGCACGGGCGAGTTCGCGTACCTAACGGCCGAGCAGCGCGCGGAGCTGGTCCGCATCGTCGTCGACGCCGCCGCGGGGCGCGTGCCAGTGGTGCCGGGCGTGGCCGCCTTCGCTACTGACGACGCGCGGCGCCAGGCCGAGCGGTACCTACGCCTTGGCGCCCAGGGCCTCGTGCTCATGCTCCAGGCGTTCTTTCCCGTCTCGCGGGCGGGAATCGAGCGCTACTTCCAGACCGTCGCCGAGGCGGTGGATGCGCCCATCTGCCTCTACTCCAACCCCGGCCTGACGGTGGACCTCCCGCCCGCCGTCGTCGGCACCCTCAGCCACGTGCCGAACATCCAGTATTACAAAGAAGCCTCCGGCAACACCGGCCGCATCCTCACCGTGATGAACCTCGTGGGCGACCGCATGCAAATGTTCAGCGCCTCCGCCCACATCCCGCTCGTCGTCTTCCAACTGGGCGGCGTCGGCTGGATGGCCGGGCCGGCCTGCCTGATCCCGGCGGAGTGCGTGCGGCTCTGGGAGCTGAGCCAGGCCGGCCAGTGGGCCGAGGCGCTGCGGCTGCAGCGGCGCCTCTGGCGCATCAACGAGGCCTTTCAGAAGCACTCGCTGGCGGCGTGCGTGAAGGCGGGCTTGCAGGTGCAGGGCTTCGACGTGGGCGACCCGATCGCGCCGCAGGAGCCGCTCACCCGGGCCGTGCTCGATGACGTGCGCGCCAGCCTGGCGGAGGCGCAGGGCACGCCGGCCTGAGCGCCGCACGGCGGTCCACTCCACCGCGCGCGCCGAGAGACTGCATGCATGACACGCCGGGGAGCAAGCCCGACTCTGGCGGGACGGGGCGAGGCCGTGTACGGCGCTGGTTAGCGCACCTGCGGCGCGGCTTCGGCCGCGGGGAGCGCGCAGCGGCCGCCGCACCGCCGTCGCCGGTCCCGGAGACTTCGCCAGCGCCAGCCGGCTCCACCGCCACCGTGCGCCCGCGCGTGGCCGTCGTCGTCTATAACCCCATCGTGGACGCCCGGCGCGGCGCCCGCCTGATCGCCCATTGCGGCTTCGCCGATCCCGCGTGGCTCGTGCGCGCGTACGTCGCCGACCTGGCCGAGGCCAGCGGCGGCTACCTGCAGTACCAGGTCGTGGACTGGACCGAGCTGCACCATCTGCCGGCGCTGGAGGACGGCTACTGCTACAGCGGGCCGGCCTGGCTGGCCTATTGGGAGCGGGGCGGCGGCTGGCACGAGCCCCAGCTTGCTGACTACGCGGCGCTGCTCGCGGCGCTCGACGCGCCGCGCCGTGTGGCGGCCGGCGAGCTAGACGAGGTGTGGCTGTTCGGCCCGCCCTACGGCGGCTTCTACGAGTCGCGGATGACCGGGCCGGGCGCCTACTGGTGCAACGCGCCGCCGCTCAGCGGCCTGGTCTGCGCGCGCCGCTTCGTGGTGATGGGCTTTAGCTACGAGCGCGGCGTGGGCGAGATGCTGGAGAACTTCGGTCACCGCGTCGAGTCCATGGTGGGCCACGCCTTCCGGCACGCCCCGCCGGGCCACGCCTGGGAGCACTTCACGGCCTACGATCTGGTCGCGCCCGGCCGGGCCGGCTGTGGCACGGTCCACTTCGCGCCGAACAGTCAGGCCGACTACGATTGGGGCAATCCCCGGCCCGTCTGGAGCACCTGCGACGATTGGCTCGCCTACCCGGCGCTCAGCGGCCGGCGCCGCCGCGTGGACTGCCGCGAGTGGGGCGGCGGCGACATCCGCGCCCACCACCGCTGGTGGCTGGCTCACCTGCCGCGCGCCCCCGGCACCCACGCCGGCCACCTCGCCAACTGGTGGACCTACGCCGTGGACCCGCACGCCGCAGACTGAGCGCCCGCCACGCGCGGCTACTCGCTCTCCAGCTCGTAGGTCCCTAGGAACTCGTCCACCAACCGCACCGCCTCCTCGTAGCGGTAGTTGCGGTAGGCGTAGCCCTTCGCCACGTAGGGGGCGCCGGCGTAGAACATCTCGTACTGCTCGTGGCGGCCGGCGAACTCGGTGCCCACCATGTCCCAGGCCAGCTTGTAGAGCTTGATGCGCTCCTCGGCGGGCACGCCCGGCGAGCGCACGTAGCGCTTTATATCGGGCGCCGTCTCGGGCGCGATTAGCTCCTTGTACGACGACGGCACCTGGATCACGCCGCCGCCCGCCAGCTCGCGCAGGATGTGCAGCGCGCGCGGGTACAGCTCGGCCTGGAGGCCCATGGCGCCGTACAGGTAGCGCGGGTCGGGCCGCAGCACGCCGAACGCGTCCAGCCGCGCCGCCGCCTCGGACGCGAGCGCCATCCCCTCCACCATCGCCGCCAGCGCGCCGAGTTCCCCCAGGCGCTCCTGCACCGCCGGGAAGGCATCCACGCGCGTCGTGGCGGCGATCTTCCGCGCCAGGCCGGCGATGAACTGCAGCTTCACGGCCAGGCGAAGCTGCGCCTGGTTGTTGCCCAGCACGTGCGACGCCGTCTCGAAGTACTGCGCGCGCAGCAGCTCCACGTTGCGGTAGACCAGCACGTTCTCCCACGGCACGAACACATCGTCAAAGACGACGAGCGAGTCCGTCTCGTCGAAACGCGTCGAGAGCGGGTAGTCGAAGGTGCTGGTCCGGCCCACGGCGTACGGCGGGCGGGCGTAGAACTTGAGGCCCGGCGTGTCGATGGGCACCACGAACGTGTTGGCGTAGTCCTCGTCCCCCGGCCGCAGCGGCACGATGCAGCTCACGAACAGCCAGTTGCTCACGGGAGCCGCCGTGCCGAGCATCTGCGCCCCGCGCACGACGACGCCGCCGTCCTGCTCGCGCACCACGCCCACCTGCGTGAAGGCGTCCTCCTGGCCGGCGGCGCTCTGCGTGCGGTCCACCTGGGGCGGGATGATCACGTAAGTGAAGTACAGGTCGTCGGCCACGAGCTGCCGGTAGATGCGCACGGCGTTCTCGCCGAACTGCGGCCGCCCGCGCGCCAGCACGGCGGGGCCGCTGGCGATGCCGGCCAGCACCGAGCCGAGATGGTCCGGCCCGCGGCCCACCAGCCCGTTCGTGCGCCGCGCCCAGGTGGTGATCGCCTCGCGCCGCATCCGCAGGTCGTCGGCGCTGCGCGGGATCAGGAATGCCTTGTTGCCGTCGGTGCCCGTGTCGGGGTTGTGATGGATCATGCCGTTCGCAGGGTCGGCAGCGAAGTCGTACAGTCCCGCGACCGTGTCCACGATGCCGGCGAACGCCGGGTGCGTCGTCACGTCCGCGACGCGCTCGCCGTAGACGTAGACGGTGCGCCCGTCGCGCAGCGATGCGCGGTACTGCTGGCCGTTGCGCATGCTCGCCTCCCCCGCGCGCTACGCGTGCCCCGCCGCGCGCGGCAGCACGCCGCCCGGCGCGCTCGTCGTGTCGTGCGCTGCCAGGTCCACCGCCGCGTACTGCGCGCGGCGGAACTCGTCGCGCCGCTGGACGGGCACCGTGGCGTCGATCCCCAGCTTCGTCCGCACGCCGTGGTCCGATACCAGGATGTACTCGTGGCCGCGCGCGCCCGGCAGCAGCAAGAGGTCCTGGCTCGCCTCCACGCGCGTCGCCAGCGCGTACTCCACCTCGGCGGGGTTGTGGATGTCGATGTCGTCGTCCACGACGATGATCTGGTCCAGGTCCTTCAGCGCGCCGATGGCGGCGAAGATGGCGTTCCGCTGCAAGCCCTCGTCGGTCGGCTCGTTCTTGTGGACGCTGATGACCAGATGGAAGCGGCACAGCCCGCCGCGCGTCAGCTCCACGTCGCGCACGATCGGCACCGCCTGCTGGAGCTGCGTCAGGATGCCCGCCTCCAGGATGTACTTGCGCAGCATGTAGCTCTCGCAGCCGACGATCGCGTAGTAGATCGCGTCGTGCCGCTGCGTGAGCGCGCGCACCTCGACGAGCGGACTGGGTCCCGGCTCGGAGTAGAGGCCTAGGAACTCCACGAACGGCCCTTCCACCACGAAGTCGGTGGTGCTGATCGCGCCCTCCAGCACGATCTCCGCGTCGGCCGGCACGCCCAGGTCCACCGTGCGGCAGGCGACTAGCTCCAGCGGCGCGCCGCGCAGGCCCGACGCCGCCTCCAGCTCGTCGCGGTCGAGCGGCAGCATGGCCCCCAGGCTGCACGCCGCGTAGGTGAGCGCCACGTCGCCGCCGATGACGATCGCCACCTCCAGCGGCTCGCCCCGCGCCGCGGCCTTCTGCCACAGCGCGCGCAGGTGCCGCCCGTGGTCCAGCCGGATGGCGAGCGTGCGCGGCCCGCGGAGCTGCAGGCGGTGAAACGACGCGTTGTGCACGCCCGTCTCCGGGTCGCGGGCGATCACGCAGCCCGCGGTGATGTAGCGGCCGGCGTCGCGCGCCGTGTGCTGCAGGATCGGGAGCTGCGCGCCCAGGTCCACCTCCGCGCCGAGCCGCACGCGCTCGTGGACGGGGCCGTCGGCCACCGCGCGGCACGGCAGCGGGGCGCGGATGCCGCGCTCCATCGCCGCGCGCACGCCGTCCGTGTCCAGGCCGAACACCGTCGTCACGTTGGTCGGGCTGGCGAGGAAGTTCGCCGTGAGCGGCATGGGATGGCCGCCCACGTCGCCGAAGTAGAAGGCCAGGTCGCCATCGCGCTGCTTGACGAGCCCCGCGACCTCCAGCTCGGGGTCCACGCGGCTGCGTACCTTCAGCAGCCGCCCCGCCGCGTCGAGGCGCTCCAGCGCCGTGCGAAAGCGCGTGTCCAGGATGCCTGGCTCGTTCCCGGCCATTGGTGGACGGCCCCCTCTCCTTGCGGTTGGCTGGATGTGCCGGACTGTGCCGAGCGCTTCGCTCACACCTTCGCGGCGGCCGTGGGGAAGACGAGCGACTTGATGACGACGGGCACCGCGCCCGAGGTGGGGATCAGGTTGCCGATATCGATGTAGTCGAACTCGCGCAGGTCGATGCCGTCAATCGAGACGACCGGCAGCGCCAGGCCCATGTCGTCGCGGAAGTGGAGGCCGAGCAGTCCGCCGATGTCGCCGTCGCAGACGAGCACGATAGGGTGGCCCCGCGCGATGCTCCGCTCCATGCCGGCCACGATGCCCTCGCAGAAGGCGTGCAGCCGCCGGTACGTCGCCGAGCCTTGCCAGGAGAAGGCGAGCGCGACCGGCGTGTCGGCGTCGGCGAGGTCGAAGCGGCGCAGCGCCACGTCCACGGCGCCCTGCACCGCCGCCGCCGTGAACTCCGTCTCGTCCAGCGGGAAGGCTGGCGCGACCACCGGCACGTTCCGCAGCGGCAGCACCTCCAGCGGCGACACGAAGATCGTGCTGCCGCTCACCTGGATCGTGTACTGCGACGCGCCGATCACGGTGGCGCGGATGCCGGCGGCCGGCTCCAGCAGCGGCAGGTCCGCGCGCTCGACGCGCTCGCGCAGCGCCGCCGCCAGCAGATCGCCCAGGTCGCCGAAGCCGCTGCGCTGGCGGCCGTACACGAACTCTGCCACGCCGCCGGAGAAGGTCACGCCGTCCAGCGGGCCACGGTAATGCAGCGCCGGTGTCCGCAGCAGCGCCCCGGGCGCCCCCACGCGGCCGTCGCCGGGGATCGCCTGATACACCGCGTCGGCCATGTAGTCAGCCATTGCGCGCAGCTCCTCCGGCGCCACACGGCCGCCGAGCCGCAGGTCGAGTCCGATGGCGCGGCCGATGTCGTGCCCTGCCGGCTCCAGCCGCGTGATGGTGCCGCTCTCGTCCACGACGACCAGCCGCGCGCCCACGTCAATGGCGGCCAGCTCCTCGACCCGCCCGCCCTGGCACACTGCCAGCTTTGTCGTGCCGCCGCCCACGTCCACGTTCAGGATCGTGCGGCCGCCCCCGACCGAGCGCTCGGCCGCGCCCGAGCCGTGCGCCGCCATCGTCGCCTCCAGGTTGTCGCCGGCCGACACCGCGACGAACTTGCCGGCTTCCTCGGCGAACAGGTCGGCGATGGCGCGGGCGTTCTCGCGCAAGAGCGCCACGCCGGTCAGGATCAGCGCGCCCGTGTCCACGTCCTCGCGGCGCAGCCCGGCCGCCTCGTACTGCGCGTGGATGAACCGCCCGAGCGCCGCGCCGTCAATCGTCGTCTCGTCCACGTAGGGTGTGAACAGGATGTCCGACTCGTGCAGCACCGTGCGGCTGACCGTCACGTAGCGGTTGTCCTGGCGCTCCAACTCGAGGCGGGAGAAGAGGAGGTGGGAGGTCGAGGAGCCGATGTCCACGCCGACGCTCGTCAGGCGGATGCGGTCCTCCTCGCCCATCTGGCGGTCGGGGGCGGTAAAGCGCGCTTCGTCCACCGTTACGGCAGCCTCAACTTTCCAGGCGGCCCGGGGCCATCCTCGGATGCCACAAGGATGGGCGATGGGGTTTGACGCCGTCAAACCCCATCGCCCATCCTTGCTGACTCTAACTAATGGTGGTGCGGCACCGCGACTTCCTGCGGCGCGGCGCCCTTCTCGGGCGGCTGGAAGGTGGACTCCGGCATCGTGAACTCCACGCCCACTTCCTTCAGCCGCTGCTGGTAGTACTCGCGGATGTACGGGTCTTCCTCCCAGTACATGATCGTGCGGCCGCCCTCGTGGATGCCGAACAGGTTGCCGGCCTTCACCTCGCCCTGGCCTGGCTCGTCGAAGATGCCGCCCCAGTGCGCCACCGGGCCGCCCCAGTAGTTGATGACGCGGAACGGCTCCTTGCTGACCGCGAAGTGCTGGTGGAACCAGCTTCCGCCCCCCGGCGCGGCCGCCACCAGCCCGCCCTCCTTGTACTCCTGGATCTTCACCTGGTCGCCCTTGCCCGCCTGCCACGGCTGCGGGCCAAGGTCGATCGGCCAGTTGAAGGTGTAGCCCGCCCCCTTCAGGCAGACCAGCACCGCGCCCGACAGGTGGTAGTGCGCCTTCGAGTAGCGGCCGCTCGGGTACTCGGCGATGAAGCCACCGGTCGCCGCGTCGCGCAGGAACCCGCTGAAGTAGGGCTGGATGCGGCGGTAGCCGGGCGCCCGCTGGTTGTCGAGCGGCAGCGCGCAGTTCTTGATGTCGGGGAACACGTTGCTGCGCATGGCCGCGCGGCCGCGCACCTCGTCGGCCTCCAGGTCGGTCTTCGCCTTGAAGAAGTCGTCGCTCATGTCGTAGCGGTCGCGGAAGTCGTAGGGGTTGTCGAAGATGAAGCTGCGGCTCTGGTAGATGTTCATGATCGGCGGCGCGTTGTTCGAGGCGATCAAGAGCGCCGGGCTGTTCGTAGCGTTCACGAGCTGGTGCCAGGCGTTGATCGGCGCCATGAACAGCGTGCCCGGCTGCCACTCGAACACCTGCCGCTTCTTGTCGCCCTCGCGCCAGACCTCGGTGCTGCCGCGCCCCTCGACCACCAGGAAGAACTCGTCGTACATGTGGCGCTCGGGGTTCAGCGCGCCGCCCGGCGGCACCTCGACGACGAACATCCCCTTCACGCCTTCCAGCCCGTCGAGGTTCAGGAAGGCGCCGCGCCCGCCCAGCCGCTTCCACGGCCCGAGCTGCAGCTCCCGCGTGTCGTACACGCCGATGCCCGTGACGATGGGGATGCCCTCTTCCTCCATGAACCGCTCGTACGGGCTCTTCGGCGGGCGATAGGTCAGCAGCCCGGCGGGCTGTTCCCCGGTGGGCTCGTGCCACTGCGTACCGTTCGCCATACGTCCCCTTCCCTTCTCGTCACACTGAGCGCAGTTATTCATTACCCTGGTGATACGCCTTTTCGCCCCGCGCGTTCCACCTGTCGCGTGGTCCCTTGCAGCTAGGCCGTGCCTGTGGCACTAGCGCGACCGGGCCCGGGCGGCGCCCGACAGCCCGAGCCGCTTGCCGATCACCTCGCCGTAGCCGATGGCGCCCATGCCGAGCAGGATGTGAAGCACTTGCACAGCAAAGTGCGCCTCGCCCGGCAGCATGCGGTCCTGCCCCCCGCCGACGATGACCAGCAGCACGGCGACGACGATTCCCCCGACGCCCAGGCCGACGCGCCCCGCCTGGATCGCCGCCACCGACAGGACGACGAGCGCGATGGCCACGATCAGCCCGAGCAGCATGTGCAGCGGGATGAGCCCGCGGGCGTCCCCGCCCCAGAAGAGCAGCCCCAGCAGTAGCGCGATCAGCCCCAGGCCCCGCACCGTGAATTGCGCGATCCGCGCGGCAGACGTCATCAAGCAGCACTCCTTCGCGAAGGTCCATCCCATTGTAGGCCCTCGCCGCCGCTCTGCCAGTTGACAGGCGCGCACGGCGCCCGGTAGCATGACGCCACTACCGGCGGCGGGGCCAGGGGGCGCGGGCGCACGCCCGACGCGGCCGGTGGGGAGGCGGCATGGTGGCCCAGGTGGGATCGGCACTCTCGCAGCCCGCGTCCGGCGACGCCCGGCCCGCGGGCGTGCGCGTCGAGCGCGTCGGTCACGAGTTCCCCGGCTCGCGCCAGCGCAACGCCCCGCCGGTGCGGGCGCTGGCCGACGTGTCGCTGGACGTGCCGCCCCAGACCTTCGTCTCCATCGTCGGCCCCTCCGGCTGCGGCAAGACCACCTTGCTCCGCATCATCGACGGCCTGGTCATGCCGACCACCGGCGCCGTCTGGATCGACGGCGCGCCCGTCACGGGGCCGGCTCGCGACCGCGCGATGGTCTTCCAGGATGCCGACCTGCTGCCCTGGCGCACGACCCTCGCCAACGTCATGTTCGGCCTGGAGGTCCAGGGCGCGCCGCGAGCGGCGTGCGAGGCGCGGGCGCGCGAGGCCATCGCCCGCGTCGGCCTCGACGGCTTCGAGCACCATTACCCCGGCCAGCTCTCCGGCGGCATGCGCCAGCGCGTCGGCCTCGCCCGCGCGCTCAGCACCGACCCGCGCCTGCTACTGATGGACGAGCCGTTCGGCGCGCTCGACGCCCAGACCCGCGAGGCGATGCAGGAAGAGCTGCTGCGCCTGTGGGAGCAGGACCAGAAGACGGTCGTGTTCATCACGCACAGCATTGACGAGGCCGTGCTGCTCTCGGATACCGTTGTCGTAATGACGGCGCGGCCGGGCACGATCCGCGAGGTCATTCCGATCGAGCTGCCGCGGCCGCGCTGGCGCGAAGAAGACCTGCGTGGCGACCCGCGCTTTGCCGAGTACCGGCGGCGCATCAACGCGCTGCTGCACGAGCCCCGCTAGCGCCACGGCAAGCACGACGCATGGTAGGCCCGGTGCGCCGCGCGTGGCGCGCCAGGCGGTGGACCGCCAACCCGGCAAAGGAGGCCGGCCCGATGGCCCAGACTGCATCGCTAGAGCTGCAACGGACCAAGGCTGCGCCACGCCTGCGCGGCCTGGCCGAGAACACCCGCCTGCTCGGCGCGCTGATGCTCGTCCTGATCCTCGCCGTCTGGGAGGCGGTCACCCAGCTCAAGCTAATTGATCCGCTGATCCTGCCGGCCCCGTCCGCCATCGCGGGCGCCGCCGTGAAGGTGTTCTTCCAGACCCGCGAGATCTACCCGCACCTGTGGGTGAGCTTCCAGGAGGGCGTGCTGGGCTTCGTCCTCGCCGTCATTATCGGCGTGCCGCTCGGCCTGGTGCTCGGCCGCAGCCGCCTCTTCCGCTCGTTGTTCGAGCCATACGTGATGGCGCTCTACTCGACGCCGCAGGTCGCCTTCTTCCCGCTGCTCATCATCGCCCTCGGCATCGGGCTCTGGTCGAAGGTCGCGCTCGTGTTCTTCGGCGCCGTGTTCTCGATCCTCATCAACACGCAGGCCGGCGTCATCAACACCGACCGCCGCATGGTCGAGATGGCGCGCTCGTTCACCGCGTCCGAGCTGACGATCTTCCGCAAGGTGATCCTGCCGGCGTCGGTGCCGTTCATCATCGCCGGCATGCGGCTCGGCCTCGGGCGCGCGCTCATCATGGTGTTCGTCGCCGAGCTGTTCTCGGCCACCGAGGGCATTGGCTACATGATCGTGCGCGCCGGCGCGCTGTTCGACACGCCGAAACTGTTCGTGGGCGTGCTGGTCATGACCCTCGCCGGCGTGCTGCTCTCGGAGGGCATGAAGCGCCTGGAGCGGCGCCTGGTGCCCTGGCTGTCCATCCGCGAGGAGGAAGCCAGCTAAGATCAGCTTGAGCGAGTGTAGGGGCGCTGCTTGCTGCGCCCTGGATGGGCTGGGCGCTGCTGGCCGCGCCCCGCGACGCGCCACGACTCGGAGGAAGACTCGTGTTAACCGCAGAGCAAAACGCCCTCATCACCCGCACCGGCCCCGGCACCCCGGGCGGCAACCTGCTGCGCCGCTACTGGCAGCCGGTGGCCCTCCGCGAGGAGCTGCCGCCCGGCGGCCCGCCGATTCCGGTGCGCATCCTCGGCGAAGACCTCGTGCTCTACCGCGACGAGCAGGGCCAGCCGGGCCTCCTCGGCCTGCACTGCCCGCACCGCGGCGCCGACCTGAGCTACGGCCGCCTCGAAGATGGCGGCCTGCGCTGCCTGTACCACGGCTGGCTCTTCGACCGCACGGGCCAGTGCCTGGAGCAGCCCGGCGAGCCGGCCGGCAGCACCTTCTACCAGCGCGTGCGCCACACCGCCTATCCGTGCGTGGAAGTCAACGACTTCATCCTGACCTACCTGGGCCCCGGCGACCCGCCGCTGGTGCCCGCCTACGAGTTTTTGCAGGCCGATCCCGACCACGTCTGGGCGACGAAGATCCTGAACGAGTGCAACTATCTCCAGGGCAACGAGGGCAACATCGACCCGCAGCACCTCTCCTTTCTGCACCGCCAGCTCGAAGAGACCACTGGCTCCTCGGAGCGGGTGCCGGGCGCGGCAGTCACGTCGAATACGGCGCAGAGCCGCGACGTGGCGCCCACGATCGAGGTCGAGGAGACCGACTACGGCGTCCGCATCTACTCCGTCCGCAGGATGGACGCCGACCAGAACTACGTGCGCATCTCGAACTTCATCATGCCGAACATCAGCAGCTTCCCCGGCGTGACGGGCGCGGACGGCTTCCAGGCCCACTGGCACGTGCCGATCGACGACACGCACCACTGGAAGTACCTCATCAACGTGCAGCGCTCGCGGCCGCTCGACAAGGACTGGCTGCGCCGCATGACGACGATGAGCCTCGGCCCCGACTACCGGCTGACCCGCAACCTGGCGAACCGCTACGGCCAGGACCGCGAGGAGCAGCGCACCCGCAGCTATACCGGCATCGGCTACAACGACTTCCAGGCCCAGGACGCCTTCGCTACCGAGACGCAAGGCCCCATCCAGGACCGGACCGTCGAGCACCTGGGCACCACCGACCGGGCGATCATCCTGGCGCGGCAGATACTGCTGCGCGGCGTGCAGGCCGTGCAGGAAGGCCGCGACCCGCCGCACGTCTGCCGCGACGCCGCGGCCAACGACCTGCGCCATCTCGTCGTGAAGGCCGAGGCGCTGCCGAGCAGCACCGACTGGCGCACCTACTGGCAGACGCCCGGCGCGCCCGAGGCCGCCGTCGGCGCCACGCCGTAGCAGGCCGTGCTCGGCGGATGGTTACGCATGAACACTACCCTGGCTGACCGCGAGTCCCCTCCGCCAAAGGAAGCGGGTCCGAGTGAGCGCCTATCTTCCCCTCTCCCCCTGGGAGAGGGCCAGGGTGAGGGCCTCAGCCCCAAACGCGGGCGGTCAGAAGGAGATAACACACGATGAACCCCAAGACGACACACTCTCAGCAGCACCCCGCCGCCCGTGCAGGCGGCGCCCTCCTCGCCGCCGCCCTTCTCCTGCTCGCCGCCTGCGCGCCCGCGCGCCCGGCCAGCGCGCCGACTGGCGCCGCGCCCGGCCAGGCGCCCGCCGCGAAGGGCACCCTCCGCCTCGCCGTGGCCGGCGTGGACACGAACACCTACTCGATCATCTACATCGCCCAGAAGGCCGGCTATTTTCAGGAGATGGGGCTGGACCTGGACGTCAAGGAGGCGAACCCGCCGGTCGCCACGCAGGCGCTCATCGCCGGGCAGTTCGACCTGGCGCACGCCGCCAGCCCCGGCATCGCCGCCGCGCTCAAGGGCGCGCCGGTGCGCATGATCTTCGTCGTGGCCGAGCCGTCGCCCTACTGGATCATCGGCAAGAGGGACATGCGCGCCTGGACCGACCTCAAGGGCAAGACCATCGGCGTCTCATCCACCACCGGCACCCAGGTGCTCGACACGAGCCGCGTGCTGGCGATGCACGGCGTCAACGCCCAGGCCGACGGCGTGAACTACGTCGTGCCGGGCGGGCCGGGCGACGAGCACAAGGTCGCGGCGCTCAAGGCTGGCTCGATTGATGCGGGCGTGTTCTCGGGAACCGGCACCGTCGTGGCCCTGGACGAGGGCTATAGCCTGATCGGCGACATGCACGCCATCAACACGTACGACTACACGCTCTGGGCCAACACCCCGATCCTCACGAACAAGCCCGAGCTAGTACGCGCCTTTGTCACGGGCACGCTGAAGGGCCTCAAGATCATGAAGCAGGACCAGGCCAAGGCGGTCGAGTACATGACCCAGCAGCTCGACGGCAACCGCCACTGGGCCGAGAAGCTATACGAGCTGAGCGCGTCGTGGTTCACGGCGGACGGCCTGCCCACGGACGCCGGCCTGCAGGAGGCGATTCGCTACAAGGAGGAGGCCTCCGGCGAGCCCACCACCGCTGGGTCGGAGCAGTGGTCGGCACTCGACTTCGTGCGCCAGGCGAACGACGAGCTAGCGCGCACGGGCTGGAAGCCGTAGCGGCCGCCCCGGCGGGACTCCTCGCGACCCCGCCAGCCGGACCGCGGCTACAGGGGCGGCCCGACAAACTCGGAGTCGTACTTCCGGGCCACGGCCTGCAAGTGCTCCATGTCCGGCGCCCCGCCATCAGCGGGCGCCAGCCGGGCAAACCTCTCGAACGCCTGCTCCGCGCCGCCGTAGACGAAGGCCGCCAGCACCCGGCCGGCCTCCGCCCCGACGCTCTTGGGCGCGTGTACCGTCCCGCGCGGGATGAACAGGAACGTCCCGGGCAGGGCGTGGCGGCAGCGCCTCGACGCCGTGTACGGCGGCCACGTCGAGCAGCACACCGCGACGCAGGATGGCCGGCTGGCCGCCGTGCAGCTTCCCGCCGCGCGAGAAGCAGCATGCTCTTGCCCCTCACGCGCGTCGCTCGGGCGTAGTATAGTGGAGCCGCCGCGACCACACATGAGGAGAAGACGATGCCGCGCAGCGTGCCGCGTCTCGGCTTGTGGCTACTGGGGTGGGGATTGCTGCTGAGCCTGGCGCCCGCCGCCCCGCCGGGCCTGGACGCAGCCGTGGGGGCGGCGCCGGTTGCCGCTGCTCAGGGCGGCACGACGCCCGTGCGTGTGGGAACCCTCGGCATCATCGCCGACGCGCCGGTGTACATCGCCGCCGACCGCGGCTACTTCGCGGAGCAGGGGCTGGCCCCGACGCTGGAGCGCTTCGACACGGGCGCGCAAATGGTCGCTCCCATGGCGGCCGGCCAGCTCGACGCCGGCGCCGGCACGCCGGCCGCGAGCCTGTTCAACGCGATCGGCCGCGACCTGCCGCTGCGCATCGTCGCCGACAACGCGCGCGTGGCGCCCGGCCGCAGCCATATCGTGCTCGTCGCGCGGCCCGATCTGGTCGGCAGCAGCTTGCGCGACTACGCCGACCTGCGCGGCCTGCGCGTCGCCGTGAACGCGCGCGGCACGGGCACGGAGATCCAGCTCGACCGGGCCCTCGCTCGCGGCGGGCTGACGCTGGCCGATGTCGACCTGCAAGAAGTCCCCTTCCCCGACATGCTCCCCGCGCTGGCCAACCGCTCGCTCGACGCCGGGATCACGCTGGAGCCCTTCCTGGCGCTCGGGCTGGCGCGCGGCGTCTTCGAGGTGTTCCATCCGGTGGGCGACTTCTATCCCGACCAGCAGATCGCCGTACTGCTCTACTCGCCGCAGTTCGCGGCGCAGACCGACGCCGCCAACCGCTTCATGGTGGCCTATCTGCGCGGCCTGCGCGACTTCGCGGACGCCTTCTACCGGGACGTGAACCGGGAGCAGATCGTGGACATCCTCGCGCGCAACACGGTCGTCCAGGACCGCTCGCTCTACGCGACGATGGTGCCCCATCAGGTGGACCGCAACGGCCAGGTGAACCGCGAGAGCCTGGCGGCTGACCTGGACTGGTACGCGGCGCACGGCTACCTGACGGGAGAGAAGCCCGACCTGAACACGGTGATTGACATGCGCTTCGTGGACTATGCGCTGGGGCAGCTCGGGCGGCAGTAGGCCGCGTGGGACGGCGCGCTACGACCGCGGGGCCTCGACCGTGGGGTAGCCTGCCAGCAGCGTGTACAGCATGCCCGCCGGCAGCACGATCATGCCGAGCAGGGTGAGCACGTGGGTGCCCGTCAGGATCCCGACGCCGAAGCAGGAGGCCCCGACGACGATCAGCAGCAGGCCCAGCCACAGGGGGGCGTGATTGATCCGCATCTCCGCTCCGTGGTCCAACAGTTTGTGTCCCAGGATACCACGCTCACGGCGCGTTGACAGCCCGGGCCGCCCCGCAACCTCGCCATCCTGCCCGCGCGCGGCGGCAAGGAGGGCATCAACCACTTCGGCTTCCAGGTGGACGACATCGAGGCGACAGGCCGCACGGCGAAGGCCGCCGGCGCGCAGACCGGCATTGCGCCCCGCCCGCGCGACGGCCGCTACGCCGAGTATCGCTTCCATGACCCGGGCGGCACGCCGGTCGACCTCTCCGAGGCCGGCTGGGTTCCCGAGCGCCCGCCCGCCGAGGCCGGCGCCGCCCGCGGCTAGCAGGCTGTCCCCTGCCTGCGCGCGGGTTGTGACAGCCGGCGGCCAGCGAGCTGACGGGCGGCTGCCGCCGCACCCGCCGAGCGCGACGCGGCCTGCGCTCCGAAGGCCCTAACTCACCCCGAGTGTCGCGTCGAGCCAGTCGAAGATCCGCTGGGCGCGCAGGCCGGGGGCCTTCGGCTCGCAGTGCAGGTCCGCGCCCTCCGCGGCGGTGAACTCCACGAGCGCCTTGGGGCCGGGGAGCGCGTCGTAGAGCTGCCGGGACTGGCCCGGCCAGAAGCTCTCGCCCTCCGGGTCGGTGATCAGCATCGGGCAGCGGATCCGTTGGGCCACCCCCTCCAGCCGGTACTGCCGCGTGGCCTGGATGACGTCGTACGGCGATGAGAGCCCGTAAGGCCGACTGCGGAAGGCAAAAGCGGCGGCGGCCGCCGGATCGGCGCTTAGTCCCTCCCGCATCGCCGCGTCGAAGGCCGCCTTATTCCCGGCGTCGAGCAACTGCAGCAGCTCCGGGGGAAGGTGCGCCGTCCACGAGGTGGATACGTCCCACACCCCCGGATCGGCCACGGCCGCCGTGATCCGCGACTCGAAGGCCACCGCGCGCGGCACCCAGTAGCCAGCCTGGCTGACGCCGAGGAGCGCGACCCGCGCTGGGTCCACGTCGCTGCGCGTGAGCGCGTAGTCGAGCACGGGGGTAATGACCCGCTCCCAGTCGGGGCGGAAATAAAGGTGCTGCTGTACCAGGGCCGTGCCCTGGCCCGGGCCCCAGAAGGCCAGACAATTGTAGCCGCGCTCGAGTGCGGGTGCGATTCCCAGCGCCCAGGCCGACGGCAGCCCGCCGTCGCTGCCATTGTTGAAGATGAGCAGGGGGCGGCGCCGGCCAGAGCCATCCACCGCGTAGAAGAACCCGGGGAGGGTGGTGCCCTCGTAGGGGATCTGCACGTGCTCGACGGGCGGATCGAGCAGCGCCGTGGCCTGGTCCCAGAGCGCCTGGTGGCGCAGCCAGATCGGCCCGAACCGCTCCGGCGCGCCCATGCCGTCCACGAAGTAGCTGGCCGCGAAGGCGTAGTTAGCGGCCTGCATGTACGCCTCGCGGGCGCTGACGCGCCGACCGGCGGCCGCGGCCTGCTCGGCGATGGCCGCGAGGCGGTCCCCGGCCGCGGTCATCGCCTGGACGGCGCTGGCGGAATCGCCGTCCGTGATCTGATCCGCGATGGCCAGGCAGGCGCCAATGTCGGCCGCACCGTAGTAAGCGCCGCCAAGCATGTTAAGAAAAACGAAATTGAAGTCCTCATCCCGGAAGTAGCGCGCCGCGCTCCGCGTCGGCGCTTGATCCGGCGCCATCGTCCCCTCCTGACCCTGGCTCGCGGCCGGCCGCGGGCCACCCTGGACCGTCGCCAGCAGCCCTCCAGCGCCCAGCGCCGCCGTGGCCCCCAGGAAGCTACGCCGCTTCATCGGATGCCCCCTCCTTCCGTTCCGCGCTTCTAGCCATCTGGCTGCGATTGGTCCATAAGGCGCCCAGGCGGTGCGCGGGAAACCGCCAGCCGCGGCCGATTGCCGCGCAACCTGGCAACATGGTTGTCTTGTGTCTACTCGCCTGTCAACCAGCCAGTTGTGTAGCGAATCTCACACCGAGCATGTCGGTCAGTTAACTGCCCGCCCCCCACCGAGCCGCCTAGAATGGCCACGTAGGGTAAGGCTTGGATCTCGGGAGGGCGCGATGTCAGGGCACCTTTCGCGGCGGAACGTTTTCGCGGGAATTGTCGGGCTGGCGCTACTGGGCGGCGTGTTCGCGGGCGTGCAGGAGGTCCAGGCCGTCCGGCTGGCGCGCGCCGGCGCGGCCGCTGCTTGGCCGGCCGGGGCCTGCCAGCAAGTAGACAGCTTCGGCCTGGAGTCTGGTGCCGACCGGGCCGGGCTGGTCTGCTGGTCCAGCGATTTCACGCTCAGCGTGCCCGAGCCCGGCGTGCGGTAGGGTCCCGGCTGGCCGGGGCCCATTCTGCCCCGGTCACCCAATGAGGGGCCCTTACCGACAAGCCTGGAAAGCAGAGATTCAACCTGCTTTCCAGGCTTGTCTGTGCTTAGCCGGCGAGCGCGCCGGCGAGGCGGGCCAGCGCGGCCGGGTAGCGGTAATGCGTGCGCGAGTGGGTGTCGTCGAACTCCTCGTGCAGGTACCGCACGCCGAGCGCGTCCAGCCGCCGCGCCAGGATTCGCGCGCCGTACTGGAGCTGATACTCGTCGCGCGTCCCCGCCTCGAAGAAGAGCAGCCGCAGACCGTGCAGCGCGTCCGCGTGCTGCCCCACCAGGGTCACCGGGTCCCACGCCAGCCAGCGTGCCCACACCGCGGTGTCCAGCTCGCCCGTGTACGGGTCGAACGGCAAATCGAAGTAGTAGGGCGGCCGCTGCGGGTTCGGCGAGTAGGCCATCGCCATCGCCGCCACGCTGAGCGCGCCGAACAACTCGCCCGGCTTCTTCTCCAGCGCCAGGAAAGCGTCCAGCACGGCCTCCGCCGAGCCATAGCGGCCGATCGCGCGCAGTAGCTTCGGGAAGTCGGGCTTGTAGCACAGCTCGAAGTAGCAGTCCGCGCTGTGCGCGCTGATCGCGCCGAACACCGCCGGGTGCCGCATGCCGAGCACCAGCGCCCCATAGCCGCCGCTCGACTTGCCGGCGAGGCCGCGCGACGCGGCCTGTGGCAACGTGCGGTAGCGCGCGTCCACGTGCGCCACCACATCCTGCACGACGTAATCTTCGTAGCGGCCATTGGCGGCAGAGTTCAGGTACTGGCTGCCGCCGAAGCGCGTGAAGCCGTCCACCGCCACGAGGATCGCCTCCGGCGCGCCGAGCGCCAGCGCGCGGTCCATCGCCTCCGGCAGCGACGGCGCCCAGGGGTCGTGGTTCAGCGCGCCGAGCGCCGTGCCCGCGAAGCCCGGCAGCCAGTAGATCACCGGGTAGCGCCGCTCGGGCGCCGCCTCGTAGCTCGGCGGCAGGTAGACAGGCAGCGGCCGCCGCGCGGGGTCGCCGTGCGGGTTGTCGCGCAGGGCGGCGCTGTCCACGGTGTCCACGACGACGGTGCCGCGCAGGATCATCGTTGCCCCATCGAAGGGCCCTCACCCTAGCCCTCTCCCCCCGGGAGAGGGAACAGACGCAGGCTACACTGAGCCCCCTCTCCCCCTGGGAGAGGGTCGGGGTGAGGGCACGTCCTCACTCCCTCTCCCCCTGGGAGAGGGTCGGGGTGAGGGCCGCTTCCCATTGCACAGATAGTAGCCCCTGGGTACGATGAGGCCAAGGGCGCCGCACGGCCGCGCGCCCGGCCAGGCCAGCAGCGAGGAGGAGCGCCATGCCCGCGGAGTTCCGCATCATCGACGCCGACGGCCACGTCATGGAGCTGGACGAGCAGCTTGCCGAGTACATCGGCCCGCCCTACGATGGCCTCGAGTGGCACCGCAGCTACGGCTTCTGGCCCGGCCTGACCGGCGACGGCAACCTCCGGTCGCTGCGCAAGCCGGGCGGCTGGGCGGGCGGCGGCACCGGCCCCGACGCCCAGGACTGGCTGCGCTTCCTCGACATCAATGGCATCGAGCGCACGATCCTCTATCCGACCCAGGGTCTCACGCACGGCATGATCCGCGACCCGGAATGGGCGGTGGCGCTCGCCCGCGCCTACAACGACTGGCTGCACGACCGCTTCATGCGCGTCAGCCCGCGACTCGTCGGCGTGGCTCTCCTGCCGGTGCAGGACGTCGGCGCGGCAGTGAGCGAGCTGCGCCGCTGCGTGACCGAGCTGGGCATGCCCGGCGCCGTGCTGCCGTCGGTGATCGCGGGCGGCCGCACCTGCGCCGGGCCCGAGTTCGACCCGCTCTGGGCCGCGGCCCAGGAGCTGGACGTGCCCATCTCCACGCACGGCGGCACGACGGCGACGCTCGGCCTCGACGGCATCGGCGGCAACTTCACCGTCGGCCACCTGCTGGAGCACCCCTTCGCGCAGTTCCGCCAGTTCGGCGCGATGATGTTCGAGGGCGTCTTCGAGCGCTTCCCGCGCCTACGCTACGGCTGCCTGGAGTGCGGCATCGGCTGGCTACCCTGGTTCCTCGACCGCATGGACGAGGAGCTGGAGCGCAAAGGCCAGTACTCGCCGCAGTGCAAGCGCAAGCCGAGCGAGTACGTGCGCGACGGCAACATCTTCTTCGCCGCCGAGGTCGAGGAGGGCGCGCTGCCGCTGGCGATCGAGTACGTGCGGCCCGATGTGATCCTCTGGGCCTCGGACTACCCGCACGAGCGCGACCAGCGTGACTTCAGCGGCGACATCCCAGCGCTGCTCGAGCGCGAGGACATCGCCGACGACGTGAAGCGCCAGATCTGGTACGACAACCCGACGCGCTTCTACCGCCTCGACCGCCTGCCCGACGCCGCCGGCGTTGTTCGCGCCGCCGTCGCCGCCGGCTAGCCTCGCGCGGTGGTCGTCACGGGGGAGCCACGGCTACAACCTAAATCGGGTAGGGCAGGGTCTCGTACCCCGCCGCCCGGTAACGCCGTGCGTTCCACCTCGACGCAAACCGCTGTCGGCTACTCGCCGGGCCACCGAGGCGCCCCGCGCCGGTAGGGCAGGAGCTCGTCCCCTGCCGCCCGTCCCGGGGCTACCACGCGGCTCTATCAGAAGGGCAGGGACTCGCTCCCGGCCACCCGGCGCGGGCCACCGCGCCCGCCGGGCGGCCGTCCCTCGCCCTCCCGGGCCGGCGATCCCCGCGCCCTCCCACGCCCGGACGCCAGGCCTCCCCCGGTCGCTGTCTCTAGCAGAGACAGCGACCGGGGGAGGCGGAACAGCCGTGCGCGCGCCCGCTCGCCAGCCAACCCAACCGCACCGCGATCCGGCCCCGCCGGATCGCGGTCAACTGGCCCGCGAGTGCCGGGCTCGCCCGGCACCGGGAAGTCGGCGTGGTCCGCGCAACCGTGTAGGCAAGACGGTTAAGCCCGGCCCATCTGCCGGTCGCGCGCGAACCCGCACCCGGCCTGGCAAAATGCCACCGCGACCACGCCAACCGTTTAATCGTTCCTCGGCAAAATTAAGACTCTGGCGCCATCGGCCGTCTTCCACCCTCGGGCCAGCGCCCGAGCTCTTTGGGCCGGGCGCTCGTCGCAGGGCCGACCGCCCGCTCGCTTCCTGCCTGCCCGATCGGGCAGGGGGCGCCCGGCCGGCCGGGCGGGCTGCCCGCCGCCTGTCGCACGCTATCATGTTGGCGCGCGGGACCGCCCGCGACTGGAACCCTGGAGGCGCCCGACCATGATGGACCGTGGCTGGTGGTCGTACCTGCGCTACGACGAGCAGCGCGACCGCCCGGCTGTGAGCCGCGCCCTGCTGCGCCGCGTGCTCGGCTACGCGCGCCCCTACAGCCGCCGCATCGCCCTGATGCTGTTCATCATCTCGCTCAGCACTGGGCTCGCCCTGATCCCGCCGCTCCTGCAGCGCAGCCTCATCGACGACGCGCTGGCGCGTGGCGACTACGCCCACCTGCACCTGCTCGCGCTCGGCATGATCGCCGTCCCCGTGCTCATCGGGCTGCTTGGCGTCGCCCAGCGCTACCTCGGCGCCAGCGTGGGCGAGGGCATCATCTTCGACCTGCGCTGCGCCCTCTTCGCCCACGTGCAGCGCATGTCACTCCGCTTCTTCACCGACACCAAGACCGGCGAGCTCATGTCGCGTCTGAACAACGACGTCGTCGGCGCGCAGCAGACCGTGACCACCACGATGGTCAACCTGTTCTCGAACGTCCTGTCGCTCGTCGCGACGCTCGTGGTGATGCTGGCGCTGGAGTGGCGCCTCACGCTGGTGGCGGTGGCGCTGCTGCCGCTGTTCGTGCTGCCCGCCCGGCGCGTGGGCAATATCCTGCGGGGGATCGCCCGCGAGCAGATGACCGCCAATGGCCAGCTCAGCGCGCTCATGAACGAGACGCTCGGCGTGAGCGGCGCGCTGCTGGTGAAGCTGTTTGGCCGCGCGCCCGCCGAGACGGCGCGCTTCGCCGAGCGTGCCGTGCGCGTGCGCGACCTGGGCATCCGCAACGCGCTCGTGGGCCGCTGGTTCTTTCTGGGCCTGAGCCTGGTGAGCGCGGTCGGCACCGCCCTGGTCTTCTGGCTCGGCGGCGTGCTCGTGCTTCAGGGCGTGTTCACCGTGGGCACGATCGTCGCCTTCGGCGCCTACCTCACACAGCTCTACGGCCCGCTCTCGTCACTCACCAACGCGCGGGTCGAGTTCGCCACGTCACTCGTCAGCTTCGAGCGCGTCTTCGAGACGCTGGACCTGCCGGTCGAGATCGCCGACCGGCCCGGCGCCATCGTGCTGCAAGCAGTCGCCGGCGAGGTCCGCTTCGAGCATGTCTCGTTCAGCTACCAGGAGGCGGCGGCGCGGGGCGCGCGGCTCGCGGAGGTGAGCCGCTGGCGTTCGCGCTCGACCCCGTCGCTGGCCGAGCGCCCTGCCTCCAGCGCCCAGCCCGGCGCGCCGGCCGCCGGCGCCCGCCCGGACCAGCAGGGAGCCAATGGCACGGCGTCGGTCGACACCGGCGCCCCGGGCGCGCCCGAGCCGAACGGCGCCAATGGCGTGGTTGCCGCGCCCGCCGACGCCGCCGGCGCGGCGAGCGTGACCAAGGACCACGACGGGACGCTTTCCGAGCCGCGCTGGGCGCTGCGCGACGCGAGCTTCACGGTGCGCCCCGGGCAGCTCGCGGCGCTGGTGGGGCCGAGCGGCGCCGGCAAGACGACGATCACTTACCTGTTGCCGCGCCTCTACGATCCGACCGAGGGGCGCGTCCTGGTGGACGGCCACGACCTGCGCGACGTGACGCTCGACTCCCTCACCGCCCAGATCGGCATGGTCACGCAGGAGCCGTACCTGTTCCACGATACGATCCGCGCCAACCTGCTGTACGCTCGGCCCGACGCCACGCCCGCCGAGCTGGAGGCCGCCTGTCGGGCCGCGAACATCCACGAGTTCATCGCGGGCCTGCCCGACGGCTACGACACGATCGTCGGCGAGCGGGGCTACCGCCTCTCGGGCGGCGAGAAGCAGCGCCTGGCGATCGCCCGCGTGCTGCTCAAGGACCCGCGCATCCTCGTGCTCGACGAGGCGACCTCCCACCTCGACTCGCAGTCCGAGGCGCTGATCCAGGCGGCGCTGGAGCGCGCGATGCAGGGCCGCACGAGCCTGGTCATCGCGCACCGCCTGAGCACGATCCTCGCCGCCGACGTGATCCTCGTCCTCGACCGGGGTCGCCTCATCGAGCGCGGTACCCACGCCGAGCTGCTCGCCCAGGGCGGCCTCTACGCCAACCTCTTCGAGACGCAGTTCCGTCCCGCCGCCCTCGCCGGCCAGGCGGGCGCGCTCACCGGTGCCGCGACCGGCGATGGCTAGCGTACTTCTCGTCGCATCGGCAGCGATGTCGCTGGACGCGCGGCGGGGCGGGGGCTCGTCCCCGGCGCCCGGACAGTCCATCGGCGCGATATCATTGTCTATCCCGCGCCGAGGATTGCGTGATGTTTCGGCAGGCTCGTGCAGGCCACTGCCTGGCCTCCATCTTGCTCCTGGTGAGCACGCTGGGCCTCGGGCCGCCGGCGAGCGCGGACGACTGCCCGGCGGGGCCGCTCGCCGAGCTGGCGGGGCGGCTAAGCGCTGGCCTGCAAGAGGAGAGCGTGTTCGGCGTGCCGAGCGATGAGGTGCGCTGGGTGTTCTACCCGGTGACACAGGCGCGCGCGCTGCCCGCCGAGTTCGGCCCGCCCGACCTGGTGCGCACGTCGGTCGGCAGCGCACCGCAGGGCTCGATGCCGGTGCGCGCGCTGATCGTGCCCGACCTGGACGCGCTGTTCGCCGCCGCGCGTGCCGACGGCGTGGTCCTCGGGATCATCTCCGGCTACCGCGGCTACGCCAGCCAGGCGGCGCTGTTCGACGCGGCCGTGCGCCAGCAGGTGGCGCAGGGCGCCGCGCGCGAGGATGCCGAGGCGCGCGTGAACCGCTTCCGCGCCCGGCCCGGCCACTCGCAGCACCAGCTTGGTACCACGGTTGACCTGACCTCGCCCGAGGCCGGCAACGCGCTGGGCCAGCGCTTCGCCCAGTCGCGCGCGGCGCGGTGGGTGCGCGAGCACGCCTGGGAGTACGGCTTCGTGATCCCGTACACGCTGGAGGGGGAGCCATACACCGGCTACGCGAACGAGCCGTGGCACGTCCGCTGGGTGGGGCGGGAGCTGGCGGCGCTGCTGGCGGCCGATGGGTACCTGGACCGCGCCACGCCCACCGCCGACGACTACCTCGTGGCCCTCGACGCGCTGCTCAGCGGCACGCTGGCCACCTGCGGCGGCTGATCTCTCGCGCCGCCCGGAGTAGACGGATAGCGCCGAGTTCGCGCCGTCGTCGGTGCTATCCTCTGGGGAGAGGCGTCGCGGGGGGCGCCCGGCGCCGAGGAGGAGCCATGCGAGTTGCAAATGGGCGCGGCGCGGCCGGGCTGCGCCGCCAGAGCCGCGGCGCCAACCTGCCAAGCTTGCTGGTGGCCTGCGCCTTGTTGGGCGCGCTAGGGTGTGGGGCGAACGGACTGGTGGCGCCAGGGCCGGCGCCGGCAGTGGCGCCCGCGTCGGCCGGCAATGCCGCGCCGGCGGCGCAGGGCGGCACGTGGGTCACCCTCGCGCCAATGGGCGAGCCGCGGCAGGAGTTGGGCGTCGCCGCGCGCGACGGCACGGTGTACGCGCTGGCGGGGTATCTCGGCGATGGGGCGCCCAGCGCCACCGCCGAGGCCTACGACGTGGCGAGCGACCGCTGGCGCCGCATCGCATCCATCCCGGAGGCGCTGCACCACCCCGCGGCCGCCACGCTAAATGGCACGGTCTACCTGGTCGGCGGCTACGACGACCGGGGCGCGGTAGACTCGCTCTGGGCGTACGACGCGGCCGGCGATCGCTGGGAGCCGCGGGCGGCGTTGCCCACCGCCCGCGGCGCGCTGACCGCCGTCGTGCTCGACGGCCGGCTCTACGCCATTGGCGGCGACCGCGGCCGGTCGGTGGGCGACGCGGCCGCTTACGACCCGGCCACGGATACCTGGGAGGCGCTGCCGCCGATGGGCCACCCGCGCGACCACCTCGCCGCGGGCGTCGTGAACGGGCGCATCTACGTCGCGGGCGGGCGCAACGGCCGCGACTTCACTCTGAACGTGCTCGAAGAGTACGATCCCGCGACCCGCGCCTGGGCCGAGCGGGGCGCGATGCCCACCGGGCGCTCGGGCATCGCCGGCGCGGTCGTCGGCGGGCGCTTCTACGTGTTCGGCGGTGAGGGCAACCGCGCCCACCCGCAGGGCGTCTTCGATGCGGTGGAGGCCTACGACCCCGCGCAGGACGCCTGGACGCGCCTCGCCCCGATGGCGACGCCGCGCCACGGCATCAACGCAGCCGTCGTCGGCAACCGCATCTATCTGCCCGGCGGCGCAACGGTCGAAGGCTTCGGCGTGACGCCGGCGAACGAAGCCTTCGAGGCGCCGTAGCGGCCAGGCTCAGTGGCGCGCGAAGAACAGGGCGACCACGGGCGTGACCTGCTCCGGCACCTCCCAGAGGAACAGGTGCCGGCCGCCCTCGACGATCGCTAGCTCGGCGCCGGGGATCGCTGCTGCCAGACGGTGGGCGGCGTCGAAGTTGTTGCCGCTCGCGCGGGACACGCGGTCGCCACGGCTGACGAGGACGAGCGTGGGCACGGCGATCTCGCACGCCCGGTCGCCGATGTTGTGCCGCAGGCGGGCGTCTATCTGCTCCAAGTAGAGCGCCAGCGGCGGGCGGTGCGCCCAGATGGCCTGCCGGAGCGCCTCGATACGCTCCGGGTGGGCCGCGCGGAACTCGGGCGTGAACGTGTACTCCTGGTCGAGATGCTCCTGCCAGTAGCCCCACCAGCCGCGCTCGCCCAGCGCCAGCGCCACGTCGAGGGGGATGTTGCCGCCCGCGCCGCCCCGCCCCACGCCGGTGGCGATAAGCACCTGGCTCCGCACCCGCTCCGGCCAGCGCAGCGCCACGTGCTGCGCCACCCGCCCGCCCATGGACATGGCGAAGAGGTGCGCGCGCTCGACGCCGAGCGCGTCCAGCAGCCCGACCACGTCCTCGGCGAACAGCTCGGTCGAGTATGGCCCGGGCGCCCACGTGCTGCGCCCGACGCCGCGCCAGTCGAGGGCGATAGTCTGGAACTGCTCTGCGAGCGCCGGCAGGCAGCTTAGCTCCCACACGTCGAGCGGCCAGCCGGTGGCGTTCAGGAAAAGGACGGGATCTCCCGCGCCGCGCGTCTCGTAGTACAGCGTGGCGCCGTTCGCCTCCGCCCAGGGCATGCTACTTCACCTCGCGGGCGACGCTCGCGTCGAGCAGGTCCTCGGGGCGTAGGCTCTTTGCCTCGGGGTGCTCGGCGGCCACCTCGTCGATCACGAACTGCAAGCCCTCCAGCCGCGGCAGGATGTCGTCGGGCACGACGCGCGCGTAGTAAGCGTAGGTCTCCTCCACCGTGGCCGGATCGTCGAGCTGGAGCCACTTCTTGATGGTGCGCAGGCCTAGGTCGCGGTCGCTCTTGAAGGCCTTGCTGCCGTCGGCCAGGCTCTGCAGGATGCGGCGGGCCGTGTCGCGGTTGTTCGCCAGCCAGTCGCGGTGCACGACCAGCACGTCCTGTGGGTAGGCGATGCCCAGCTCAGTGGTGTCGAGGAGCACGCGCAGCCCCTCCTTCTCGGCGATGGAGCCGAACGGGGGATCCACGAGCGTGGCCTGGATCCCGCCGCTGCGGAGCGCCGCCACGCGCTCGTTCTGCGCGCCAACCTGCAATATCGTGGTGTCGCGCTCGGGATCGAGGCTGGCCTGACGCAGCAGGTAGCGCAGGATGGAGTCGGCCGCGCCGCCGAAGCTGTTCACGCCGATGCTCTTGCCCCGCAGGTCGCCGAGCGAATTGACGTCGCGCGTCGTTGCAAGCTGGTAGGGCATCGTATCGAAGATCGAGCCGATCATCACCAGATCGCCACCGGCGAGCCGCACGTTGACGGTGGAGCTGCCGCTCACCGACGCGATGACGACCTCGCGCGAGAGCAGCGCGGCCTGCACTGCCTGCGAGCGTCCCAGGTTCACCAGCTCCACGTCCAGCCCGTTGCGGGCGAAGGCGCCGCCTTCGAGCGCTGCCCAGAGAACCGAGTGGACGGCGGTCACGTTGGCGAAGCCGATCTTGAGCTGCTGGCGCGGCTGGCTGCTGCTAGCTGGTGCGGTGGCCGGGGCGGCCGTGGTCGCCGCCGCCGTCGTAGCGGGCGCGGGCTTACTGGGTGCGGGGGCGCTCGACGGGGCCGCGGACCCGCCGCTGCACGCGGCGAGCAGCAGTGTCGTGAGCAGCATGAACCAGGGACGGACGATTGGGGACATCGGGGTACCTCCTCGCGCGCCGTTATAACAGCCAGCCCCCGGTGGGGCAACTGGCTGTGCTGAGTCCTCGCCGGTTGGCGAGAACGTAACTGAACTGATCGGCCGCCACCCGCCGGGGCGCACCTGACCGGGCCGCCGGCCCGGCGCTCAGCAGCCGGCGCCGGCGAGCGCGCCGCGGGCGGGGGTTTGCGGGGCCGTCGCGGGCAGCGGCGTGACCGGGTAGTTGGCCGCGCCAAAGGTGCTGGTCGTGGGCTGGCTGGCGGATGGGTAGAGCTGGCAGGCCGGCACGCCGCTCCCGCCGGGAGCGGCACGTGTGCTGCTGCTTGGTTGGCAAGGGGGCGCGGCCGAGGCCGCCGTGGCCAAGGACGCTCCTGTCGTCGGCGCGGCCAGGCTGCTGGTCGTGGGCTGGCTGGCCGAGGCGTAGAGCTGGCATGGCGCGACCTGCCCGGTCGGGATAGCGTAGCTGCCCACGCCCGACGCGCAGTGCTGGTCGCCGTCCGCCAGCGGCGTGCTCTCCGCGGGGGCGCCGCCCGACGCGAGCTGGCTGAACGACGCGGTGAGCGGGCAGGACGCCGTCTGCTGACTGCCGGCCGGCGGGAGAGCGCCGCCGCTCCCGGCGCTCGCGGATGCCGCGCAACCCCCGGTAGCGTAGCGGCCGGTGCTGT
>Ga0070741_10001404_pt1 | contig 73941 bp, 71 predicted proteins | sample Coa_R1_4_FD_66440 | JGI IMG/M metagenome (GOLD analysis project Ga0070741, IMG submission 66440) | Surface soil microbial communities from Centralia Pennsylvania, which are recovering from an underground coalmine fire - Coalmine... | ecosystem: Environmental > Terrestrial > Soil > Unclassified ...
ACATCACGGCAGCGCTGGCGCTGATCTTCATCACCGCCGCCTGGATCACCGGCGCGCTTTACTGGCTGCCGCTGGCGCTCGCCGCCGCCGCCTTCACCTATTACAACATCCCGCTGCTCGAGACGGGGCGCCCGACCATCGGCGCCAATCAATACGGCATCTTCATCCAGGCGTTCGGGCTCTTGCGCTGGCGCGCCATCGAGCGCATCGACCTGGTGGAGATCGCCGAGCGCGCCATGACCGTGCATGAGCTCCAGATCACGCTTAACGCCCCGCTCTCCAGCGCACTCGTCGCCGACTGGCGCAAGCAGCCAAATTGGCGCCGCTTCATGCGCCTGCCCTGGCGCATGAGCCACAACAACATGGTGCGGATCGACATCGAGCCGTTCGATCAGCCGCCCGATGCAATCCACCGGACATTCCTGCGGATGTGGCGATTTTATCGGAGCTAGGGGTGCTCGAAACAGCTCGTCTAATGGCCCCGTCATCCTGACAGCGTGTGAAGCTTTCGATCCGTCATCCTTCGAGGCTCGCTCACGCGAGCGCCTCAGGATGACGGATCCAAAACTTCACATGCTTTCACGGTGACAGGACACAAGCCGCGTGCCTCATCACGTCCGCACCACCAGCTTCGAATAATCGTCCGGCTGCATCCCATAGGTCCACGCCACCGCCTCGCGGGCGGAGTTGATGTTCGCGGGCACCTGCAGGAAATAATGCCTGTGCGTGCCATCAGGCTCGGGCGTGGCGTTGATCACCTCCACCGCGGTCCAGATATCATAGTTGAGCCAGATCTTGCGCCAGAGCACGCCGGTTTCGTCCTCGGCGACCTTGCGGGCGCCGCCGAGCGCGATGTAGCGCTGAGGCGTCATGATCTCGATCATGCAGCGGCGCACCTGCACATTGGTCTCGGCGTCGATCGTGGCGAGCGTGATCGCCGCCTTGTGCTCGATCAGCCAGGCGGGGACCTCGACCCCCTTCCAGGCGAAGACCGACCAGCCGTCACAGAAGCGCAGCGCCGGCCCGCGCGTCTCGTGCAGCCGGTCCTCGGCATCGCCGCGCAACAGGCAGGGCCGCTCCGACAGGAAGCAGGTGCGCTCATGCGGCTGCAGCCAGCCGATATTCGCCGCGACGTGCATGAGCCCCAGCAGCGGCGCGGTCTCGGCCTTGAGGCCGAGCACACTGCGGGCATATTCAAAGGGGCCGAGCCAGGACAGCTCGGCAGGACCCGCCACACTGTCGGCAAAGCTCTGCGGCGCGAGCAGCGCGGTCAGGATGCGCCATGGCGACAGCGGTCGCGCATGCTTGAGCCGCGCCGCAAGCGAGATTTCATCCTGGCTCGCATGCTGCAGCACCAGCTCGCAGACCGAGGCGACGAGCGTGTCAGCGGGGTTGACCGCGCTTGCGATCTCGGCCGCGACGCGCCGGCCGAGCCGCTTGCGGAGCAGCCGCGCGGCCTGCCGGCGCATGCGATCGATCACGACCGATCTGACATTTGCTCCATCGGCCGCGGATGCCCTGCAGGCGCGATGCGAGAGCCCGATCGGGCTGTCGCACCACACGAAGCGGGCCGGCGGCTTGAGGCCCGCGGCCTGATAGGCCAGACAAACCCCCTGCTCCGCCGCCTCGCGATCGGCAGGCGCGGTCGAACGGCGGATCGCAAGCCAGCGCGCGCGGTAGCGGTCGAGCGCCGCCGCCTGCTCCGCAGTCAAGCCCGCTTTAGTCGGCAAGGACGCGCGCGTCCAACGGGCCAAGCTCGCGCTGGCGGCGCACGCGATAGGTCCCGCGCGGCAGCGTCACCGGCGCATGCTCCTCGTGGGTCACGCGTGCATAGTCGGAATCGACTTTCACGTGCCCGATATAGAGTCCCTTGGGGATATCGGTTGCGAGCGCTTCGTCATGGAACAGGGTGACGCGCTCCTTGATGGCATGGCGGTGGCCGGTCTCTTCGCCCTCCGCCAGCACCATTGCGACACCATCGAGATTTTCCGTGATTTTTCCAGATAGCGGAACGTCAGCGACCCGTTCGAGCAGCAGGTCGCCTTGTGCGAAGATCTCTGCCATCGCCATCTCCTTGTGCGCAAATAGCACCCGGCGACGTCGCCGGGTGCCGTTGTTCCACCCGATTGTTCTTCCACCCGGTTATTTTGTTCCACCAAGGCGGTCTTTTTCGGACAGGCCTTCTGACGTTTGCGGTTCAAGGTGCGGTCGAAGGCCTCGCAGTTGAATCACTATAGCACGTCTGTCAAAAACGCGATGACATAGGTTGAGATGCCATCGCGCATTTGATCGGCACGGGATCAGGCAAACCTGCTTGCCTCAGTGCACCACCTCCCCATGCAGGGAGAGATCGAGGCCTTCCCGCTCGGCATCTTCGGAGACGCGCAGGCCCACGAACATCTTCACCACAAACAGGATGATCAGGCTGACCACCGCGTCATAGATAAAGACGGTGGCAACGCCGATGCACTGGTTGATGAACTGACCGGGATTGCCCTCGATCAGACCTGCGGTCCCGCCATATTGCTTCACCGCAAAAATCCCCGTCAGCAGCGCGCCGACGATGCCGCCGAGCGCGTGCACGCCGAAGCAATCCAGCGCGTCGTCATAGCTGAACATATGCTTCAGCCCGGTGCAGCCCCAGTAGCAGGCGACACCTGCGGCAACGCCGATCGCGATCGCGCCGACCGGGCCAACGAAGCCGGACGCCGGCGTGATCGCAACGAGGCCTGCGACGGCGCCGGAGCAGATGCCGACCACGGTCGGCTTGCCCTTGAGCGCCCATTCCACCAGCATCCAGGTGAAGGCGGCCACGGCGGTGGCGATCTGGGTCACCAGCATGGCCATGCCGGCCTGCATGCCCGCCGTCACCGCGGAACCCGCGTTGAAGCCGAACCAGCCGACCCAGAGCAGCGAAGCGCCGATGAAAGTGAGCACCATGTTATGGGCCGGCGCGGTGTCGACGCGCTTGCCGAGCATGATCGCACACATCAACCCCGCCACGCCCGCATTGATATGCACCACCGTGCCGCCGGCGAAATCCAGCACCTTGACCCAGGCGTCGTCATTGCCGGAGGAGAAGATGCCGTCCGGTCCCCACACCCAGTGCGCGATCGGCGCGTAAACAAAGATCGCCCACAGCCCGATGAACCAGAGCATGGCCGAGAATTTCATGCGCTCGGCAAAGGCGCCGGCGATCAGCGCCGGGGTGATGATGGCGAACGTCATCTGGAAGCAGATGTAGACGGTCTCCGGGATGGTCGCCGCCAGCGGATTGGGATTGCCGATGCCCCCGGCGCCGATATCGCTCAAGATATCCTTCAGGAACATGCGATCGAGCCCGCCGATGAAGGGCGTGCCGGCGCGGAAGGCCATGCTGTAGGTCACCACGGCGAACAGGATGGTGACGAGGCAGGTCACCGCAAAGCTCGTCATCACGGTGTCGCCGACATTCTTCTTGCGCACCATGCCGCCATAGAACAGGCCAAGGCCGGGGATGGTCATCATCAGGACCAGGGCGACGGAGGTCAGCATCCATGCGGTGTCGCCGGAATTGGGCGTGCACTTCTCCAGGATCTTGCCGCCGCAGGCCGGCGGCGCATCATCGGCAAACGCCGCACCCGACAGCGCGAGCCAGACCACCGCGACCCCCACCAGCGCAACCAGCAAGGTTATGAGCCGACTGCGCGCGAATTTCCCCTGATGCATTGTCGTCCTCCTTGTCCCAAGTATGTTGTCAGTCGTGTTGTCGTTGCGTTTTGAGTGCAGGCTTCTTCGAGCTCCTTGATCAGATCATGCGCCGGCGAAACGGCCGCGACGGCCCGGCACGCGCCGGGGCGCGGTGGTTGCGTGCTCTGTCTTTGTGGTGTCTCGAAATTCGCAACGAGCGACGCAGCCCGATCACGGGCATGGCGACCGCATTGCCCGGCGCCGCGATGGGGCGATCGAGCCGAACCTGCCTAGGATTGGCAACGACGAGCCGCATGGCTGACCGGCCTTCCCCTGGACCTGCCCTTGGTTCTCTCCCAAGGCCGGGAAACGTCAGCGACGGTTCCCGAATCCAATTCTTAGCCAGGATAAGTCAAGATTCGTGCCATGCCGGATGTCAGCTTAACGACTTGATCTGCCGTGGATTTGCCATCACCCGCACAGGGAATGAGCCGACGGTGCCGATTTCCTAAGCAGACTGCCGTCCAAAATTGCGTCAGCCGCCTAAGCTTGACGCTGCGTCTGTGGCGCTCTCAACCCGGCGGCGCGCGCAGATGCCAGTCGGTCGCCTGCTGATAGGCGTAGCCGATGCGCAGCGCCATCGCCTCCTCATAGCCGCGGCAGACGATCTGCAGCGAGAGCGGCAAGCCACCCGTGGTAGCGCCGTTGGGCAGCGCCAGCGCGCACATCTCGAGCAGGTTGGCCGGGCGCGTGAAGCGCGAGGGCAATCTGTCCTGGTCCACCTCGGTGAGCTTGAGCGCCGCGGTCTCCGTCGTTGGCGTCAGCAGCGCATCGACACCATCAAGCGCGCCGTACATCTGGCGCTTGAAATCGGCGAGCTGCCTGCGCGCGGCGAGATAATCCTGCGCGGAGACGCGTGCGCCTCCGAGCAGGCGCCGCCGCACGGCGTCGTCGAGCTGCGTCGCGGGATCCTCGGCGAGATGACCGGCATTGAAATAGGCTTCCGCCTGCACCAGCGCCTGCACCGCGAGGCAGTCAGCGAAGCGGAACGGCAGCGCGATGTCGACAATCTCCGCCCCGAGCTTACCCAGCACGTCGAGCGAACGGTCATAGGCCTCAAGCACATCAACGGCGACGCCGTCGCGCTCGGCCGCAGGCATCCGCCCCAGACGCAAACCGCGCACGCCGCGCTTGAGCGCAGGCAAGGGATCATCAGGCAGGATGCCGCGCGTGTTCGGATCGAGCGGATCGGGCCCCTGCAGCAGATTGTACAGCAACGCCGCATCCGCAACCGAGCGCGCCATCGGGCCCGGGGTGTCGAGCGTTTGGCTCAGCGGCAGAATGCCATGGGTGCTGATGCGACCGATCGTGACCTTGAGCCCCGTCAGTCCACAAAACGACGACGGCAGCCGCACTGATCCGCCCGTATCTGTGCCGATCGCCCACGGCGCCATGCGCGCAGCAACCGCAACGCCCGACCCGCTGCTCGATCCGCCCGGCGTGCGCGCCACCTCCATGTCCCAGGGATTCCGGGGCGTGCCCATGTGCTGATTGGTCCCCCAGCCGCCATAGGCGAATTCGACCGTGTGAGTCTTGCCGAGCACGATCATGCCGGCCGCGATCATGCGGCGGGCGATGGTCGCCGTCTCCGTCGAGCGGCGCTGGCGCCAGTTGGCGGAGCCGCCGGTGGTGATTTGTCCCTCCAGCTCGATCAGGTCCTTCAGCGCGATCGGCACGCCATGCAGCGGACCGACCGCATGTCCGGAGCGAATGGCCTTGTGCGCGGCCTCTGCCGCAAGACGCGCAGTCACGCCGTAAACCTCGACATAGGCATGCAGCTTCGGCTCCAGCCGCTCGATGCGTCCGAGCAGCGCGTCGACGACATCGACCGGCGAAAGGTTCTTGGCGGCGATGGATTCCGCGAGGACAGAGGCGGAAAGCTGGCAAGGATCGGCGGCGATGAGGCTGGCGTCGTTCATTTCACGTCCGTTTTATTTCGGTGCGAGGGGTCAAATCGAAACTTCCCATCGGCGGAAATGACGGTCAAGGTCGGAGATCACAGCGTGGCCACGTGCTCATGCGAGGTGGGTGCTTCCGCGGCGTCGCAATGACGGAGCACGCGGTTTGAAAATTGAATCGGGTGTCAGAGAGACGCACGCAACAACTGTCGCGTGGGGTTATGGGTCCCGGCCTTCGCCGGGACGACAACACCCTACGCCGCCTGCGAGACCACGCGGTTGCGGCCGTCGTGCTTGGCACGGTAGAGGGCCTTGTCGGCGCGCTTCAACACATCGGCGATCGGCTCGCCCTTGCTCTCGAGCGTGGCAAGGCCGATGGAGATGGTGACGTCGATCTGACCTTCGCCCTTGTTGACGGCGAAGGGCTCACCGGCGATGGCGCGGCGCAGGCGCTCGGCGACCATGCCGGCGACATGCAGATCGGTTTCCGGCATCACGACCACGAACTCCTCGCCGCCATAGCGGCAGGCCAGATCGATGCCGCGGATCGACTTGCGGATGCGCACGGCAAATTCGCGCAGCACGTCGTCGCCGGCATCGTGGCCATAGCTGTCGTTGATCGACTTGAAATAGTCGATGTCGAGCATCATCAGCGCGAGCGGCTTGCCGCGCGAGGCCGCCTGCTCGGCGAGCGAGGCGAGATGGCTCTCCATGTAGCGGCGGTTGTGCAGCCCGGTCAGGGCGTCCGTGATCGCCATCTCGATCGAGATCTGCACATTGTCGCGCAGATGATCGGTGTAGCGGCGGCGGCGCACCTGCGTGCGAGCGCGCGCCAGGAGCTCGTTCTTGTCGATGGGGCGGAGCAGATAGTCATTGACCCCGATCTCGAGCCCGCGCAGGAGCCGCGTGTTGCCTTCGGGATCGGCGATCGCCAGGATCGGCACGTGCCTCGTGCGCTCCAGCGAGCGCGCCTGGCTCGCAAGTCGAAGCCCGTCGAAATTGTTGAGGTCGAGCGAGATGATCAGCAGGTCGTAATTGCCCTCGGCGGCATGAAACAGCGCTTCCGCCGGATTGGTCTCGACATCGACCGTGTGCTCGGCTGCAAGCAGCGGCCCGATGCGCTCATAGGATGACGGCCGGTCGTCGACCAGGAGAATGCGGCCGCCCTTGCCGGTATCCGCGACCGCGCTGCGCTCCGGCGCCTGCACGCCGATCTCGAGCGAGGTGAGCGCGCGCATGCGCAGCTCGTCGGTCATCATCTTCAGACGGGTCAGCGAGCGCACGCGCGTGAGCAGCACGATATCGGAGACGGGCTTGGTCAGGAAATCGTCGGCGCCGGCCTCGAGCCCGCGCACGCGGTCGCTCGGGCTGTCGAGCGCGGTGACGATGACGACGGGAATGTGGTGGGTCAGGGGATCGGACTTGACGCGGCGGCAGACCTCGAAGCCATCCATGTCGGGCATCATCACGTCGAGCAGGATCATGTCGCATTCGGCGCGCTGGCACAGCTTCAGCGCCTCGGTGCCGTTGCTGGCGGTCAGCACATCGAAATATTCAGCCGACAGCCGGGCTTCCAACAGCTTGACGTTGGCGGGGACGTCGTCGACCACCAGGATACGCGCGGACACTGAAACTCACTCCTACCCAATAAAACGCCGGACGGTCTCTATGAATTTGCCGACCGAGATCGGCTTGGAAAGATAGGCCTCGCAGCCGCCTTCGCGGATGCGCTCTTCGTCGCCCTTCATGGCGAACGCCGTGACCGCCACCACGGGAATGGCGCGCAGCTCCGGATCGTCCTTGATCCAGCGGGTCACTTCGAGACCCGACACTTGCGGCAATTGGATGTCCATCAGGATGAGATCGGGGCGCAGCTTGCGCACGAGGTTGAGCGCCTCGAAACCATTGCTGGTCCCCGAGGTCTGATAGCCGTGCGCCTCCAGGAGGTCACGGAAGAGCTTCATGTTGAGCTCGTTGTCCTCGACGATCAGGACGGATTTTGCCATCCCGTCCTCCCAATCTGTAACAGCAGGTCCGATGTTCAGCACGCCGACCACGCATCCGCGCCAGTTCGAAATCTAATTCAAAATAGCGGCAGTTTCGCTCCAACCGGTTAAGTCCGCGCGCCTTCTTCTCGGTCTTGGTTTCCACTTGCTTGAACAGCTTCCCAAGACTCGGGCATGATCGTTTTCGAATTAGAGACCATAAGTTAACGTAAAGGCAAACGATTCAGTTGAAAAAGCCTGTTCAAAACCCTCGGGAAGTCGCTGAAATCGTTGCGATTCAAGCGCTGAGCTTCGTGGCGGGCGATCCCGAGCGGTTAGGGAAGTTCCTCGCCGAGACGGGAATCGGTCCGGAAACCTTACGCAAATCCGCCGCCGACCCGAAATTCCTGGCCAGCGTGCTCGATTTCGTGCTCGCCGATGACGCAACCGTGAAGGCCTTCGCCAAGGCAAGCGAGCTGCATCCGACCAACATCATGGCGGCGCGCGAGGTGATCGGCGATCCCCGATGGGAGCGCGACGTGCCGTGAGCGAGATCGCGCCAGCGTCGGGCGGGCCGACTTGCGTCTGCCGGGACTGCCTCACCGACCTGGACGCGCGGGCAACGCGCTGCAGCGCCTGCGGCTCCCCTCGCCTCGTCCGCCATCATGCGCTTGCGAGCCTGTCGCTTGCCCATATCGATTGCGACGCCTTCTATGCGACGGTCGAGAAGCGCGACAATCCCGACCTCGCCGATCGGCCCGTGATCATCGGCGGGGGAAAACGCGGCGTGGTGTCTGCGGCCTGCTACATCGCGCGCACCTATGGCGTGCGCTCGGCGATGCCGATGTTCAAGGCGCTGGAGCTTTGCCCCGATGCGGCCGTGGTGCGGCCGGACATGGCGAAATATGTTCGGGTCGGGCGTGAGGTGCGCGAGGCTATGCAGGCACTCACCCCCTTGGTCGAGCCGCTGTCGATCGACGAGGCGTTCCTCGATCTATCCGGCACCGAGCGCGTGCATGGCATGATCCCGGCCAAGGTGCTGGCGCGCTTTGCCCGCGAGGTCGAGCGCAACATCGGCATCACGGTCTCGGTCGGGCTGTCCTGCAACAAGTTCCTGGCCAAGATCGCCTCCGACCTCGACAAGCCAAGAGGTTTTGCCGCGCTGGACCAGGAGGAAGCGCGCAACCTGCTCGCGGACAAGCCGGTCGGATTCATCTTCGGCGTCGGCCCGGCGACGCAGGAGAGGCTCGCGCGCAGCGGTTTTCGCAAAATCGCCGACCTGCAGCGCGCCGACGAGATCGAGCTGATGAAGCAGTTTCCCTCCGACGGCCGCAGGCTGTGGCGGCTGGCGAGGGGCATCGACGATCGCAAGGTGGTCGCCGACCGCGGTGCCAAGACCATCTCCTCGGAAACCACCTTCGAGACCGACATCCGCGATTTCGCCACCCTGGAAAAGCTGTTGTGGCGGCTGTCGGAAAAGGTCTCTTCGCGGCTGAAGAATGCTTCGCTTGCAGGCTCGACCATCACGCTGAAATTGAAGACCGCCGATTTCCGCCAGCGCACCCGCTCGCAATCGATCGCGGGGCCGACACAGCTCGCCGCCAAGATCTTCGCGATCTCGCGCGAGCTATTGGCAAAGGAGATCGACGGCACCGCCTTCCGCCTGATGGGCACCGGCGTCAGCGCGCTGCGGCCGGGCTCGCAGGGCGATGACTCAGACATGCTCGACCGCCGCGCCGCGCATGCCGAGCGCGCGATGGACAATCTGCGCAAGAAATTCGGACAGAGCGCGGTGATCCGCGGCATCGCCTATGACGGGCCGGAGAAAGCCGGGTAGATCGCATTCGCCGTCATTGCGAGGACCGACAGCAACGGCTGCGTCCGCCGACGCGCAGTTGCGTGCAGGTGGAAGCAATCCAGAATCGTCTCGTGGCTCCGGATTGCCTCGCTCACGCTCGCAATGACGCAGTTGCGGATCGTGCCTCAGTAAGCCGGCGCCCCACTGGGCAGGCACGGCACGTCCGGGCTGTCGGCCCAGGGTTGGGTGGCAAATGCGCCGACCCGCGGCGCCGGCACGCAGTTATACCCGGTGCCGTAAGCCGGACCGGCAAACGCCGGCTCAGGCGCGACGACAGCGGCGTTGTTGACCACATGCCGCACATGATGCACCCGGGCCGTCGCAGGGGCAGCGACGACAGCCGTAGCGAACAAAGCAGCCGAGATGAGTTTCAGGCTGGCCATGATTATCTCTCCATTGCTTGTGGGAAGCTGAGATGCGGTTCAGCTTCATGAACGGAGATGAGAGAGGATGCGCAGCGTTTAAAGAGCAAAGCCGCTCACGTTATTTCAAGGACGCGCGAGCGCCGTTGAACTGACATCCATCATCCAAAAGGCTATCAATTGCGCGATTGGCTAATCAATCGCAGGGCGCATCAAGTGCATTGAGTTGCTTCAGGAAGCGCATCTCGATCAGGAGGCAACTCAGTTGCAAGGCTTGTCAGTTGCAAGGCTTGTCAGTTGCAAGGCTTCTCAATTGCAAGGCTTCTCAATTGCAAGGCTTCTCAATTGCAAGGCTTGGCGTCCTTGCTGTCCTTGATATCGAACTTGCCCATGGCGCCCGAGATCACGAAATCGTTGTAGTCGAGCACCAGCGCCCGCGAGACGCCATTTTCATACAATTCGAACGACATGGAGTAGACTGGGGTCTGCTCGCCCTCCTTGGCCTTGGCGTCGCGGTCGTAATAGCTCACCGTGACCGGCCAGCGCGTCAGCGACTTCATCTGGTCGTTTTCGGTCGCGGGATCGGGCGAATCGACCGTCTTGTCGGCGGCGACCGGCTGGCCGATCACGGTCAGCGTGTTGTAGACCTTCTCGCCATTGTCGGAGCCGTCATAGACGGTCAATTCCAGCAGCGACTTGCCTTCCTTGGCGGCGGCGATGATGCGCTGGATCTGCTCGGTCGGGAACACGGTGTCGCCGTCGATCGTGAACGTCTTGGTCTCCGGCTGCTTCAGCTTGACGGTGATGTGATCGCCGGTGCGCTCGGCAATGCCGTCGACCGGCGTGGGATCGGAATCATTGGTGCGCGTCTCGATCTTGAAGCGATAGCTCTTGCCCGCGCCGTCCTCCCACGAGGTCGAACGCAGGTCGCTCAGCATCATCTTGCCCTCGCCGATCTCGAGCTCCGAGACCTGGCGGAATTCCGAGGTATAGCCCTCGCAGGCATTGCCCGAGAAATTGTAGAGGATGCGGCCGCGCGCACTGTTGACGGCGTTGGAGCCGCGCGACTTCACGAGACTGAGATCATACAGCGCCTGGTGTGGCAGAAATGGCATGGCGCCCGCCGCCAACGCCGTTCCCATCGCCGGCCCGCACGCAAGAGCTGCGACCGCCAGCACGCCGAGCGAAGTCCTGAAGCGATGAACCACAAAACGCATGGCTGGCTGATCCTTTAAAAGGAAGATTCGTTACTCTAATGGCGGCCCCAATGCGTCGCAACTGGGGCGCCCTCACAGAAAAGTGCAAATTTCGCGCGCACCGCCTTGTTTTTCCAACGCAAATTGAAGGCGGCCGGCAGCCCTTGGATAGCGCTGTCGGAGGGCGCGTCGGGCCAGCTTGCATGTCATGGCGCAATCGGCCAAACAAGGCGGCGCGGCCCGCAATCGGCCGCCGGCGATGTTATCAAGAATATCCAGAAGAGGACGTCAGATGGCGGGCACGATCGAACAAAAATTGGCATCCCTTGGCATCACCCTGCCCACCCCTGCCGCGCCGGTGGCGAACTACGTTCCCTTTGTCCGCACCGGCAATCTTCTGTTCGTGTCCGGCCAGGTCTGCTCCGACGGTGCCGGCAAGCTGATTGCAAAAGGCAAGCTCGGCGGCGGCGTCACGCTCGAGCAAGGCGCAGCCGCTGCCCGCGGCTGTGGCATCAACCTGTTGGCACAGGTCCAGGCCGCGCTCGGCGATCTCGACAAGGTGGTTCGTGTCGTGCGCCTCGGCGGCTTTATCAACTCCGCGCCAGATTTCGTCGATGGACCCAAGGTGCTCAACGGCGCCTCGGACCTCATGGTCGAGGTGTTCGGCGACAAGGGCCGCCATGCCCGCACCACGGTCGGCGTCGCCTCGCTGCCGGCGGATGCGTCGGTCGAGGTCGAGGGCCTGTTCGAGGTCGCGTAAGCCTTGAGCGCGCCCGATTGGCTGACCGCGCGTCCCGTCGCACACCGCGGCCTGCATGACGCCGCGCGCGGCATCATCGAGAACATGCCAGGTGCCGCGCGCGCCGCGGTGGCTGGCAATTTCGCGATCGAGTGCGACATCCAGCTCTCCGCCGACGGCGAAGCCATGGTGCACCACGACGGCGTGCTCGACCGCCTCACCGAGGCAAGCGGCAAGCTGCGGGACAAGACGGCGGCGGAACTGAAATCCGTTCCCTTCAAGGCGACGGCCGAGCGCATGATGACGCTCGCCGACCTCTGCGACCTCGTCGCCGGCCGCGTGCCGCTGGTGATCGAGGTGAAGAGCACATTCGACGGCGACCGCAAGCTGGTGAAACGGATGGCGGAGGTGCTGTCGTCCTATCAGGGCCCCGCGGTCGGCATGTCCTTCGATCCCGATCAGGTGATGGCGTTGCGCGAGCTCATTCCCTCGCGGCCGCGCGGCATTGTCGCCGAGCGGCACTACACGGCAGAGGATTGGCCCGAAGCCTCGCCGGCGCAACGGCGCGAGATGACCCATTTGCGGCACTTCTTGCGCACCAGGCCGGACTTCGTCGCCTATTATGTCGACGAGCTCCCATCGCTTGCGCCATGGCTGGCGCGCAATGTCTTCCACTGCCCGCTCCTGACGTGGACTGTTCGCACCCCGGCCCAGCGCGCCCGCGCCGCGCAATATGCGGACCAGATGATCTTCGAGGGCTTCGTGCCGTGATGTTCTCCGGCCCCCTTGAACTCCCTGCTGCAATGCACGATCTTTGACGCAGATGGCGTCGTCCGAAATCACCCTTGAAGCAGTTCCCTCCGTCGCCGAAGTCCCGGCGGAGGACTGGAATGCCTGCGCGAATCCTCAACCCGGCAAGGCGCGCAACGGCGTGGATCCCCTCGCGGGCTCCTGCGCCGGCACAGGACCCGCCTACAACCCCTTCGTCTCCCATGCGTTTTTCTCTGCGCTGGAGGCCTCCGGCTCGGCCACCCCGCGGACCGGCTGGGGAGCGCGACATCTCGTGGCCAAAATCGATGGCAAGATCGCGGGCATCGTGCCTTGCTATGTCAAATCGCATTCGCAAGGCGAATACGTCTTCGACCGCGGCTGGGCCGATGCCTATGAGCGCGCCGGCGGCCGCTATTACCCGAAGCTGCAGGCATCGGTTCCGTTCACGCCCGCGACCGGCCCGCGCCTCCTGATCCGCGACGGCGTGAACCATGACGCGATTGGCTCGGCGCTGGCGAGCGGCCTGATCGCGCTGACCGGCGTCAGCAAGGCCTCATCGGCGCATGTGACCTTCGCGCGCGAGGCGGAATGGAAGCTCCTTGCCGAGCACGGCTTTCTGCAGCGGACCGACCAGCAGTTCCACTGGCAGAACCAGGGCTATGCGAATTTCGACGATTTTCTCGCCACCTTCAATTCGCGCCATCGCAAGGCGATCAAGCGCGAGCGCCGCGATGCGCTCGCCTCAGGCATCACCATCCATTGGCTCACCGGCTCTGATATCACCGAGGACGCATGGGACGCGTTCTTCGAGTTCTACATGGAGACCGGCTCACGCAAATGGGGCCGGCCATATCTCAACCGCGCGTTCTATTCGCTGATCGGCAGTAGCATGGCCAGCGACGTGCTCCTGGTGATGGCCCGCCGCAATCACCGCTGGATCGCCGGCGCGATCAACTTCATCGGCTCGGACACGCTGTTCGGGCGCCACTGGGGCGCGGTCGAGCATCATCCGTTCCTGCATTTCGAGGTCTGCTACTACCAGGCGATCGACTACGCCATCAAGCATGGGCTCAGGGTCGTCGAGGCCGGTGCACAGGGCGAGCACAAGCTCGCGCGCGGCTACGAGCCGCGCACCACGCATTCCGCGCATTACATCGCCGATCCCGGCCTGCGCCGCGCCATTGACGAGTACCTGAAACGCGAGCGCGCCTATGTCGCCGAGGCCGGCCGCGAGCTCGCGGAAGCCGTCCCGTTCCGCAAAAGCGGCGACGAAGCGCCTTGACCGTTCATCACGCGGAAGCGACATTGGCGCCGATTTTTTGAGGAGCCCGCCAGGAGCCGCCGCCATGACCGCCTACGACACCAACAACGTCTTCGCCAAAATCCTGCGCGGCGAATTTCCCTGCTACAAGGTCTATGAGAACGAGCATGTCCTCGCCTTTCTCGACATCATGCCGCGCGTACCTGGCCACACCCTGGTGATCCCGAAGGCTCCCGCCCGCAACATCCTCGACATCAAGGAGGAGGACTACCTCCATGTCGGCCGCGCGACGCGCATCATCGCCCGCGCGGCGAAGCAGGCGTTCAATGCCGACGGGATCACCATCCAGCAATTCAACGAGAGCGCCGGCGGCCAGGTGGTGTTCCACCTCCACGTCCACGTCATGCCCCGCCACGACGGCGTCGCGATGCTGCCGCCGGCGAGCCGGAAGGAAGATGCAAAGGTGCTGGAGGAGCACGCGGCAAAGCTGGTGGCGGCGCTGAAGGGGATGTAGGGGAGCGTACGCCCGCGCCACGCCCACCATCCTGGATTGCCGCGTCGCTTCGCTCCTCGCAATGACGGAGTGCGATGAGGGAGAGCCCCCTACTCCGTCTCAAAATCCCCGCGCTGCGGCTGGGCCAAGGGCGTGAACTCGCAGCGGTCGGGCTTGACGTCAAGCAGCGGGGTGCCGTCGAGGCAGTCGAGCCCGCGCACCAGGATTGTGTTGCCCTCGACCTTCTCCAGCTTCACGATCGAGGTGCCGATCGGATTGGGGCGCACCGGCGAGCGCAGCGAGAAGGTGCCGCGGGTCGACTGGTTGTTCTTCGGACTCTGCAGCACGAGGTCGCGGCGCGACTGGTCGAGCCAGTAGATGACTTCCAGGTTCGAATAAAAGTCCACGCCCTTGATGGCGGGCACCCAGGGCTCGAAGATCTCGAGCCGGCAGATCGGTCCGTCATGGCGTCCCTGCCGCGGGGTCTCGAGCCGCGAAGTCCAGGGCGTGCGGATGCGGCCAATGAAGACGAGCCCGGCGTCCTTTGCCTCGGGCATCTCGACCGCAAGCTCGCCCTCGCGAATTTCGTTCTCTCGTACCATCTTTACAGTTCCTGTAAGCCTCGCGCGACACTAGCGGATTATGAGGCCATCGCAAATTGCGGCCGCTCAAACCAGTCACAATTCGGCGTCATTGCGAGGAGCAACGCGACGAAGCAATCCAGAGTTTTCGCGACGGCCCTGGATTGCCGCGTCGCTTCGCTCCTCGCAATGACAGCGAGGGCGACGCACGTCACCCCCTCACCCCCATATTCCTCAGCACAAAGCACGCCCCACCGGCGCGGCGGATGCGGTTGCAGAGGTCGTCCGCTTCGGGCCGCGTGTCGGCGCCGATGCGCACCTGGTAGAATGGGCGCGTCCCGCGGGTACGGATCATCGAGGAGAGCAGGCTCGGATCGCGATCGCCGATGATGGTGGACAGGCCCTTGATGGCGCGGGCATACATGGCAAGCGCCTTGTTGCGGTCAAAGCCGCCAGCGAGCTGCACGCCCCAGAGCTTTGCGGCCGCAAGCTCGACATGCTGTTCGAGCTGGGTGACGAAGGGATTCGGCGCGCGCTTCAACAGCGCGATCAGTTGGCGGCACGTCGTCGGCGGCGAGCTCGGCGGCGGCTTGGCGCCCTTGCCGACCTTCGCCCATTCGTCGATGGACGCCCCCGTGATCGCCCATACATAGTTGCGGGTTTCCTGCGGCATCGATCCGGTGCCCGCGAGCCAATCCTGCACTCGGCGCGGCCCCGCATTGTAAGCGGCCGCGGCAAGGCCGAGATTGCCGAATTGACTGCGCAGCTCGCTCAGGAATTCCGCCGATTTCGGCAGCGCCTGCACGGGGTCGAACGGATCGAGCAGCCGCCGCTCGCTCGCCGTGCCCGGCATGAACTGCGCAATGCCCTGCGCGCGCTCGCCGCTGCGCGTGATTGGCCCCACGGCATCGGATTGAAACCGGCTCTCCTGCCAGATCACGCGGGCGAAGAATTCCAACGGCAGATCGTTGGCGCGGGCCGCCGATTCCACCATCAGGCAGATCGCCTCGCGCGTCCCGCTCTCAGCCTCCTCCGGCTTCGGCGGCTCGCTCGGAATCGCCAGCTCCTCGACACTGGGAACCGCGGCGCCGGTCCTGTCACCGGGGTTGACCGGGGTGTCACCAGCCGATGCCGCGCCACAGAGCGACAACACCAGCGCAATACCGAGACAGGACGCGACACGCATCCCGACAGAAGTCCGGAACGACATGCTGGTTCCAGGCAGACCGTTGGACAGGACTGCAGTTTAGCCATCCCGGAACATCGTGCAAAACCTTGACTACACGGCCTCCACCGCTGCCAGCATGCCCGTATGCGGATGACAGTCGCGATATTCGAAAAACTGCTCGTCCGCGGCCGCCACCGTCACCTCGTGATAGAGCCTGAGCTTTGCGGCAGGCCCAAGCGTCGAGAGATATTTCATGGCCGCACCGAAGATCCTGACATGGGTCGGATGCGACTCCGCCCAGCGTTCGAGCGCGGCGAGGCTGTGCCACCAGCTCTGGCCGTAGGATTTTTCGGTTGGCCTGCCCTCGGCGTCGAGCACGCGCATGTAGCGATTGGCATAGCAGCCGATGCGAACACCCTCGTCGCGCAGAAACTCCATGCCCTCGCGCAGCACCGGCTCGACCTCATCGAGATAGAGCTTTCGTTCCGCAGCATCGGTGTCGCTCCAGTCCTGGCCGGAGCGGATCAGGCAGAGATTGTCGCACGCGACAATGCGCAGGCGCGAGCCGTCACGCTGCAATATAGGTTTGCCGCCGGGGGCCATCTCGTCGGTCTGCGACAGCGGGATGCGATCGCGCATGCCGCCCCAATAGGCGTGTTCCCGCACCTCTCCGCTCATGCCGCCCGCAATGACGGCAACGCCTTCCGCGCGATCGGGCGAGGAGAACAGCGTCTCATACCGCGCCACCGCCGGCCGCAGCACCTCGATATAGCGGCCGATCCCGTCGGCGGCGCGGCCCGTCCAGGCCTCACGTGCGCCCTCGAACCAGGCATCGAATTTGGCCACGTCGTCCCAATAGGCGACCGAGACCACGTTCGAATAACCGGCCTGGTCGATATAGTGCGCACGGTCCCAATGCGAGGGCCCCTGCGCGGCCGCAAACCGCGCGGCGATGTCGCCGAGCGCGCTTGTCGCAGCGGCCGGCGCCCCGCCGCGATATTGCAGGCCGAAATAGGCCATCACGACACGGGCGACCTTCGGCTTGTGCCGCGCCACGAAGGAGGGATAGGGCGGGGCGTAATCGTCGGGCACGCGCCGATGACGTGAGCGGGTGGTCTTCAGATGCTCCGGAATGGCGGATTCCATGACGTCCCTCCCTAGGCAGCGTGTATGGACTTCACCGGCGCGGGTTCAGCCTCGTCCGGCGCGACGGCATCGAGCGGCAGTGCGAACGGTTCGACCCGCTTGAACCGGGTCTTGTTCAGAAGCAGCCGCGTTACATCCGGCCGCGAATAATGCCCGGCGGGATCGGCAGCGTTCTTGGCAACCCCGATGGCGCCGAGATCGATCTCCGCCATCAACAGGCCCTCCGCATCCGGAGCCAGCTTCTCAGCCAGCGAACTGCCGTCCGGACCGTAGATCGCGGCGTGGCCGCCGCCGGCGTGCAGCAGCGCATGCTTGTCGGGACGGTCGCAGAGCTCGTCGATCATGGCCTGCGAAACCGTGGCGCAAGGCGCCAGCACGAAGCAGGACCCCTCCACGGCATAGACGCGGGAGGCGGCATTGTTCACCTCGGCGCCCAGCGCCGGCGCAAAGGGATCGTAGAGCGAGAAGCTCGGCCATGAGGCGACGTGCACCTGCTCGTTCTGCGCATACATGGCGTATTTCGACAGCGGCTGCAGATGCTCCCAGCAGCACAGCGCCCCCAACCGCCCGATGTCCGGGCGGTCGTGCACGGCAAGATCGCTGCCGTCGCCCTCGCCATACACAGTGCGTTCGGCATGGGTCGGACGCAGCTTGCGGCGTTTGGCAATGGTCTCGCCGTCCGGCCCGATCAGCCATTGCGCGATATAGAGGCTGCCGCCGTCACGCTCGGAGAGGCCAATCACGGCCGTGAGCTTCGCCTTCTTCACCGCCAAACGCAGTCTCTCGGCCTGCGGGCTGTCATAGGCCAGCGAGTTGTCGAAGTAGCGCTGCACAAAGCCGCGGCCGATTGCCCAGGCCGGCGAGTCCAGCCAGATGTGCCAGGGATAGCCGGGGATGAACACCTCCGGGAAAGCGATCAGCTTGGCGCCCTTCTCGGCGGCCTCCTCGATCAGCGCGATGGTCTTTTTGATCGAGCCGTCCAGATCGAGAAAGGCCGGTGCTGCCTGCACCACCGCCACCTTGTATTTGGGATGCGAAATGCCCATTCCGGTACCCTCCATGTTGCCCGCCGGCCCGACGCTGCGGGCGGTTTCCCGTTGATCGGAGCCGGCGTCCGTTGCAGTCTGTTGTGCCCGACCGCGGGCCGTGACGCTCGTCTGGCTCGGAACAAGAATTCGACTGCGGCAGCACAGGCCCGCGCGGGGGCGAGACGCGCGGTACGGATATTGCCTTCAGCCGATGTGAAGGGAGGCGTGATGCCCATCCATTTCACCACCGATGTGGCGCCGGGATACCGCCGGCTGGCGCTCTGGCAGGACATCGTCTGCGACGTCTATGTCGGACTCGACTGTACCTCCTCGCTCGGCAGCGACTTTCACGGCGCCGTTCGCCGCACCCCGCTCGGCCGGGCGGCGTGCTCGGAAGTGTCGTCGGACCAGCAGCGGGTGTTGCGGACGCCGGCACGGATCGGCCGCGCGCATGAGGAATACGTGCTGATTGCGCTTGGCAAGCACGGCATCGGCAGCGTCGCGCAGGACGGCCGGGAGACGGTGATCCACGCCGGCGAATTCGCGATCTACGACACCACCCGGCCCTATGAGCTGCGCTTCGAGGATGCGTTCACGCAAAATATCCTGCAGGTGCCGCGCGACATGCTTCACCGCTGCATCTGCGGCACCGAGGCGCTGACCGCGATCAGCTTCGGCTCCGACCGTCCGCTGTCAAAGCTCGCGCATGACTTTGTCTATCAGCTGTGCGAGAGCGCCGACCGCATCGCGCCCGAGCAGGCCACCCGGCTGTCCGAACAGGCGGTGGACCTGGTCGCGATGGCGCTCGCCGAGCACCTGCCGGCGCAGCCCGCGGCCTCCAGCCATCGCGCCGCGCTGCTCTACCGGCTCAAGGCCCATATCCGGGCGCGCCTCTCCGATCCCGAGCTTTCGTTGGGTGAGACCGCCGCGGCACTCGGCATCTCGCCGCGCTATGTCAATGACCTTCTCTCGGACGAAGCGACCTCGTTCCAGCGCCACGTGCTCAAAGAGCGGCTGGCGCAATGCGCGCGTGATCTCGCTTCGCCCATGCTCGCCCATCGCCAGGTCGGCGAGATCGCCTTTGCCTGGGGCTTTAACGACCTTTCGCATTTTGGGCGTGTCTTTCGCGAGCACTACGGTGCCTCGCCGCGCGAATGGCGGCAGTCAAAGCTCGCGCATTAACCTCAACTGCGGCGGGATTGTGCCGAGTTTCTTGTAAAACTTGCGGCTGGCCGGTTTACGTTAATGCAAGTAAGGGCCGCAGCCGGCCTTCTCATCGCGAGCGCGCTCAGCCTAAAGTCCTCCGTAATTTGCCGGAGGAGACAGATGCAGGATCGGCGGGCGAACGCGCGCGACAAGGTGCTCTTGGGCGGGCGTGCCGATGTCGACGCGAAGGCGAGCATGAGTTGCACGGTGCGCAATCTGAGCGAGACCGGCGCCTGCGTCGAGGTCGACGGCTACGCCCGCCTGCCCGAAGAGATCAACCTCACCATCGCCCGCAAGGGCCGCTCATATCTTGCGCGCGTGATCTGGCGCGAGGCCAACCGGCTCGGGCTTGCCTTCCGCACCATGATCACCGATCCCGGCGGCTCAGACCTCGACGCGCGCCTGCGCGCCAGCGAAAAGAAGAAGCGCGAGCTGCAGCGGCGCATCAAGCAGTTGATCGGCGAGAGCTGAAGCGGCTGGCCTTCTCCCGGCGCGACGCTTGTTGATCTGCCTCAAGCCTTGACCGGGCGACTGTGAAATGCTGGCGCATCGGGACTCGCGATGCGAAAATTTGCACCCAAGGCGATCTTCTCCATCCTTGCGATCAAGAGGAGCGTCGCCGACACGCCGCAATGGGACCGGATTGCGCTGGTCGTCTCCACCGCGGTGACGCTCGGCCTCGTGGCGCTTTACGCCTATGGCAAAGCAACCTCGCGCTGGTAGCGCCATGACAAGAGCCTGGCTCACCGTTCTCCTCATGATCGCGTGCAGCGTCAAAGCCCATGCGCTTGATCGCGGGATGCAGCATGGCAAGGCGCTCTTGATGCGGATGTGCTCAGAGTGTCACGCCGTCGGCGAAACAGGCCGAAGCCCTCACCCGTACGCGCCGGCTTTTCGCAACTTCAGCGAAGAGAAGCTCTATGATGAGGATTTTCGCGAGCGCCTGCAAAACGGCCTGAGCACCATGCATCCGGACATGCCGACCTTTCACTTCGGCGAGCAGGATGCACAGGACGCCGTCGATTATCTGAAATGGCTGCGGGACCGCAAGCCAGGGAGATAGCTCGCAGGGTGGGTAGAGCGCGAGCCGAAACTCACCATCTTTCCCCGTGAACGCATGATGGGTTTCGCTTCACTCTGCCCATCCTACTGGCCCATAACCTCAGCATCATCGAACCGGCACCATCTGGCCCGGATTGGGCCATCAAGCAATAGGCGTTGTGCATGGCTGAGGAACCATGGCCACCCTGCCCGGTTGGCCATGCGACGGCTATTTTCCGACAAACGAATCGAAAAAGGGCCCGCTTGCTGCAAAGAATGACATCGATCCCGGTTGAACACGCCGACGGGCTGCCGTTGCCGCAGCGCTATTGGGCGATCCTCACCATTGCGCTTGGCATCGTCATGGCGGTGGTCGATGGCTCCATCGCCAATGTCGCGCTGCCGACCATCGCGACCGACCTCAACGCGTCGCCCGCATTCTCGATCTGGATCGTCAATGGCTACCAGCTCGCGGTGACGATCTCGCTGTTGCCGCTGGCCTCGCTCGGCGAGATCATCGGCTATCGCCGCGTCTATCTCGCCGGTCTCGTGCTGTTCACGCTGGCGTCGCTGTTCTGCTCGCTGTCGCATACGCTGCTCTTGTTGACGGTCGCGCGCATCATGCAAGGGTTTGGCGCCGCCGGCATCCTGAGCGTCAACTCGGCCCTGGTGCGCTATACCTATCCGCGTGATCAACTCGGCCGCGGCATCGGCATCAACGCCATGGTGGTCGCGACGTCAGCCGCGGTCGGCCCGACGCTTGCGGCCGGCATTCTCGCGTTCCTGAGCTGGCCCTATCTGTTTGCCGTGAACGTGCCGATCGGCCTCGTCACCTTTGCGCTGGCCTGGCGCTCGCTGCCGCACACGCGCCCCGCCGAGCATGCATTCGACTGGCAAAGCGCGGCGCTGAGTGCGGTGACATTCGGGGTCGGGATCGCGGCCATCGACAGCGTCGGCCATGGCGAAGAGCTCGCGATTTGCCTGCTGGAATTTGCCGTCGCCGCCTGCGCCGGCGCTGCGCTGCTCTATCGCGGGACGCATATGAGGACCCCGCCGCTGTTGCCGGTCGACCTGCTGCGCATCCCGATCTTTGCGTTGTCGATTGCGACCTCAATCGCCTCGTTCTGCGGCCAGATGCTCGCGTTCACGGCGCTGCCCTTCTATCTGCAGAGCCGCTTCGGCTATTCGGCCGTGCAGATGGGCCTGTTGATCACGCCCTGGCCGCTTGCGGTCGGGATCGCTGCGCCGCTCGCGGGACGGCTGGTGGAGCGCTATCCCGCCGGCATGCTCGGCGGCATCGGCCTCCTGGTGTTTGCGCTGGGACTGGCGAGCCTGGCATTTCTTCCGGAGCACCCGACGGCGGGCGCGGTGATCTGGCGCATGGCGCTCGCGGGCTTCGGCTTCGGCCTGTTCCAGACGCCCAACAACCGCACCATGATCGCGGCCGCCCCGCGCGAGCGCTCGGGTGGCGCGAGTGGCATGCTGGGCACGGCACGGCTGCTCGGACAGACCACCGGTGCTGCGCTCGTTGCGCTGTTCCTCGCGCGCTATCCCGACGAGGGCACGCAGATCTCGCTGCTCGCGGCTGTGGGCGCCGCGCTGCTGGGCGCCATGCTGAGCATGCTGCGGCTATCCCCGGCGGGCGCGCGCGGGGCCGAACATGTGCGCGTGCAGGAGGCGCAGCGGCTCAAGGGCGAGTGAGCGGCAACCCCTGGCACCGTCACGGGTTACCGTCTGGCGTTACCGCATTGTGTTCTCCCCCGACTGCGGCATAATTGTTCCTGCAGTCATTATCCGTCCGCCTCGGGGGAGGATTTTAATGCATTGCCTGCAATCCATTTTCACAACCTCGTTTCGTTCCTGGTTTATCGCCCCTCTCGTCCTCATCACTGTTCTCGCAGCCCAACAGGCGCAGGCCCAGGATCGCATGATGCGCGGCGGCGATGACCGCATGATGCGCGGCGGCGACCGCGGCGGCGGCATGGGCGGCGTCGGCACGGGGCTTGCGATCGGGATCGGCGCCGGCATGATGATCGACGAGCTGAGCAAGTCGCAAAGCAAGCCCGATGATCGGAACAACGCGAGCAAGCCCAAGAGCGACAAGACCATCGCCAAGAAGCCGCCGCCGAAGGACACGCCGAAGGCGAAGACGCCGGACAATCCGCCAATCAAGCAGACCAACGCGCCGCCGGACAAGACGCCTCCGGTCACGCCGATTCCCCCCGCCGGCGGCCCCCCGCCAACCACCACGACCGACAAGCCGCCGAACAATCCGGGATCACCGGACACTCCCGGCGTTCCGCCGACGCAGACCGCGACCAGCCCTCCATCGGACCAGCCGAAGACGCCCGGCGCGACGCCGCCGGAAGATCCGCATGACATCCCGGCGCCACCGAAGATCTACGGCCATGACCGGGACGAAGACTGCCCGCAGCGCGGCATGGGCTGCGCCGCGCTGATCATCGATTTCGACGCCAAGTATTTCGGCGACCTCGAGCCGATCAAGAATCATCTGAGCACCGACAAAGCCTGCGACGTCGAATACATCGTACCGTCTTTCCTGTCCGGCGATGCCCTTCGAAAAGCAAATGCCAAGCTCAACAGAAATCGCCAATCCGACGATCCCAACCCGCCCAGAAACATCAACACGATGGAAATGTCGCACGTCTATGATGCGATCCGCCGACATCGTGAGCGGGTCGCACGAGGCGCAGAGCTCGCCATCGAGATCATCAGAGGCGAAGGAGCCCCGGCTGAAGCCGAGAGCTGCGGCTCGGTTGGGCCGGATGACGGCCCTACGCTCAAACGGCAGGAATTCCACGCGGGTAACTACGAGGCCGCCAACAAACATGTATGCAGCTGGGTGGTCGCCGACTTCTCCTGCTACTCCGGTCTCACACCGCATGTGGTCGACGAGCTGAACAATCGCGGAGCTTTGCCGCGGGGCGAGATCAAGATCGTCGACGCGCAAGGGAAGCCGTCGACGGCGATCGTCGACCGCGCCTGCCAACCCAACCAGAGTAACAACTGCGCGACGCACGCGGCCTGGGAACTCGACGTCGCAATGGGGCAAGCCAATTCGACCTGGAAGGCCTGCGCATTATTTACGCCGGCGCTGCGCTCGAGCCTCATCGGACAGTTCGTCAAGCAGGGCAATTCGATCAGGTTCGATGCGTCGTGGTCACACACTGGCTTTGGCAGCTACTATTCGGACCACGGCTACCGCTATTGCGATCCGGTCGTGCGCGAGGGCTACACCTCGATCCCGCCTGGAAAGCCGGACGACATTGCGCCGATCAGCGGCTCCACGACCACGAACCGGCCGTAGCGGCGCGCACCCGGCGGCCGAATGGCAAGCAGTAAAAAGGCCGGCTCTCCAGCCGGCCTTTTCAATCCTGTCATCCGAAGCGCGTCACGCCTTGACCAGCGGCCCCTTCGAGCTCGGGCCCTTGGCGCCGCCGCCACCGGGACCTGATTTCGGCGGCTTGCGCTTGCGCGCGCCGGGCAGCTTCTCGGGCTTGGGCGTGACCGGACCTTCGACGAACTCGAAGCCGATCTTGTCCAAAGCCGTGGTCTCGTCCTTGACCAGCACGACGCGGACATGGCCGCCGCCCTTGAGCTTGCCGAACAGCACCTCATCGGCCAGCGGCTTCTTGATGTGCTCCTGGATCACGCGTGCCATCGGGCGCGCGCCCATCTGCTGGTCGTAGCCATGCTCGATCAGCCAGGCCTTGGCCGGCTCCGACAGCTCGATGGTGACGTCGCGGTCCGCAAGCTGGGCTTCCAGCTGCAGCACGAACTTCTCCACCACCATGCCGATCACGTCGACATTGAGGTGCGCGAAGGAGACGATGGCATCAAGGCGGTTCCGGAACTCCGGCGCAAACTGCCGGTTGATCGCCTCGTGGTCGTCGCCTTCCCGCTTGCTTCGGGTGAAGCCGAAGGCCTGCTTGGCGAGATCGGCCGCGCCGGCATTCGTGGTCATGATCAGGATCACGTTGCGGAAGTTGACCTGCTTGCCGTTGTGATCGGTGAGCCGGCCGTGGTCCATGATCTGCAGCAGCACGTTGTAGAGATCGGGATGCGCCTTCTCGATTTCGTCGAGCAGCACCACGCAATGCGGATGCTGGTCGACCCCGTCGGTCAGGAGACCGCCCTGGTCGAAGCCGACATAGCCGGGAGGCGCGCCGATCAGGCGCGACACCGTGTGCCGCTCCATGTATTCGCTCATGTCGAAGCGGAGCAGTTCCACGCCGAGCGACGCCGCAAGCTGCTTTGCCACTTCGGTCTTGCCGACACCGGTCGGGCCGGAGAACAGGTAGCAGCCGATCGGCTTCTCGGGCTCGCGCAAGCCCGCGCGCGCCAGCTTGATCGAGGCGGACAGCGACTCGATCGCCCGGTCCTGGCCGAACACGACGCGCTTCAAGGTCTGCTCGAGATGCTTGAGCACCTCGGCATCGTCCTTGGACACGCTCTTCGGCGGGATCCGCGCCATGGTAGCGATGGTGGTCTCGATCTCCTTGAGACCGATGGTCTTCTTGCGCTTGTTCTCGGCCACCAGCATCTGCGCCGCGCCCGACTCGTCGATCACGTCGATCGCCTTGTCCGGCAGCTTGCGGTCATGGATGTAGCGCGAGGACAGTTGCACCGCGGCCTCGATGGCCTCGTTGGTATATTTCAGCCGGTGGTAATCCTCGAAATAAGGCTTCAGCCCCTTCAGGATCGCAATCGCATCCTCGACCGACGGCTCGTTGATGTCGATCTTCTGGAACCGCCGCACCAAAGCGCGGTCCTTCTCGAAATGCTGGCGATATTCCTTGTAGGTGGTCGAGCCCATGCAGCGGATGGTGCCCGACGCCAAGGCCGGCTTGAGCAGATTGGACGCATCCATGGCGCCGCCAGAGGTGGCGCCCGCGCCGATCACGGTGTGGATCTCGTCAATGAACAGGATGGCGTTGGGATGCGCCTCCAGTTCCTTCAAGACCTGCTTCAGGCGCTCCTCGAAATCGCCGCGATAGCGTGTGCCCGCAAGCAGCGTGCCCATGTCGAGCGAGAACACGGTGGCAGCGGCCAGCACCTCCGGCACTTCGCTGTCGACGATGCGCTTTGCCAAACCCTCTGCGATCGCGGTCTTGCCGACCCCGGCTTCGCCGACGAACAGCGGATTGTTCTTCTGCCGCCGGCACAGCACCTGGATGGCGCGGTTGATTTCGGAGTTGCGGCCGATGACGGGATCGATCTTGCCGTCGCGCGCCTTCTTGTTGAGATTGACGCAATAGGTCTCGAGCGCCTCGCCCTTTTTCTTGGAGTCCTCGCTGCCCTTGGTCTCGGTCTCCTCGTCGACGCCGCGCACGGGGCGCGCTTCGGAGACGCCGGGGCGCTTGGCGATGCCGTGGCTGATGTAATTCACCGCGTCGTAGCGCGTCATGTCCTGCTCCTGCAGGAAATACGCGGCATGGCTTTCGCGCTCGGCAAAGATCGCGATCAGGACGTTGGCGCCGGTCACCTCTTCGCGCCCTGAGGACTGCACATGGATCACCGCGCGCTGGATCACGCGCTGGAAACCCGCGGTCGGCTTGGCATCATCAGCGCCGTCGGTGACCAGGTTTTCGAATTCGGTTTCGAGATAGTTGACGAGGCTCGTACGCAGCTTGTCGAGATCGACGCTACAGGCGCGCATCACCGCTGCCGCATCGGAGTCGTCGATCAGCGACAACAAAAGATGCTCGAGCGTTGCGTATTGGTGGTGTCGCTCATTGGCAATCGCCAGCGCTCGGTGCAAGGATTGCTCAAGGCTCTGGGAAAAAGTCGGCATTCGCGCTCCTGTGGCCCCCTGCCATCATGATCGCCGTCGCCCGAGGAGGCAACAACAACCTTCGTCACCATATAGTTATTCAAGTCGCGGCAAAAAGGCCTGTTCCGCCGTCGCTGTCGCCCTCCTAGCCACCTGACTAGGAGACCCTCCCCGAAAGTTGCGACGATGCAAATCCCGTTCCGAGGCGCATGCTCCGCCCCGACGGATCGCGTTTTTTATTTCTTTTCCATCACGCACTGCAGGGGATGCTGGTGCTTGCGCGCGAAGTCCATCACCTGCGTCACCTTGGTCTCGGCGATTTCATAGGTAAAAACCCCGCACTCGCCGATCCCGTGATGGTGCACATGGAGCATGATCTTGGTCGCCGCATCCACGTCCTTGTTGAAGAACTTTTCCAGGACATGAACGACGAATTCCATCGGGGTGTAGTCGTCGTTCAGGATCAGGACGCGGTAGAGGTTGGGCCGCTTGGTCTTGGGCTTGACCTTGGTGATGACGGAGGTGGAAGGCCCGCTGTTGCCGGATGAGCGGTTCTCGTCATTGCTCATGCTGATGGCATGCTCGGCTGGGACAATTCGGTGCGGATCAGAGCTGAAGGTTGGTCGCGACATGGCACAAGCGTTCAAAGAATCCCTAACAGAGAGCCAAGGACGGCCGGAGAGAAAGGCCGATGGCCGATGACGCGGCGCAGCCGAAGCCATCCCGGCATCCCACTCAAGCTTTCCAAAATCGCTGCTTCCGCTCGGGCCGGCCGGTCCGGGCGTTGCACATATGGGTCAGTCGCCGGCTCGCCGCAAGCGCGAGGTGGGAAACCCCTCGCATGCCGCAGGGCCGATTCCCGAACCCGGCGATCAACGCGGAAGGTTAATCAATCCGGCGCCGTTTGACAAAAGCAAATCGCAGCGCGTCGCCGCGACATTTTTTTTCGGGACAGCGGGAACGCGCCCCCGATCTGTCCACCGTAGAACCACGGTGTCGCTTTTCGGACAAAATAAAAGCCCGGCGAACTGGCCGGGCTTTGTGTGACAAGGGGCTTGGGAGCCCTTGTTATGGCGTTACTGCGCCTGCGGAGTGAACTTCGCCGCCAGCGATTCGAGCGGCTTGAACACCTGCTTGGCGAGATCGCCGTAGAGGCCCGCGATTTTCTGCGAGTCCGCAACGAAGGTCTCGTAAGCGGCCTTGGCATATTCGCTCTGCGCCTCGAAGGCCTTGTCCAGCGACTTCACGCCGGAGAGCTTCTCGACGAAGGACTTGGAGTCCTCATAGGCCTTCTTGGAATAGTCGCCATAGGCGGTAGCGATCGCGCTCAGGCCGTTCTGAACGGTCGTGGCCGAGGCCACCGCGTTCTCGAAATGCTCTTTGCCGTAGTTCTGAAAGTCCTCAACCTTGAACATCATGGAATCCCTTTTTCCCAGACTGCTTGAAGTGCCGGGAGAGTCCCGGCTCCCTGACGCAAAGTCGAACATAGTGCAACGCACAAAAATGTCAAGGAATCTTGTGCGCCGCACAAAGACATGTTTTCAACCGAATAGCGGCCTTTGCCGCAAGGGTTCCTTAAGGTTTTGGCAACTCTCGCGCCCTACCCTGATTCCTGGACCTGTTCACCCTTCCGCAGGCAGTAAGAAAACTGTTTGTGAACAGAGCCTTAGCTAGAAAAGCGGCCTGGGCCTGGCGATCTGCCGAAAGGCGAAGCACCGGGTTCGCGCAGGGAAGATCAGCGGGGACAGGGCACAATTTCGCCTCACGAGCCGGTGATCAAGTCAGAAACTGGGACGGGGATTTCATGCTTTCCAAAAACTTGGCGTCCTCGCAACTGGTGCGAGCAGGCGTTTTCGGGCTGGTTGCACTCACTTCCGTGGCGATCTCCACGACCGATGCGCAGGCGCGTCGGCATTATCGCCATCACCAGGTCTCCCATCGCAGCTCCGATGACGACGACTACAGCCCGAAATTCTCATCCATCATCGTCGACGGCAATTCCGGCGCGGTGCTCGAAGCCAACAGTCCCGATGGCTTGCGGCACCCGGCCTCGCTGACCAAGATGATGACGCTTTATCTTCTGTTCGAGCGTCTGGACGCCGGCAAGATGAAGCTCGATACCGAGATGCCGGTTTCGGAACACGCTTCCGACCAGGATCCGACCAAGCTCGGCCTGCGCCCCGGCCAGACCATCCGCGTCGAGGACGCGATCAAGGGCCTGATCACCCGCTCCGCCAACGACGCCGCGGTCGTGATCGCGGAAGCGCTCGGCGGCAGCGAGGACAATTTCGCGAGAATGATGACGCGCAAGGCGCATGCGCTCGGCATGAGCCGCACTATCTATCGCAACGCCTCGGGCCTGCCGAATGACGAGCAGGTCACCACGGCGCGCGACCAGTCGATCCTCGGCCGCGCGCTGCAGGACCGCTTCCCCCGCTACTATCGCTACTTCTCGACCACGGCCTTCAATTTCCACGGCCACACCATCACCGGCCACAATCACCTGCTCGGCAGCGTCGAAGGCGTCGACGGCATCAAGACCGGCTACACCCGCGCCTCCGGCTTCAACCTCGTGACGTCGATGCACCGCGGCAACCGTTTCCTGGTCGGCGTCGTGATGGGCGGCCGCTCCGGCGGCTCACGCGACGCCACCATGCGCAGCCTGCTCGCTGAAAACCTGGACAAGGCAGCCACCACCCGCACCGTCGCGGCAATCACCGAGAACTCTGCCCAGGAGCAGACCGCGGACGCCGACGCTTCGGCATCCGACGCGCATCCGACCATGGCTCAGGCCGAGCCGGCTGCGGCGGCGCAGGCTCCGACGCCGGTGCCGATGCCGGCCCCGCGCATGTCCGTGCTTGCTCAGGCCGCGGCCGCCGTGCCGCCGGCGCAGCCGAGATCCGAGCCCGCGCCGCTCACCTCAGGCGTGATCCAGAGCCAATCGCTCGCCAACATTCCCGGCTCGACCGAACCGATGAAGCCGGTCAGGATCAAGACCGTTCAGGTCAAGGCCGGTCCGATGAAGCTTGCCTCCGCGGGCCCCGCCCAGCCGGCTCCGCCCGTGACCAGCGCGATCCCCGCCCCGCGGCCTGACGTGGCCGAGACCTCCAGCGCGGTTGTAGCCAGGGCGGAAACCACCGAGCCGGCGAGCGAGTTTGCGCGCAGCGAGCTGCCGCCGCAGCCGCCCGGCCACGGGACCGGCAACGGCATCCTGGGCGTGCTGCCGGCCTCGAGCCTGCCGCCCAGCCAACCGCCTGCTTCGTCAGCGCCGCAGCAGGCCATGGCCTCGCTGACGCCCGCGCCGGAGGCCGCCCCGGCCTCGTCAACTGCCAGCAGCAAGACCCACACCGGCTGGATCGTCCAGGTCGGAGCCCTCGAAAGCGAAGCCGAAGCGCAGGCACGGATCGAGGCGGCGCGCAATGGCGCCCACGGCCTGCTCGCCAAGGCCGATCCGTTCACCGAGCCCGTTATTGCCAAGGGCGACCGCAAGCTCTACCGCGCCCGCTTCGCCGGCCTCGATCGCGACCAGGCCGAAGCCGTCTGCAAGGCCCTGAAGCACTCCGACATCTCCTGCATGACGCTGCGGAACTGAGGAGCCGGTCATCCACCTCTCCCGCAGGAAGAGGTAACGAAAAGCCCGCGTCACCAGCCGCGGGCTTTTTCATTGCCGGGTGTTGCCGGCGCGGCACGGTGCGCAAACCTCTCGTCAAGGATTTACGGTTAAAACTTTCGGCAACAGATAACGACCACGCCGCGTGACGGCGGGCGACGTCAGGGCGTCTCCCCGAGAAGCAGGCTCGTCGGTGGTTGCGTGTGTTAGCGTTGCCGGAGTTAGCCGTTATGCGTGCGAAGCAAAGTATCCTTGGCCTCGTTTACACGGGCGGCGAGATACGTCGAGCCCCCCTGGTCGGGATGCAGTTTCTTCATGAGCGCACGGTGAGCGCGGCTGATGTCGTCCCGCCCCGCGCCCGGCTGCAGGCCAAGGATCTGATAGGCCTCCTCTTCCGTCATTTTTCCGCCCGCCGGCGCACGGCCCTGCCGCCTTGCCCCGTCGCCCTGCGTGTTCTGTCGCCAAGCGGGAAACCGGCGGTCCAGATAGCTTTCAAGTAGCGGAATGCTCTCGGCGTCGAAATCCGCCAGCATAGCGGCGAGCTCGCGCAGCTCGAAGGAATCGAGCGAACGACCGGCGTAGGGCCCGGCGACGATCATGCCCTTCAGCTCGCCACTGTCGTGATCAAGCGTCATGTCCAGAAATTGCGAGCGCACTTGGGAGCGCTGGCCCGGCGACCGCGTTCCCCCGCCGAAGATGCCGCCGATATTGGCGAAATTGCCAAAACCGCCTTGCCCGGTGAACGGCGACCAGCCCAGAAGCCCCGCACCGAACACGCCGAGCGGAATGGCAACCGCAAGCTCGCCACGCAGCCCGACAAAGGCGGCAACGGCCAGCGCCACGATGCCGCCCGAAATCTTGAGCGCGCGCGCCAGCACGGTCGGATTGGCCGCGCGGAACATCTGCAGCAACAAATAAATGACTAGGACGGCAACGGCGCCCGCGATCAGGGTCGGCATGGCCCGCAATATAATGAGATCGATGGCAAATGGCAGGACCTGTTGCGGGTCTTGTTCAAGGCGTCGGCCGGCACCCGTTCACTTGATCTGGGCGAGCAATCTGGCTGCGCCGCTCTCACGGGACGACAGCCGCTTCAACGCCTCGCGTCCGCCAGCCGCATAAGCTGCCGCGGCACGCAACAAGTCGCGCAATTGGGCGGCCGCACCAGGATCGAAGCGGCACCAGGCGCCGCCCGAGAGGCGCGCGATTTCGCGGAACGCCTGCTCGGCCACCGGGTCGTGGCCCTCCTGGAACATGAACACCGGCACCTTGAGCATGCCGAGCTCGCCGGCCTTGGTGGAGAGATCGTCGACATTCTCTTCCATGGCGTCGCCGACGAACACCACTGCGCGGACGCCCGCGCTGGCCGCCTCGCGCCGCGCCTCTGACAGCACGCGGCTGATCTGGGTGTTGCCGCCGCGGCAATCGATCTTGGTCATCAGCCGGGCGAGTTCAGCGGAGTCGGAGATCCACTTGCTGGCGCGGCATTCGTTGAAACCGCGGTAGTAGACCAGGCGGATATCGAGGCTGCCGAGCGAGGCCGCCTCGCGAAACATATCGGCCTGAAGCTGGCAGGCCATGTCCCAGGTCGGCTGCCGGCTCATGGTGGCGTCGAGCGCGAACACCAACCGCCCGCGGCTTCCCGCGGCAAAGGGCGACATCGACCTCGCCTTCTCGACAAAGGCCGCGATATCATCCGCCGTGGAGCGCTTGGCCTCCGGCAGCGACTGCTCCGCTTGCCGCCCTGGTACGGGGCTCGCAGGTCTCTGCTTGGTCGGCTCGCGTGACAAACGGCCCTCGCTCCCTGATGGACAAGCTTAATCTGGGCCGGCTTGTTCGAAAACGCCAGCGCTCAAGCACTCATCGCGTCAGCGACCGCTTCGAGCGCGAGTCTGCTCCGAGGAGCGTCCTTATTGGGTCAGCGATTTAGCCTTCTTGGGCTCGCTGCCGAGCGGCACGTAAGGCGCGACCGGGCCGGGATCGGTCATCTTCGGCTGCGCGTTGACCGCGACCGGCTTGCTGTCTTCTCCGCTGTCGGTGTCGGCCAGGAACTTGTCGAGCATGCTCTGGATCGACTCCTTCGCCTGCTCCGAACCGGTGTCGCGCATGTCATTGTGCTGGAATTCGGTGCGGACGACGGTAATCCCCTCTTTCTCGCAAACGTCCTCGTTCGGAACGACGCCGGGGTCGGCCTTGAACTGCGGGTCATGCGAACGGACCGAGAGGATCTTGAACTTGCCCGAGGTGACGAAGGGGACGCGCAGGTTGTCGAGCGTCACCACCTTCTTGACCTCGTCAGGGTACTGCTTGGCGAAGTACATGGTGATGTCGCCGCCCATGGAATGACCGACCACGGTCAGGTGGTCATAGTCCGCATTGGGCTGCACGTCCTTCATTTCCTCGACGGCGAACTTGATGTTGGCGACACCGCGCTGGATCTGCTTCAGGCGCCCTACATAGAGTTCGCCGGCTTTGGTCACCATCGGCGGATCGGTCGGCAGATCATGCTGGATGCTGACGACCATGTAGCCGCGCGCGGCAAACAGGTTGTTGATGAAGGAGTACTCGGTGTTCTTGACGGTATTGCCATGGTTGAAGATCACCACCGGCAGCTTGAGCATGCCCGCATTGGCCTGCATCTCCCGGTCGCGACGAACCGCGATGTCGACAGGCACGGGCCGATTGTCGCGAGAGGCGTCGTAGAACGTCAGGGACTCATGCTTGATGGCCCATTTGCTGATGGTGAAGTAGCCCGCCACCATCACGGCGCCGACCGACAAGAGAACCGCAATTCCACGCTTCATTTTCGTCCTCGGTAGATAGGGTTCCAGCCCTAATTCGAGTGCCTGCAGAAGTGAAAAACGCTCTATTCTTAATATATGTAACGTCGACGTGACAGGAAGGCTAAATATTGTGAAATGCCAGCCTGAACGTTGTGCGTTGCACCCAATTGCGCAGCAACAAGGACCTGGGTACCGGTTGCGTCTGTAATATTCAGACGCTTCATGTCAAAGCCGGGTTCAAACTCTGGCTAAACAATCGCTAAATAAAAAAGCCCGCTTTTGCGGGCTTTGCCTTGCGCAGGATCAATCAGCGGTAGTGGCGTCCTGCCGTTCGCGCCTCCGGGGCGAAAAACCCGCTTAGGCGATGATGTCGTGCACCTCGAGCGGCTTGTCGACCTGGGTAAACCACTCGGCCCGGTTGGCGGCGCGGCGCCGGCCGCGTTCGTCCAGGGGCAACTTGAGCTGGCGCAACAGGCTCGTCACCTCCTCGCGGGCGGTGACATGGCCGAGCGAGGGCCGGGTGCCGAGCGTCGCCTCATCGATGTCATCGAGCGCGGTCAGGCCGCGCGGAAAGAACTCGCGGTAGACGACGCGTTCGGCGAAACCGTCGATCGCGCGGAAACCGAGCTGGAAGGACAATTCCTTCAAACCGTCGGCGACCAGCTGCTTGTTGCGCGAACCCAGCATCGACAGGCGGTTGCGCACCACGATCCAGTCGGTGGAGGCGCCATCGAGTTGGCGGCGTTTGCGGCGGGTGTCGCGCACCATCTCGGCATAGTGGCTGACGCCGGTCACGGCATAGGTCGCAGGATCGATCTGGCCGAGCACGTCGAAATCCAGGAAGCTGTCATTGATCGGGGTGACGAGCGTGTCGGCCATGGAGTGGGCGAGCCGCATCAGGTAGCTGTCGGTTCCGGGCGTGTCGATCACAATGAAATCGAACGTCCGCTCCACCGCGCTGACCGCCTCGACGAATTGCTGGAATTCGGAGTTCTCATTGTCGGCGATCTGCATGGTCTCGCCGAGCCTGATGCAGCAATGCACCGGCAACTCGAGATTGAGGCCGGTCCGGCGCGCCCACGCGCTGCGGTTGCTGATGTAGCGCGTGAAGCTCTGCTGACGGCAGTCGAGATCGATGGTGGCGACGCGCTGGCCTGCCTTCAAAAGGGCGACCGCAATGTGCAGAGCCGCGGTCGACTTGCCCGACCCGCCCTTCTCATTGCCCATGACAACCACATGGGCTGAGCCTGATTGCCCTTGGCTAGCCTGCACCAGCATGTTTCGACCCCTATAGTATCTTCGAGTCGCGCGCGTCTGCGGTCAAGCAAAATGCGCGCGATGCGTATTAAATCGCAGCTCCACAGTCTTAACGATGAATCGGCTTCCGTCGTCGCGTCGTTTGTCATCGCTCACACAAATTTTTGCCGAGTGATGCGCGCATTCAACATGTCGCCGTCTTGCAACGCGCGTGGCGCAGCGATGCAGGTGTTGCTACAAGCGAGCGCCTTTTCATCCGAACAGGCTTTGCGTGCCGCCCCTCCTCAAGCCACCGAGTCCCGATGCCCCGCACTCCCCTGATCGTCCGCAACGTGTCCGCCTTGCGGCGCGCCGTCGACAAGCTCCGCAGCCGCAAGGCGACGGTGGCGCTGGTGCCAACCATGGGAGCGCTCCATGACGGTCACATATCGCTGGTCCGGCTCGCCAAGCGCCGCGCCGACAAGGTGATCGTCTCGATCTTCGTGAACCCGACCCAGTTCGCGCCGACAGAGGATTTCGGTGCCTATCCGCGGACCTGGAAGGAAGATGTCGCCAAGCTTACAGCCGAGAACACCGACCTGATCTGGCATCCCGACGCCAAGGCGATGTATCCGGACGGCTTTGCTACCCGCGTCGTGCCGGAGGGCCCGGCGACCGTCGGCCTCGAGGACCGCTTCCGCCCGCACTTCTTCGGCGGAGTTGCAACCGTCGTGGCCAAACTCTTTACACAAGTCCGGCCCGACGTCGCCATATTCGGCGAAAAGGACTTCCAGCAATTGCGGGTGGTGACGCGGATGGCCGGTGACCTTGACCTCGGCGTCAAGGTGGTCGGCTCCAAGACCGTGCGCGAGCGCGACGGGCTCGCGATGTCCTCGCGCAATGTCTATCTATCGGCCGAGGAACGGCGGATCGCGCCCGAGCTCCACCGCGCCATGAAGGAAAGTGCCAAACTGTTGCGCAACGGCACTGAGATCGAGACGGCCATGGCCGTCGGCGCCGAGATCATCACCGCCGCGGGCTTTGCGCTGGACTATTTCGAGCTCCGCCATGCCGAGACGCTGACGCCGGTGACGTCGATCAAGGATGGCCCGATGCGAATCCTGGTCGCCGCGCGGCTGGGCAAGACCCGGCTGATCGACAATCTCGGAGTTTAGATTTTGACGGCCGAGCAGCGCCGCTGCACATTATCGTGCCCTCGCCCCTTGTGGGAGAGGGCTGCTCCGGCGGTCGATCCGCGTTCGATTGGGTGAGGGTTCTCTCCGCGCATTCGATTGAGAGAAAGTTGCTCGCGGAGGCAACCCCTCACCCAACCGTTGTTTGGTCCACCAGCGAACATGCCCTCTCCCACAACAAGGGGCGAGGGCACAACAATTGGCGGCGCCGCAAACGGCGCCTCGTCAGCCAGGTGCGGGGACACGAGGAACGCCCGCTTAAAGCAACCCCAGATCGCGCAGCTCGCGGCGCATCGGCTCGGGCATGGCGGCGAGGCCGCTGGCCGCGGTCCTGGTCAGATCCGGCGGGGCGTCGCCTTCTTTCAGGTAGCGCCAGCCCTGGAACGGACGCATCGGCCGTGGCGACACCGCGATCACCTTGGGCTGCATCACGATCCGGCAGCGTCCGATGCCGTCCTTGTCGCGGAACGGCTCGATGGCGATGATCTTCTCGCGTGCGGCCACCTCGCCGCGGATCACCCAATAGAGCGAGCCGCCGGCGAGGATGTCCTCGACGCGCTTTGGGGTCATCCGGGTGACGTGGATATGGCGCTGGGGCAGGCCTTTGGCCTTCGCCAGTTTCATCCGTTCGGCCACCCATCCCTTCAGGTCTTTGATGGAATCGCAGCCAACGGCGAGCTTGATCAGATGAAGTGACATGATGGTTCGAACTTAGCCGTCGCAGGATATGCGATCAATCGTTCGCCGCCGCAGGGGCCGACGGCGCTGGGGATAGCAGTGTGGGTTGCGCAACGGCTGGTCCCGGATGCGGCTGTTTGGCCGCGGATTTCTTGCCGGCCGGCGCAGCCGCCGCTGCTGCGGGCGATGACGAGGGCGCGGGACGCACGGCCGGCGCGGCTGCCGTGGGGGGCGCCTGCTCCCGGCGTGGCGGCTCGGCTGACATGATGCTGACGGGCGGGATCGAGTTCGAGGACGGGAAGTCCATCGTGGTCGGCTTGCCCGTGGGCATCGACGGCGGATAGGCCGCAAGCGCCCCCATTCCGTGCGCCGTGGACGCCGTCACTTGCGGAGCCGCCGTCCACCTCGCCGCGTGGCGGTTGACCAGCCCCTCATAGAGGTGCTCGTCCATGTTGGTGATGATCTGGTGATTGTCGGTCAGCGAGCGGAACACCGCGCATTCGGTCGGCGAGCAATGATCGCGCACCTGCAGCACCTGTGCCACGATGCCGTAGCGATCGTGCTCGATCGAGCGGCGCAGCGCCTCCAGCTCAGGCGTCATGACTTTCGCCGCACTGGCGGCATCGCCATAGGACGTCAGACGTGAAATCTGGGCGGCGACATAGCTGACGGCGGCGGCGGTGGAGTCCGCCGAGGCAAACACCGCCTTTTCGCAGACCCCGAGCACCACATCCCCGGCGAGATCGTCGAGGCAGGACAGTGACGGCAGTGCCGGGGTGGGCTCGGACGCCGTTCGCACCTCACCCGACGTGCTGCGCACGTTGGCCGGCCCGCTGCGGATGGTCGCGGCCACCGCGATCCCGATCGCGAGCAGCGCGATCACGGTCAGCGCGCCGTTGGCGACCGATTTCTCGGCGCGCACCAGCGTGATCAGCATCAAGAGGCCGAAGAAGCCCGCGGCGGCAAGCGTCAGCCACATCGGAAACGCCGCCGAGCGCCAGATCTGATCGAGAGATGTAGGCCATGCCCCATTCATGCGGTGTGGTTCCTGAGCCAGCCCGAGGCATTTTCAACGAAGCCGGATGCCGCTGCAAGTGCATGGAGCACTTGGCAGAATTACTATGAACCGGTTTTTCGGTATCGACCCTTATACACCTTCCGCGTCATTGCCGCGGCAGTAAGCGGTTCCCTCCAAGGGAACAGGACCTCGCCTCTCGCGCTTCCGGCGAGCGGTTGCTGATCGATCTGTGGCTCACTGAAGGCAAGGCGCGATGACGTCCGTTAGCGTGTCAGCCTGATCTCAGCGCGCGCTTGGGGGGATGTCGTCTGTCGTGCTGGCGACCGCTTAGGACAGCGCGAGCTGGCTTTCCTTGGCGACCCGCTCGAATGCTTCCGTCGAACTCTTGATCCGGTACTGGCAATCATCGCCATCGCTCGGGAGCTGGCGGATCACCTCATAAGTGCCGCTCGCGGCCGGACGCGAAATATTGCTCGCAGTGAAGTACACGGTCGATCCAATCGGGAATTTGTGCTTCAACGCCCTCTCCATACACGTCGATAGGGCCGCTGCCTTTGTCGTCCCTGAGCTTGCGGCCGTCTGGATAACCACCCGCAGCGTATATAGCACGCGGCCGCGCGAATTGGCCAGCTTCATGGCAGCATGGCAAATTCACAAATCCTGCTTTTATTTCAGGACGATAGGCGGTTACTCAGAGGTACTGGAGGCGGGCGACGGGGGCACCTGCCCCCGTATGGAACCCGAGTTCGTCAGGCGTTATGCGGCAGCTTTCCGTTCGGACTCGCCTGGTCCACGGCTACCGGGAGCTGGTGCGCCAGCACCTCCGCTACCTGGTCGATCGGGATGTTGTACTTGGCGGCGATCTGCCTGACGGTGTCGTTGCCGAGTACCGCCCGGACCTGGTCGGCGGTGATCGGCAGGTTCTGACCATTGCCGATCCAGGATTTGACCTGGTCGCCCAAACCGGCCTGCTCGAGCTTGGCGACGACCGCCGATAGCCCGCCCTGGCTGCCGGTCCCCATGACCTCGCTCATCACCACCGGCAAGACGGCGGCGCCGATCTGGCCAAGCGCGCTTTTGAAGGCCGGATTGTTTTCCAGTGAATCGAGGATGCCCATGCTCAGTCCCTTTGTTTGAACGCTGCTGTCTTCAGGCGATTTGGTGGCGTTCGCGCCCGTCCGTCAAGCCGCGAACGCCGTCATAACGCAGTCGTCAACCTCACACGGTCTCGAACTTCGCGATTCGAAGCGTCTCGGCCAAGCCAGCGTCCGTCCATTCGCGAAACGCGGGCAGCGCCATCATCGTCTCCATATAGGCTTTCGCCTCGGCGCCGACCTCGATTGCATAGGTGCGGAAGCGGTGCACCACCGGCGCATACATGGCGTCGGCGCCGGTGAAGGCACCGAACAGGAAGGGGCCGCGACTGCCATAAGCCTGGCGGCACTCGCGCCAGATCTCCTCGACACGCGCGATATTGGCCTTGGCATCGGCCGACAGCGCGACCGGACCGATTGGCCGGTGCAGGTTCATGCCGCATTCATTGCGCAGCGCCATGAAGCCCGAATGCATCTCCGCCGAGATCGAGCGTGCATGCGCCCGCATCGCGCGGTCCTCGGGCCAGAGCTTTGCATCCGGAAAGCGCTCGGCGAGATATTCGATAATGGAAAGCGAATCCCACACCGTGATATCGCCGTCGACCAGCGAGGGCACCTTTCCCGCGCGGGAAAAGCTCAGGATGCGCTGCTTGTCGGCGGGATTGTCGGTATAGAGCGGGATGAAGACCTCCGCGAAGGGGATGTTGTTGGCACGCAGCGCGAGCCACGGCCGCATCGACCAGGAGGAATAATTCTTGTTGCCGATCACGAGTGTCAGGGTCATCCCGGACAAGTCCTTTTAGAGGTAAGGTGACGAGAGCATTGTGGGCGATTTAGCACGTCCGCGCGGGGGCCGCGAGCATGGGTTCCTATTGGATCGACATTCTGGCGGTCGGCTTCTTCATCCTGGAGTGGCTGGTCTACGCCATCACGCTGGAACATACGGCCTACGGCCGCGACAGCCTGTCGGCACGGATGAACGTCTATCGCGAGGTCTGGGTGCGACGGCTGCTCGACCGCGAGGCGCGGATGGTCGACATGCAGATCATGGCCTCCTTGCAGAACGGCACCGCCTTCTTCGCCTCCACCAGCATGTTCGCGATCGGCGGCTCGCTGGCGCTGCTCCGCGCCGGCCCGGACGCCGCCATCGTGCTCGGCAAGCTGCCGATGGATTTGAGCCCGTCGGTGCATCTGTGGGAGCTCAAATGCGTCGGGCTGATCCTGATCTTTGTCTACACCTTCTTCAAATTCGCCTGGGCCTACCGTCTCTTCAACTATGTCGCCATCCTCTACGGCGCGATGCCGCCTGCGTCAAAGCGCGATACGCCGGAAGCGGAGGCGCATGTGCTGCGCACCACCCGCCTGTTCGAGGCAGCGGGCCGGCATTTCAACCGCGGCCAGCGCGCGCTGTTCTTTGCCCTCGGCTATCTCGGCTGGTTCATCAGCCCGTGGGTGCTGTTCGTGACCACGGCTGCGGTCGTGATCGTGACGTGGCGGCGTCAATTCGCCTCGAACGCCTGGCAGGCGATGGAAAAATAGCTAGCTGAAATCCTGCGGCGTGAAGGACAGATCCAGCACCTTCCACTCGCCGTAGCGGTCGGCGGGCAGCATGTCGTAGGGCTGGCAGGCCGCGAGCGCCCGGACTGCGCTGCTTTTCAGGTCCAGCGCTTTCGCCGACGCGGTGCCTTCGATCAGCGCCGGCTCGGCGGCGAGTCTCGCCTGCGGCGTCATCGCGACGCGCAATCTGACGAAGACATTATCGGAGCGCGCCACACTTGCCGGCAGCTTCGCACAGCTCTTCAGATGCTCGCGGAACTTCGCGATCAGGCTTGAGGAGATGTTGGCGGCAGACGAGGCAGTGGCATCGGTCCCGTCGCCTGGCTTGTCCTTGTCGCCGGATGAGGGTGGCGGCAGTGCTTCCGGCAGGCCGAGCATGACGCCGTATTTGACGGTCACGTCGGGCTCGGGCGGCGAATAGGCCGGCTGCTGCTGTGCGGCGAGCGGCATGGCGGCGGGCGGCGGCGTTGAAGAAGCCGGCTGCTGCGCCGCTTGCGCTCGCGCGGGTGGCGGCTGCGGGCCGGCTGCGGCCTGGCGGTCAGCGGGCGCCGTGCGCTGCTGCTGCTTTGCCGGCTCGGCCGCAGGCGGAGAGGATGACGGCGGGGCCGATTGCGGCGACGAAGCGGCTTGCTGCCCCGGCGCGGTGAAATCATCCTTCGGGATCTGCAGCTGCGGCGTCTCGTTCTCGGACGGCGTCTCGTCAGAGGGTTTCGGAACCTCCTCCGGTTTCACCAGATCGACGGTGATGGGCTGGGCGGTCACGGTGCCGAACGGATGCACGTCGCTGAACAGCACCACGAGCCCGAGCAGGAGACCATGCGCGAGCACAGAAGCCGTAATGCCCGGCTGTATCAGCTGCCGAAGCTGCATGGTGTCCGACCGAATTGACCACTGTGACGAAAACGCAACGAAATCGGTCGCAATGATACAAGCTACCGCGGCGGCCTCAATCCCATTTGGGCGCAAATCCAAAGTCGGTCAGACGTCCTTTCGGATTATGCAGCGCGAAGATCTGGGTCATTTCCTCGTCGGTCAGCTCGAAATCGAAAATGTCGATGTTCTCCGAGAGCCGCTCGAGCTTGGAGGTGCGCGGGATGGCCGCGACGTTCTGCTGGACGAGCCAGCGGAGACAGACCTGTGCCGGCGTCTTGCGGTGGTTGCGCCCGATCCGTACCAGCGTCTCGTCGGTCTTGATCTTGCCTTTTGCGACCGGGCTATAGGCGACCACCGCGAGGCCAGCGTCGGCGCATGCTGCCCGGACCTTGCTCTGGTCCAGATACGGATGGTACTCGACCTGGTCGCAGACCAGCGGCTCCGGGCAGGACTTCACCGCCTCCCGGATCAGCGCCACCGTGAAATTGGAAACGCCGATGTGGCGTGCCAGCCCCATTTGCTTGGCGTGGGCGAGCGCGCCGAGCGTCTCGGCCAGCGGCACCTGCGGATTGGGCCAGTGCAGCAGCAACAGATCGACATGGGGCTGGCGCAGCCGCACCAGGCTCTCCTTGGCCGAGCGCTCCAGGTCATGCGGAGCGAAATGATTGGTCCAGATCTTGGTGGTGAGGAAGATGTCGTCGCGCTTCACGCCGGATGCACGCATCCCGTCCCCGACCTCGCGCTCGTTCTCATAGACCTGCGCGGTGTCGAGATGGCGATAGCCGAGTTTCAGCGCCTGCTCCACAAGGCGCGCACAGGTGCGTCCGCGCAGCTCCCAGGTGCCAAGTCCGATTGCGGGGATTTTGGCGCCATTGGCCTCGATGACATGCATGGCAAAAGAGCTCGGCAGAGATGTCGGAAGCAAAGTCAAAACAGCGTTACAGGCGGTATTATGGCCTGCGTAAATTCCGCTGCCAACTGCATCGCCGGCAGGTCTGATCAAGCTTTCGATAATGCGGCGAACACCGTGTCCGGCGCATGCGCGATCACGGCCAGCAGCGCGCGCGCCGGTCCACGCGGCATGCGCTTGCCCTGCTCCCAGTTCCGGATGGTTTCGACGGGAACGCCCACCTTCGCGGCAAATTCCTGCTGGGTCAGCCGCGCGCGGCGGCGCAGGTCGCGGACGTGCGGCGTTTCGCCGGGCGTTTCAAGTTCCGCCGCGCCGGCCGCGTCGGCATCCATCGCGGGCGCGAGCGGACACTCCCGCCCGTCGCGCAATTCGACAATTCGACCGTCCGCCTTCAGCCGAAAACGCTGCATGACATAAACCCCGCGCTGTTTTCGCGAGCGGATCAGATTGCCCGCCGACAAGACTCGAATTTGCCGACCGCGCTCGCTAGAAACATCATCTGTCAAGCCGCTTAAGGCGCGATTAACGATAATCGGCCCGGCCGCCGTACCATCCTTGCGAGCGCAGGCGAAGCCATCAGCGCAATGACGCGCTACTGAAGGAGACCCTGCACCTTGAACTACCGCATCCTCGTTGCATCGCTGCTTGCATTGACCGCGGTCGCTGGAACCGCTCGAGCGGCGACCACCGAATGCCCGCGCAAGGATGCGCTCGGAACCTCACGCATCCTCACCGTCGACGCCGCGAGTTTCCCCCGCGTGGGGCTGAAGAGCTTTCCGCAGAGCCTGCCCTTGCAGGACAAGGAGGTGGTGCTGACCTTTGATGACGGCCCTTGGCCGCCGACAACCAGGAAGGTGCTGGCTGCGCTCGCGCAGGAATGCGTGCATGCGACCTTCTTCCTGATCGGCAAGCCGGCCTCAGAACATCCCGACATCGTGCGGCTGATCGCCGCCGCTGGCCATACGATCGGCCATCACTCATGGTCGCACCCGAACCTCTCGCGGATGCCGAAAGCGGATGCGATCAGCCAGATCGACCGCGGCATCGCCGCCGACGAAAAGGCGCTGCACGGCACCGAGACGACCACGCCGTCGACGCCGTTCTTCCGCTTCCCCGGCTTCCAATCCACGCCCGCCTTGCTCGATCTCATGCGATCGCGCGGCATCACCGTGTTCGGGGCGGATCTCTGGGCCAGCGACTGGCAGGAAATGTCGCCCAAACAGGAACTGGAGCTCCTGGTCCGGCGTCTAAAGGAGGCGCGCAAGGGCATCATCCTGCTGCATGATCCCAAGGCCCGCACAGCGGCCATGCTGCCGGCCTTCCTGCGATATTTGCGCGAGAACGACTATCACGTGGTGCAGGTCGTTCCCAGGCAAGGCGCGGTTGACATCAGCAAGGCGCCCTGATCTGACATCTTTGTGACAGCAGGATTTTTGCGTGACTGGGCGGTTAATGTTGTGTTCATCCGCCAGCATGCAATCATGGTCTAGTCGGGTGGGAATGCGGACTTGAGTGATGGCCTGTAGCAGTAAGATCGGCGTCCGGATCGGTACATTGGCTGCGCTCGCGCTCGCCTCGTTCCATCTTCCTGCTGCGCTTGCCGAGGACTGTCCCGGCCATCCCGATGCAATCGGCACCTCGCGCACCCTCGTGGTCGACCCGACCGCACATCCGCGCATCGGCACCATGCAATATCCGGAAACGTTGCCGCTGCACGACCATGAGGTGGTGCTGAGCTTCGACGACGGCCCGGTGCCGAAGAACAGCAACCAGGTGCTGCAGATCCTCGCCGACAACTGCGCCAAGGCCACCTTCTTCACGATCGGCGAGCAGGCGCGCGCCTTCCCGGACGGCGTCCGCAAGCTGGCGGCGGCCGGCCAGACCATCGGCACGCACAGCCAGACGCACCCGCTGACGTTCGACAGAATGCCGATGGACAAGGTCCAGAAGCAGGTTGACGACGGCATCGCATCGGTCACCGCGGCGCTCCCCGACCCATCGGCGCTGTCGCCGTTCTTCCGCGTTCCCGGCCTGCTGCGCGGGCCGAATGTCGAGCAATATGCCGCCTCCAAGGGACTGCAGATCTGGAGCGCCGACTTCCTGGCAGATGATTGGCGCCACATCTCCTCGGCCAAGGTCTATGACCTCGCGATCAAGCGGATCGAAGCCAAGCACAAGGGGATCCTGCTCCTGCACGACATCCATGCGCGCACGGTTGCGGCGTTGCCGAAGATCCTGCATGAGCTGAAGGTGCGAGGGTACCATATCGTCCAGGTGGTGGCCGCAACGCCGGACCGGCCGGCGACGCCGACCGAGCCGCAGGATTGGCGCGAGCGTCCCGCGCCGGAGACGCTGCCGGTCGCAGAGCGTCCGAAATTCCCGACTTTCGCCTTTGCCGAGGCCGAGCAGCTGGTGACGCCCGAGGCATCCGACTTCTCGACGCCCGACGGCAAATTGCTGCTCAGCGCCGAGCCATTCGAGCACGTCAAGCGACCGCTGCAGAACAATCCCGCCGCGCTGTGGCCCAATCCCGCGCCGCCCCCCGCGAACGCCGCAGCGACGCTGCCGGCTCCATCCGAGACCGTGTTCGCGATGCCCGAGAAGACCCACCCCTCAGTGCAGGCAGAAGCGGCGCAGGCCAGCGAAAAGGCGCCGCCTGCCGCAGAGAAGGTTGCACAGCCCAGGGCACGCCGCGTCGCAGCCGGCAGATCCTTCCGTGGTCGTTGGGCGCAGAGGCACGCACATGCGGTCAAGCCGGAGAAGAGACCACAGGCAGATTCCGAGAAGACGCAGCAAGCGGAGCTAGGCAAGAGCAACGCCGCCAAGACCAACACAGCCAAGACCACGCAGCGTCGTCAGGTCAAAGTCGCTAGCCTGAAGAAGCGCGAGAAGTAGCGTTAGCAATCTCAGCCTCTCACCCGAGGGCGCGCGAAACTTTCGAACAGTCATCCTGAGGCGCTCGCGAAAGCGAGCCTCGAAGGATGAACAGCCTCCTGCTGCGAGAGCCGGGCCGTCGCCCTTCGAGGCCGCCGCGTCGCGGCGGCGCCTCAGGGTGACGGTGATAGACCGGGGCGCTCTCTCACCTCGGCACCAGCGCCTTTGCATTGTTCTCGGCAAATTCCCTCGGCACATCGAACTTGCCGGTCTGCAGATCATAGCGGCAGCGCCAGTCGTTGACCGTGCCGATCTGGCCGTGGGTGTCGGTCTCGCCGGAGAGGGCAATGACGATATAGCGGTTCTTCGGCCAGTCGACGCCCATCCAGCGATAATCCTCATCGAGGCCTTTCACCAGATTGACCGACATGTGGAAGTCGGGCCGCTTTATCTTCCGCGACTCCGGGCGGCTGTAGAAGAAGGCCCAGACGAGATCGCCGAATGGCTTTGCGGTTGCGCTCTCGAAACCGTCCCTGCCGAGGCGATAGAGATAGAGCGTCGCCTCGCCCGAGCCGGTCTTCTGCATGCGCACGAGGTAATGCAGATCGTTGGAGAAGCGGAAGCCAGCGGGGTAGTCCTGGTCCGGCTTGAGCAGCGTCGCTCTGTCCTTCGAATCCTTCGCGCGCACCCAGGCCTGCCAGGTCCAATCGTCATTCGCATCGGCCTTGTGATACTGCTCGATCAAGTAGGCGCCCTCGGGCGAGGTCTGCGTCATCTTGGGATCGATCTGGTATTCCGGACCAGGCCCCGTCGGCTCCGCCGCGGCGAGCGGGCCAACCGAAAGGAGACTGATCGCAACAGCAAGAGGGGCGAGCTTCATGGGCGAACCGCTGCAAAAGGCGTGCATCGCCCGTTAGTCCCTGCAAGGCGCGCGCGAGTTCAAACTTCAGAACTGGAAGTAGAGAAACTCGACGCGCTGCCACATTCCGAACAGCGAAACCGCCAGCGCCAGCGCGAGCGCCAAAGCCCAGCCGAAGGTCGGCCGCCACACCAGAAAGCCGCGGCTCTCCGGCGCGCGGCGGTATTCGCGGTATCTGAACGTCTCGGGCACGTTCGGTAGCAAGAGCGCGACCGCAAGCGCCGCTGTAGCCGCGCCCCAGCCGATCAACAGCAAGCTTTCCTCGCCGACCAAGACCGGCAGATCCATCACGCGAAGGATGCCGTCGGAGACGAAGGCGCCGCCCGTCGTCCTGAGCCCGGCCAGGCTCGCGAGCATCGCGCCGGCCCCGGCCAGCGTCCTGGCGCGAAAGAACACCCAGGCAATCACCACCGCGATGAATGTGAGCGCCCATGCAGCCGCGCGTCCGACGGCACCGTCCGGCCATCGCCGTTTGTGATCTCGCCATTGGTGGTTCACGACGAGATAGAGGCCGTGCAGCCCACCCCAGATCAGGAAGGTCCAGCCCGCACCATGCCACAAGCCGCCGAGCAGCATCGTGAGCATCAAATTGAGGTAGCGCCGAACCGTGCCGAACCGGTTGCCCCCGAGCGGAATGTAGAGATAGTCGCGCAAAAAGCGCGACAGGGTAATGTGCCAGCGCCGCCAGAACTCGATGATCGAGCGCGCCTTGTAGGGCGAGCGGAAGTTCACCGGCAGGCGGATGCCGAACATCAGCGCGAGCCCGATCGCCATGTCGGAATAGCCGGAGAAGTCGAAATAGATCTGCAAGGTGTAGGCAAGAATCGCAAGCCACGCCCATTCGCTCGGCAAGCTACCGCCGATATCGACATGCGCAAACGATGGATTGGCGAACTGCGCGAGATTGTCGGCAATCACGACCTTCTTGAACAACCCCGCGACGAAGATCGCCCAGCCCTGCGCGGCAAGCCATGCGGAGCGCCCGAGGCGCTCGCGCTTGAACTGCGGGATCATCTCCGCGTGGTGCACGAGCGGGCCCGCGATCAGATGCGGGAAGAACGACACGAACAGCGTGAAGCTGACGATGTCGCGCTCCACCTTCGCGCCGCGCATCACGTCGACGAGATAGGCGATCTGCTGGAAGGTGAAGAAGGAGATGCCGAGCGGAAGGATGATGTCGAGATGGGCGAGCTGCGCGCCGCTCACATCATGCGCGGTCTCGATCAGGAAATTGGCATATTTGAAAAAGCCGAGCACCGAAAGGTTCAGCGCCACGCCGAACAGGCCCACCATGCGCCGCCGCTCCGGCTTCTCCATCGCGAGGCCGAGCACGAAATTGACGCCGACCGAGCCAAGAAGCAAGAGCAGGTAGACCGGCCGCCAGGCGCCATAAAACACCAGCGAGGCCATCGCCAGCACCATGATCCCGGCGCGGGGCGAATGCAGGCGCGCAGCAGCAAACGCCAGGATGGTCGCCGGCAGGAACTGGAACAGGAAGGTGAAGGACGAGAACAGCATCGGACGCGGCTATTGCTTCAGCCGCGCCACCAGCGCGCGCGTATAGATCGGCACGCCTTTGGCCGTGACATGCATCTCGTCGGCATAATCGCTTTGCGCCAGCTCCGGTATCGATGGGAGGTTGATCACCTCGAAGCCGCAGGCGCGGCCGGCATTCTCGACCAGCGCGACGTACTGATCATCCCTCTCGTGCCATGTCGGATCGGAGGCGCGGTCGTAACGCGGGGCCCAGGGCGGAATCACCACGCTGAGCTTGGCGGTCAGCTTGACCATGTCGCAGAGGGCGGCGATTTCGAAATGCGTCTTCGGCCCCGACAGGTTCCAGTTCGCATAATGGCCGTGCGCCCCGATGCTCGTGGGCCAGCGATCCTTCGGCTCGGCGCGATCGATGGTAACGAGGCCCAGCGCGGGCGGCACGGGCGCGCGATCGGCAATGTCCTCGTCCGCCGCAAGCCGGGAGGCAAAGGCTTCGCGGATGAAACGGATCAGCGTGCCGATCCGCATGGGAAGAAAGCCGGTCATTTGCTGAGCGATCGATAGCCGCGCGGCCACGTCCTGCGGATAGATTGCAGCCGACTTGACGCCTTCGTTGAAGATGAACGGCGCAACGCTCGTCACCACATGGGCGTTGCGGAACACATCGCTCTCGCGGCGCGTGGCGGCCAGCAAGGCCAGCGGCTCGCCCGCATCATAGGCGATGTTGACGACATCGCCAGGGCGCTTGCCCATGAGCTGCGCAGCGAGAGCCGGATCGACCTGGTATTCGGTCCGGCTGTCACCCGCGAAGATCAGCGACGGATGCGTCTTCAACAGCGGCAGCTTCTTCGCCAGCAGCACCGGCACGTCGTCATGGACATGCCGCGCGAGCGACAGCAATCCGGCGAGCGCGATGAGCCACACGACGACGCTCAGCGCCAGCGTGAGCAACAGCCACTTTCTCGGCCCCAAAACGACCCGCATGGTGACCGCCGTTGGATCGCAAACAAGGCAGCATTGTGATCGCCGCGAGCACGTTGTTTGAGGTTCAAACGCCTCACCCGGGTCGTCCTGGCGAAAGCCAGGACCCATAACCCCAGGGAGGCGTTTTGCGAAGGCAACTAGCACCGAGCGCTGCGGATAGATTCCGTTGCGTCCCGGCTTTCGTCCCGGGACGACGGCAGGTTTATTCGCCGTCCCTCGATCTCTCAGCACCCAGCATCTGCTCAATCCGTTACGATCTTGGCGACGCAGAGCAGCACCACCAGCGCGAGGAAGAACAGATCCATGTAGGCCTTCACCTCACTGTCGCGGCGGAGCACGCTGACGTCGGCGATGGTCTGCTTCTTCAACGGCGACACCGCGCCGCCCTGATCGATCAACGACACCAGGCGGCGCGCCTCGACCTCCATGCGCTCGATCTTCTGGTAGAAGAAGAACAGCCGTACCGCGGAGATCGCGTGCATGCCGGCATAGAGCAGGATCAGCATCGCCAGGATGGCGCGATTGTTATATTTCTCGATGTAGTTGAGGCTGAAATAGACCGCCGCCAGGAACGCAAAATTGGTGACGAACCGGTAGAGGAAACTCAGGATTCTCATGCGGGATGCCCGTGGGGTGAGATATGCCGTCCTGCTCGCACGCGTCTCTTCGCCCTCGGGCCACGCCACACTTGAGGCCTGGTCAAGCGAATCCCGATCGGACTTGCGCCAATGGTGCAACGGCAATGCAACGGATGCACGACCCGGGCCGCCCCTGTCCCCAACGCAAACCGGCCGGCCCGTCCATTTACGCGGGCGCACTTCGCCCTTCAACCCCAATTCCGATTGCGTCGTCACGCACAGTATATGAATTCTCTATTTCTGCGCGGCATGCGATGAGCGAGCAACGAGCATTCTTGCTCGCCACGCTTGCGGTGACGAGCCCGACCTCCGCCGATGTCTTGAGGGAGTTGCCGCTGGTTGCGGGTTCCCTGCCTGGTTACGAGGCACGCCAGTGGTACGCACCTCGCAACACGCCACCAGAGAAACGCGGCCTTTGCCGACACTGCGATGCAATCGCGCTTTGCCGCGATCAGCGGCGATGCGCTGCCGGGTTCGCCCGCTGCCTTCGGCGGACTGGTCGCCGGCGAGACGGAGCAATGGGCCCAGGTGGTGAAATTCGCCCGGCTGAAAGTCGAGCAAGACCCGCCACACAATAGCCGCGGGCACCAGATCGGTTTACAATGTCCCTCGCTCAAAATCTTCGGGTGCGCCGATGCCGAGAAAAGGAATTACCGGCCACGACGAATGGGTCGTCACTGAGGCTCTCGCCACCGCCTTCGTGGCGCTGGAGCAGTTGCCCGAAAAGCACCAGCCGCGGGCGCACATGGATGACATCAAGAAGCTGCTCGCGAGTGGCCGCGAGCCCGCCACCGTCAGCCTGCATCTGGCGCAGGCCAAGTGCCGACTCAATCCCGACATCGATCCGTTGCGGATCTACGAGGAATACGGCATCAGCAGCGACCTTTACGGCTGAGCGCACAACGGATTACCGCCGTCGAATTAAGGTTGAGCCGAAGTTCGGGTTGCCTCGTCAGCTCAGTCGGAACCATGCTGCCGCCATCTCAAAGATCAGGGCGGATCCGATGGTCGTCGTCGCGGAAGAGAAGACGGTGGACTATGCGCTCACGGCAAGGCTCGCCACCGCGGCCTTTGCCGACGAGACGGTGCAATTCTCACCCGACCGCATCCGATGGCTCTATGAGACAAGCTTCGGCCAAGGCACCACGGTGCTGGCCGCATTTGAGGACGGACAAAAGATCGGCCAGATCGCGCTGATCGGCCAGAAGCTCTGCATCGCTGGCGAGGCGCACCCGGCCGTGCAGCTGGTCGACCTCTTTGTGATGCAGGCGCACCGCTCGGCAGGGCTGGTGCGAAAACTCTATCGGGAGGTCGAGCGGATCTGCGAGGCGCGCGGCATCCGCTACCTGCTGGCGCTGCCCAATGACAAATCAGTCCAGCTCAACGCCCGCTTGCTCAAGCTCGCGCCGGTGGCCGAGCTGCCGTTTCGCGCCGGGCTGTCGCTGCTCCGGCCAGGAACCAGGCTTGCCTACTCCGGCCGGTTCAAAACATTGTCGCGCGAGCAGGCTGTCGCGTTGCTCGCACCCTTCGCCACCAGGCCGAGCGAGAACGGCATCCACTATAACGGCGAGAGCCTGTTCAACCGGCTCGATGACCCAACCCGGGACTACGCCGTTCATGCCAGCGACGCATTGCTCTTGATATCCAGCCTGCGCAAACGAAAAAATGTGAGCCACGCCGTGCTCTGCGGCTTCTTCGTGCACCCGCAAGCCGGTGCAGCCACACACGATGTGGACGACCTGGTCTGCGCCGCCTGCCGCTTCTGGAACGCGCCGCTATTCGTCTATGCCGGCATCAACCACAGCCTGCCGAAATTGCCGGGACAGCCCCTGCCCGCCTGGCTGAAGCGGCCGATCCTGGTCCAGCTCCGCGACACGACGCCCGGTCTGGCAGCAGCGGACGCTGTGCAGCCGCGTTTCGCCCGCTTCCAGCTGATCGATTCGGATTTCGCATGAATTTGAGGGGGCATTTATGGTGCGCTCGGAGGGCGCACTATTTTGCTGTGATTTCAATTGGTTGCGGGGACTTATCAAAGCAAAAGGTGCATTTCCGCGCCAAAGGTACCTTTCGGAAACAGCATGCCCGTGGAGCCGCTGCACTGCGGCGACAAACAGGGCTGGATCGAGGTAGGGACGAGCCTCCGCAAGAAGGCCGCCTACCGCAACGGGCGAGTCACCGCCCTCACCCACCGGTGGCGCGCGCCTGGTCGTCCGGGCCAGGTGTGGAAAACAGCAACGATCGAACCCACGATGCCGCAGGATGTCCTGGACTTCGGTCATTGCCCCGGATGCGTCAACTTAGCTTGTCTTGCCGCCGGCCACCATCGTTCAAGTTACCACGCCTAGTTACGTTGCACCTGTAACTCCCAAAGCGCGCGGCCAACACCTGGCGCACATGATCCCGTTATCCGCGGTGTGGGCCGGGGAGGCGAGGGATTACCATTTCAAAAAATGGGGGATCTCTTCAGATGGTGGCGCTGCTCCCGATACGGGACCGACGCTCTCGCTTGGCCCATTGCCCGTCGTCCCTCCTTCAACGCGCCGATTTACGCCAACCTGTTCGATGACGAGGGCGGCGAGGGCTTGCGACATTTTTCAGTCAGAGGCGATGTTGGCAATCATGATCGAAAGCCGATCTGGACAGGCTGATCGCCATCGCGGCCGAAACTGTCGAGACGATGACCCGATTGTTGGAAGTGCAACGAACATGAAGCCCGATGCGGCACGAGTTCGCCGACGTCGACGTCGAGTATTGGGACCGCGCGCAGAACGTCAATCTCCGGCATCATTTCTTCCGCTGCCCAAGCCATGCATCCGCACATGCGCGAGCTCGGCTTTGGCTCGATCATCAACCTCGCCTGATCGCCTGGCGTGGCGGCGGTGGCGAGTTTCCGGCCTATGCGACCGCGAAGGCCCGCGATCATCGGCCTGACGCGGGCGCTGGCGCGCAAGCTCGGTCCCGAACCGCGTCAACGCGATCGAGCCGAGCGCCGTCATGACCGAGCAGTAGCGCCAGCTCTGGTACACGACGGACGCCGCGGTCGATGTGATGGTGCAGCGCCAATCGCTGAAGGCGGTCCTGCTCGGCGAGGAGATTGCGCGTGCCGCGCTGTTCCTCGCCGTCGACGACAGCCGCATGATCACAAAACAGTCGCTGATCGTCGATGCCGGCTTGAGGTGAGGGGGGCGCGATGACCGCACGATCGGTCGGGGTCGATACCGGCCGGCTCGCGTGTGCGAAAGCGGACCGGCTGGGTGTACGCTGGCGCGCAAAGGTTGTATTGGCCGGCGCGACGTCTTGACGCCTGCCAAACATGATAATTTTAGAAGATGCTGGAGGACCAGGCGATAGACGCCTCGTGATACCTGCACCCGGCTCGCGTGCCGCGATGCAGTCTGCGCCGATTCATTCTTGCTCGATTGATTTCGTGGGGAATATCAATGGCGTACACATTTCATTTCCTGTTGTTCGACGAGGCGAACGACTACACCGCGGGTGACCCTGTTCTCACGGGGTCGTTCATCGATCCCGCGCTGGTGGGTGGGAGCGGTGCACCGCTTGCGACCGCGACGTCCAGTTCGTCGACGCCCCTGGTGCTGACATTCTCGTCGGCTGCCGTGCCGCCGGCCGCGGCGTTTTCCGTGCTGGTGAATGACACCACCACCGGCGGGGACTGGGTGCGCGCCGGCGTGCTGACGGCTCTTCCGCCGTCGCCCGACCTGCCAACCGTGATCACGATCGACCCGCAGCTGCTGTCGTCGACGGACCTCGCCGCGTTGACACCGGGGACGTTGCTTGCGCCGACCATCGTTCCAGGCTGGCTGCGATGGTTGTCGGGTATCCTGACGGCGGGTGTCTATATCCCGCTGGTCGCGGTCATGCCCGCGCCGACCATCACGCTTGGGACCGGTTCGCTCAGCGTGACACTCACCGGCAGCCTTGCCGTGCGTGTGGGTTTTTTCCAGGTCAGCACGTATTCTTTCACGCTCACGGCAACCATCACGCCGGCGCCGTCGGCAGACACCGGCGTGCCGTCGCGGGTCCTGAGCATGACCGCCAGCGCCCCGACGCTGACGGGTGCGCCGGCCGCTCTCGGACTGACGGGCCTGGCGCCATTTCTTGCGTCCACCGTGGCGTCCCAGCTGGAATCGCTGATCAATACGACCATCGTGTCGGACGGGCACGCGGCCGCGGCTGCAAAGGGCCTTCAACTGACTTCAACCGCGATTTTCTCAGCACGCCGCGTGACCGTGCTGCCGTCGGGGATCAACCTGCAGCTCGTGCTGGCCGATCTGTGGGGTCCGGCGGTCCTGCCAATCCCCGGCACGCTCGCGGTCTCGATCTCGCCCCGGCCGCAAGCCGGCGTCGCTCACGCCTATACGGTGACGGTGACCAACGCGGCGACCGGGATGGGGGCGCAGGCGAGCCTCACCTTGCACAACTATGATGTCCACGGGGTCGCCGCGACTACGACCGCCCCGACAGACCCGTCGGGACAACATGTTTTCAACGTGACCCTGCATTCCAAGGTCACCACGATCGAGGTCACCTCGACGTCCGTCGATCGCAGCGGGAAGCCGCACGTCGAACCGGAAAAGATCACCAAAACATTTTCGCCGACACTCATCGTCGATGCGGCCGGATTCAACAGCGTTCACCTCGCCCTGTTGTGATCGAGAGCGCAGGACGTACGCAGAGCTTTCAAATAACTCGGAGGTCGACATGAGCATGCACGGGATCGATACCAGCGCGCCGCTGTGGAACGTCACCGGCGCCCGCGCACGGGCCATGCTTCAGCTGTTCCGCCAGCAGATGCTGGCCTTCGCACAAGTGCCGCATCCGGAGGTGGCATCGGCAGCGCGACATGCCGCAGCGCCGCCGTCGGCAAGACCATCCCTTGCGGATCTCCCGGCAGAGCTGCAGCAGCTGTTGAAGCGGTATGAGGCCGCACATCCGGGCGTCCGGGTGGAGCTGGTCAGTTACCTGACCTACGGAGCCCCGGGCGACCGGTCGACAGAGTTCAACATGTCGGACCTTCCGCCCGACGACAGCCTCGTGGTGCTGGCCGTGACCGAGACGGTGGCGTCCGCGAAACAGGTCGAGGTGCGAAGCCACGTTCTGGTGGCGCATGCAAGCGGGGAGTAACCGGCGTGGCAGAAACGATCCTGTTGCCTGATGGCACCCCGGTCGCGATTGACGGCCCGGTGGATGTCAGCCTGCCCGTCGTCATTCTGATTCATGGACTCGGCGGCTCCGCGCTGGATATGACCGCACCGGAACAAGCCTATCCCGGGCTCGCGTACAACAAGACCAAGGTTTTTCCGTTCTATCGTGATGAGCACGTGCTGCCCTTTCCGCCGTTCAGCCCCGTCGCGCGTCTCTATCTCGATCCGCTCGCGACGGGGTTGACGAGCTGGAGCAAGGCGCTGACCGCGGCCGGGTTCACCACGGCGGCCTACACCCAAAAGGCACCGAATGGCACGCTTGCGCCCAACGTCGCGCAACTGATCATGCTGATCACGAAGCTCGCCAGCATGTCCGAGTTCAGCGGGCGGCGCTTCGTGCTGCTTACTCACAGCCGTGGCGGGGTGATCGCGCGGTCCGCGCTGGTGACCGGACAGACGAGCCCATCATTGCTCGGCCCGATGTCGCGGGTCAGCGCGCTGATCGCGCTGCACTCGCCCAATGCCGGGTCCGGATGGGCCGGGGATTCGGTCGCGATCACAACGCTTCTGACCCGGCTGATCACGGCTTTCACCGCTGTCGGCGTGACCCCGCCGGCCTTTCTCACGACGCTCCTGGGTCTTGTCGCCGATCCCGTCCTCGCCGAGATCGCGCCGGGCGGCGCGGTCCTGGCCGGCATCGCAGCCGGCGAGCCGGTCCCGGGCATCCTGTATTTCACCTTCGGCGGGACCAGCGTCGATTTCGCGCGGCTGTGGGCCGATGTGTACACGCCGGACAGCGCCTTCCCATTCTTCCTGCCGTTTATTCTCATTCCCTTTTTTCACTGGGGCAGCACGCCGGTCATCGCCGGTGTGCCGTTGAATGCGCCGTCGTTCATTCCGGCCGCGGCGCTGACGCTGCTGCCGGTCATAGCCGAGCTGACGACGGCGATGAATCTGCTCGCGGCGGCGGCGCCGGAGTTCAGGCCCGGTGCCGGAGACCTGCTGGTCACCGACGCCAGCGCGACCCTGCCGTTCGGCGTTCACACCACCAACGCGCTCAATCACCTCGAGGCCTTGTACGATCCTGTGCTGCAAGCCCAGGTCATCGCAACGCTGCTGACCCTGCGCAATCCGCTCGTCACCGGGCGCGCCCATGCCAGGATCAGCCCTTATCCCGCGGCGCGCGGTGTCACCACGCAGTACAGTGTCGTTGCGACCGACGCCCAAAGCGGATTGCCGCTGCCACCCGGTCCCGTCACCGTGCGCAACACGTTTGGCGGCGTCGACATCACCGCGCCCGCCGGCGCAACCTTCGATTATGACTTTACGTCCCGTCTCATTCACGAGTTCGATCCCCTGACCGGAAGGGGATTAACGGTGCAGGTGTGGCCGGGCGTCACGTCCCTTATCGACGCGCCCTACGGCTTGACCACGGTCGATACCGGCCTGTGATCGCGAACGTGGCATCGGACGGACTGGACCTTGGCGCATTTCGGTGCAAAATGTGCATTGGCGTGCATCCGCTTCAGGACGTCTCCTTCACGGCGCAGGCGGCCATGATCGCCGAGGTGCTGGATGCGCTCGGCATCGACAAGGTCGATCTGGTCGGTAGAGAGCGTCCCAGGGAGCTGAGCCCAGGGCGCTCGATCAGCGTGATCGCTGTTGCGACTTGAGCCAGGTTTCATGATCGAAATGGTAAGGCTCTCCCCCGCCGCCATTGAGGTAATAGGCCCACGCTTCGGCCTTCTCGGTCCGGGCTCGCTGGTCTGCTGTGAGGCGATCGACGCGCTCGCCGAAGGGGTTCCAGATTGCATGCTGCGGATCGTGAGGCATGGCGTTGCTCCAGCCTGAGAATAATCCTTTCCATCGGCGAAGCGTGCGAAATGTCTGGCAATCGTAGCCGAGCCTTACCGCGATCGCCCCGAGGCAAGGCCGTGCGTTTCCCCTGCACGGCGTTTCGTCATCGGCATGACACGGCGAAGCCCCGGTGAACGCAGCTTGTAAAGGCTGATCCCACATCAGCGGACGCGCTCTGTCCAGAAGACATCTTACCCCCTGCCCTCGCCAGATCGCGCTTTCTCTGCGGGCATATCGCGCCGGTTCGCCTGCCTCCGCCGAAGCGGCTTCGCGCAGGCAGGTCGGCTGGGGCGCAAGCGCAGGCGCTCGTCCGCTGCGCTGCCACCAAAGGTGCGCCCGCCTCCTCCGTCGCAGCGGCCCTCCCTCGAAAGCCGCGATTGGCGCGGTCAAGCGATGAAGGGAAACATGTCATTCTGGACAATTGGCGAACTGATGTATCTGACGCGGGACGAGCTGTGCGATCTCGATGGTCGTGTTCGCCAGGCTCTTACGGAGCTCGAAGTCGGTACAGTCAAGAGGTCCAACGCGCTCGTGACACTCGACGACATCCGTCGCGTGATGGCTCTGCGCGGCCTGCATTTCTGATTGCGGCCGACGACCTACCGGTGATGTCCTCGTCATGGGCGGCCCAATTTGATAATGTTGCAAACTATGATCCCGAATTTTGGACAGCTTCAATGACCGAAAATTATTTTGATGTTTGGCTTCGGACCGACAACGCTCTCTGTGTACCTGTTGTGCCTCCGGGTGAGCTCGACAAGATTTTGGTGTCAGTAGCCTACTTCGTGGCGCAGCTGGGAGAAGACGGTCCACGGCCAGAGGTCACCTTTGACCTTGAGCATTTGCAAGTCGTCGATTATCGCGCCTTTGACCGTATAACGGACGCACAGCGGACCTGCATGGATCAAATTCACAGCAACGCGCCAATCAAGCCCGAGGAGATGGTATTTCTCGCGTTACGGTCGATGATCGGATTTAGTTGGCCGATGCCGGAGTCAGAAGAGGATGTTCGGCGCGCAGCCACCTACGAGCTCGCGCTGAACCAGGTTCTGACGAGTACCGCTTTGGATCTTGGCGCGAAGTTCCGAAGCTCTGAAGCTCTGCTGCCCTACTGGGGCCGAATGAGCTTTCTTAGAGTCATGCGCGCAGTCCCCACGCGCAACGTCGCTCGATTCCAGTTGGATCAGATCGCATGCGCGCTGATCAAGCGGCCGAAATTTAACGCCACGACCTTTGCGTTGGAGACCGGTTCTGTCATCGGCTTCAATTTTGCCCTTGAACCCATTTTGAAGAACCTCAACCGATACCTTATGCACTACTTCCATAGCGAGCATATAGCGGGCGCGGCCAGACTAAGCCGAGCCTGGCAGGGGATCACGCCCACCATTCTTCATTTCTGGTCAGATTTGCCCACCAATAAGCTAACCGGAAGCTCGGCCATTCTTTTTGACATCGAGGCCCAAAAGCAGGCTCACGCGCTTACGGCCGACCAAGTCGATTTTATCATGATGCACGAGATCGGCCATGCCGCTTTGGATCATCCAAAGCGCCTAAAGCTAGCAAGTACATGGCAGGGAGACACGACACCGATCCGGCACGAGTTTGAGTTCGCGGCGGATGCTTTTGCGTTCGGACTGTTGCGATCCCGTCTTCTAAATGAGCTGCGATATCAATTGACCGCTGATCCAAAGCCTACGGAAGGTGACGGCAAGGAAGGATCAGGATTAGACGCACTGCGTGAATATCAAGCCAGTTGGGGCGCGGCGTGTTTGTTGTTTACATACATGGATTTCATTGACCGGGCCGGACAACTGCTAAAGACACGTCTCGGTGAGCAAATCAGGTTTCGACCACATTTGGATTCTCACCCGAAACCCAAGGCTCGCATGGAGCGCCTCGAACAGGCGAACCCCGGTGATTATTTCTACACAAGCCCCCTATTCCGCTATGCGACCAGTTTCTTTGATCGGGTTTTGGAGTATGCCAATGGTCTCGATAACAACGCGCTATTTAAAAGCTTAACGAAGACGAGCTGACGACCCACTGTCGTTGTTCGGCGATCGGCCAGCGAATATTGCTGCCCGACAAAAAGCCCCTACCGATCGCTCGACAGGGGCTCATACCGCTCTTCGTTTCATCTGCTTTTAGCTGCGAAACGCTTCCATTCTTCGTGAACCGCCCCGCCCGCGCTGAGCCCGGCGTGCGGGCCGCTTCGCCTCGACGGGAGCTTCCACCTTTGCCTGGAGTATCTCGGCGATGACGGTCTCGGGTGCCGTCACCAGAAGCTTGCTCTGCTCGGCACCGGCAAGATCCCGCCACTTAAGGCGCGTCTTGTATGGCTTCGTGGGCTTGAAACTGTCCGTCGGTTCGAACACCTCGATCTTGTAGGGGATCGCCCGGCTAACGGCGACATCATCTTCCGTAAACAAATGCAGCCCGTGCTCGGCGGCAAAGGCCTGCGGCGTCTGCTCCGTCAGCACCATCTCGCGATCGAGCAGCACAACTCGGCCTTGGTAATCTTTGTCTGGTTTGAAGTCTGGATTGCTGGCCCGCTCGAAGGGCTCGATAAACGCGACATGTCCGGCCGGAACCAGTCTTTTTCCGATGGTGACGAACTTCATGTGAATCTCCTTGGTTGAGGTTGAAGAAGATTCAGGTCTAGCGAACGTTACCCGACGGAGAGCTTATTACTCTAGAGCTTATTACTCTTTCGTCCGCAGCTTTTTCCGTTTTCCCTGTCTACGTATTCAGCCCACCGAGGGCCGCCTACAGGCGCTACCCAACACGAACTGGCCGAAGCAGTTCTCGAGGGGCGCCGAATGGTGGCGAATTTCAGACGAGTATGGGAAGCAGCATGCCGCGGCGTCCGGCTAAGGTCACTCAAGCAGATATCGCCCGCGCGATCCGCGCCGCCAAGGAGGCTGGCGCGAGCGCGGTCAAACAACGGCGACCGTAGCCGCCGACCCTGCCATGTCGTATGGCGCCGAGAGAAGCGCGTCGGGGTCCAGTTCGAGAACGTGCGCTAACGCGTCCGCAAACCAAGATCTACGAGAGCGTAGAAGAGGACGGCACCGAACCGCGTAAGGTCATATCATTTGAGGTGGACCGTTTCCTCCGAATGTTTAGGTTACGACTTGGCACTAATGTGAACGCGTAGGAAGGAGGAGGCAAGGCTATGCTGATGCGTCGTCGTCCTTTGAATCAAACGACGTCTATTAGCGAGAAGCTCTTCGCATCTGCGAAAGTGATGAGGGACCGGGCCACACGGCTTCCATCTGGTCCCGAGCGGGATGCGCTTCTCAGGAGAGCGCGTCGGGCCGAGACCGCGTCTCATCTGGAGGATTGGGCTAACTCGGCCGGACTTCGACCCCCAGAGTAGCAATCACCTCACTTGGCGGCCTCATCCGGCGGCAGGGACATGCTTCAAACCTAAGAGGCGGCGCCTGAGTTTTGATGCCCGATGGCGGCGAGCTGCGCACGTTGTGCGACGCCGCGAACCAGGGTCGGACTGGGATTAGGTAACTCAGACCGCAAGCAACTGGTTGTTTGTTTGTGCATGCGGACGCGAATACGCCAAGAGCTTCGGACGGCCCTGCTCATTGCAATCGGCCTCGCCGTACTTTGCTTCGGCGCGGCGGTGATTGCAGCAAAGCTCATCGGCCAGTCGTAACCTGGACGCAAAGGCGCGCCTAGCGGGGCTGGACTGCGGACGTTATTCCCTCCGGCTGACTCAGCGGCGGCAATCCAAGTTGCTCCGCCCGCTTCGCCGCCAGCTTGCGATACGATTTCGCCTGCTTGAGCAGGTGAGTTCTAAACTCGCCATTTGGTTCCTCAGCCGCTAATGCTTCCAATTGGGTGGCTCGGTCCAAGTACTGGGGGTCTGCACGTTCATTCGCAACGACTGCTCTCAGGAGGTCTGCTCCGGTTCTAGGACCTGCACGACAGTGCGCAGCCACGACCAACTTCTGCAGCGCTCTGTCCATATTCGTGGCTCAACGCGTTGCAAATTGCCACGACCGTGTTCGGGCCTTGGGCGATTGCAAGATCGGTATCCAAAAGAGGACGACTCACTAGAGCCTCTGGATCATCTTCGCTTGGTGGCTTCCTAGTAACCGCCGAACCCGCGACCTCGTCATGCTCAATGTAGCGTCGGCGATCTCGACGCTTGACGTGCGCGACCATTCCTCGGCGGCGGCTCTCAACCCAAGCTGAGCTGCGGCACATAGTTGGAGGATTGGTGGTGTTTTTGAGATGACTCCACGCGGCTGATTCGCTAGACTTTTTGAAACAGTATCAACGTACCGAACAGGTGTTCTAGGAACGCGGAGGTGCTCTAAGTGAGTTTCGGATCGGGACATTTGCCTCCTACTTCCTCTCGATCTCGTTTTGACGAGATGCGCGAGGAAGCCCTCGCCAATTCGAACCGGCATCCGCTGGAGTTTGAGTTCGCTCGCCAACGCCGTTGGCCGCGCCTACTGCCCGCTATTGCGGGAGCAATTACCGCGGCAGTCGGTGTCGCCGTGGTCGGGGCGCTCGTTTTTTTCAACGTGGTTCCAAAGCTTAGAAGCGATCCCTCGCTCTCCGTTTCCATATCCACGCCAGCATCAGCTACAGCGGCTCAGACGAGACCCGAAGGCTCCCAAGCGCTACTTCAAGGATTCGTGCGGTTCCAACAATCACAAGCAAAAAATAACTCAGGCGTTGAGTCCGAACCCGCCTCCGCTGGAACGGCTAAGGGCTCGGAAAATTCCCAAGCTCTGCTTGATGGATTCATCCAGTGGCAGCAAAGAACCCGCGACGCGCCACCCAATTAAACTAAAGCCTTTGGCTGCTCCAGAAGCTTGCGCGCGGCGAGGTCGGGCTCGGCGAAGGACGAGAACCGATGATCAAAAGCCAAGCAGTGTGAGTCCAATCCAGCTTGCCGCAAGTATCGAACAGGCAATCGCGACGACGGACGCTGTGCTGCGTACCGAAAACTTAAACCCGAGCGTAGCGGATGAAGTCCGCCCAAGAGGGCGTGTGAACCTAGAACGCCGGATCGCTGAACCGGCCGAAAGACCGGCGCATCTTTGTTTAGAGACCAATGCGTTCTCACGCCGTTGTAATAGTCCGCGTAGCTTTTCAGAATCTGGCGCAGATGTTCATCGCCCAAGACGATGACATGGTCCGAGCACTCGCGCCGGATCGATCCGATCAGCCGTTCGGCAAAGCCGTTCTGCCAGGGTGAGGCCGGTGCAATAGGCTTGTCCCGGATGCCCATGGCACGCAGTCGGCGTGTGACGACGGTGCCGTAGATCCGATCGCGGTCTCGGATCATGTAACCGGGAGCCCCGTCCCAAGGAAAGGCCTCCGTGATCTGGTGTGCGATCCACTCCGCCGTCGGATTGGTTGTGACGTCGATCCAGACGAGATCTCTGCGATCAATCCGTACAATCACGAAACCATACAGCATTTTGAAGCCAATGGTCGGGACCACGAACAGATCCATGGCGGCGATGTCCGGAGCGTGGTTTCGCAGAAAGGTCCGCCATCCCTGACTTGGAGGTCCACGTCGCTTAACCATGTACCTGGCGACGGTTGATTGAGAGACGCTAAACCCAAGCTTGAGCAGTTCGCCGTGGATGCGTGGCGCACCCCAAAGCTGGTTCTCCGTGCTCATCTGCCGGATCAGCGCGCGCAGCTCCGTGTCGATCTGCGGTCGCCCTCCATTTGGGCGCGACCTCCAACGCCAGTAGCAGCGAAAGCCGGCCCGATGCCACCGCACCAGCGTCTCAGGTTGGACAATTGCAACGACCTTCAGGATCGATGGAAACCATCGATACATCTGGACGAGGAACCAGCGGTCGTTATTGGTAGGCTGAGCTCTACCCTCACCCTACGCCGCAAGACGATCAGCTGATGTCGGAGCACCGCATTCTCAGCTTCAAGCCGCAACTTCGACTTGATTGGCAAAACCAGGACGGCCAGAGCGAAACAGAGCACCCCGATCATTCCGCCAATTTAAGCGACTCCATCACGTCATCAACTCGGATTAGGTTTTCGATACACACAGCCCGCCTGGCGGTGGCCCCTTAGCTGCAATCGCCCGGCTATCGCCAGGTGAGAACTGAACAGACCGCCGAGGCAGCGCCCCCACCGATCCCGACCGACATCCCATGACAGCGATTGCAAAGACCAGCGCGACCAGCGCAAACCGTGAGGAACATCATGGAATTGGATCACACAGCCGGCCGATTCGGAGTCGTCGGATAACAGGCACGCCGGCGCCAGCGCTCGACAACTGCGATCAATTTTCCCATCCGGTCGGATTGGATACGATGAGTTATACTAATTCTGCGAAATTAGTATAACTCCATGGTTCGCGCGTCGACGATCTGCGCGCCAGCCAGAGTGCGGTTGCGCTCTTGCGAGATCATAGCGCCACGCGAGCGCGAAGATGCGATCGACGTGCCGCGCGCGGTCGCTGTCGGCATAGGGACAGCCGCCGGTTGCACCCCTATACGGCCTTTGTTAACGCGCCGTCGATAATCAGATTGGTGCCGGAGATCCGGCTTGCTTTGGGGCTTGCCAGGAAGACCACGCCGGCTGCGACTTCCTCCGCCGTTCCCATACGGCCCGTCGGGTTGAGCGCCATCGCCATCTTGAACAGATCGGGATTGCCGCGCTCGATGTTCTGCCAGATCCCCCCTTCGAAATACGTGTTACCAGGCGAAACGACGTTGACCCGTATGCCCTTCGCGACCAGCTGATTGCTGAGGCCCTTGGAATAATGGATCAAAGCTGCCTTGACCGCGCCATACGAACCCGCGGCAAAGTCCACTTCGAAACCGGAGACGCTCGAAATAATGATGACCGATGCCGATTTCGATTTCTCCAGATAGGGCATCGCGGCCGCAACGGAGTTGACCGTATGCATCATGTCGATGCGGAAGGATTTTTCCCAGGTCTCGGGCGTATCCCCGACTGCAAGCGCACTGACATTGCAGACGATGCTATCGATGCCCCCGAATTCGCCGGCTGCACTCTCGATCCAGGCCTTCAACGCCCCGGGATCGGCGACGTCAACCGCCCTTCCCGACGCCTTGACGCCTTTCGCCGCCAACAGCTTCACGACCGCGCCGACCTCGTCGGCATTGCGCGCACAGATCGCGACATTGGCGCCCTCATCGGCAAAGAGCTCGGCGATCGCGAGCCCAATGCCTTTGGTGCCACCGGTCACCAGCACGCTCTTTCCCTTTAGTCCGAGATCCATCGGCGCCTCCGTCCTGTAAAAGGGGGCGGTCGTTGCTGTGTTCGCACCGGCCGCCGAATCGATCGACTACATCTTGGTCCAATCGCCCGCGCCCTCGAACGCTGCAGCGGCGCGATAGATGGTCGGTTCGTCGTAATATTTGCCGACCAGCATCAAGCCGATCGGCAAGCCATTGCTCATGCCGCACGGCAGGCTCATGGCCGGATGTCCGGTGGCGTTGAAAGGTGCAGTGTTCGGCACCATCTCGAAGGCGCGCTGGATATAGAGATCGCGGGGCGCGTCGGCCGGCGGCAGCGGCGTGGCCTTCATGGGCAGGGTTGGCATCAGCAGGAGGTCGTAGCTGGAGAGCGCAGCGTCATAGGCAGCGCGCAGCTTCCGATTGAGGTTCTGCGCCTTGGCATAGAAATGACCGCGATAGTGCTTGGTGAAATAATGGCCGAGCAGCATCGTGATCTTGAGGCTGTCCGACAGCTCGTCGGCGCGGTGCTTCCATGCGGAATGCGCATCGAGCAGCGTGGTGTTGTAGAGGCCACGCCAATTGGTCCCCATGCCGTTCCCCTTCATCATGAACTCGGTCGCACCTTCGGCGGCGATCGGCAGCCAGATCGCAGGCGCGGCGAGATGCATCGGCACCGCGATTTCCTCGACTGTCGCACCCAGCTTCTTGAAGAGATCGGCGCCCGCCTTAACTTTGGCATCGACGTCGGGCTCGGAGTTCGCGTGGCCAAAGCCTTCTCGCACCACGCCGATGCGCAAGCCCCTTACCCCAGAGCCGAGCGCCTCCGTATAGCTCGAGACTTTTGGCGCACCCTGCCGCGGATCAAGGCCGTCAGAGCCTGCCAAAACCTCCAGTAGCAGCGCACTGTCGCGCACCGTGCGCGTCATGGGGCCGGTATGATCGAGCGTGAGCTCGATCGGCATCACGCCGGTATAAGGAACCAATCCGTAAGTCGGTTTCAAGCCATAGATGCCGCTGAAGGACGCAGGAATGCGGATCGAGCCACCCTGGTCGCCGCCAATCGCCATGTCGGCCTCGCCGAGCGCTACCACGACCGCGCTACCCGAGGATGAGCCACCGGCCGAGTAACCCATCTTGTGCGGATTGTGGACGGGACCGGCCGCGCAGGTATGGCTGCCACCGGAGAAGCAGAAATATTCGCAATGCACCTTGCCGACGATGGTGCCGCCGGCATCCAGCATGCGCGTCACGATGGTGGCGTCGGTGTCCGGCGTATAGCCCTCCAGCGTCGAAGCGCCATTCATCATCGGCACGCCAGCGAGCGAGATGTTGTCCTTGAGCGCAATCTTCTTGCCAGCTAGCTTACCGTTCGGCGCGCCCTTGACCTCGGCCTTGACGTACCAGGCGTTGTACTTGTTCTCTTCGCCATCGGGCCGGTATCCAGGCGTTCGCGGATACTTCACCGCCGGCACGTAGTCGGCCATCGCATCGACCGCGTCATAGGCCAGGTAGTTGGCCTGCATCAGACCGTCATAAGACTTCAGCTCGGCGTCGCTCATGTGCATGCCGAGATCCTCGGCAACGCTGCGCAGCTGATCAAGGGTGGGACGTCTGACTGCCATGGCTGTTCTCCCTGTGCTCGTTGCTCGGTTGACTCGACGTTAAACCGTAATTCCGATGAACTCGCCGATCAGGCTCGCATTGTGAAGATTGTCCGGATTCACCTCCTGAGTGATCCTGCCCTTCTGAATCATCAGAATGCGTTGAGACAATGCCGCGATGAAATCGAGATTTTGTTCGACCAAAATCATCGTGAGACCGCTGCGGTCGCGCAGCCGCAACAGCGTCTCGACGATCTCATCGATGATCGACGGCTGGATGCCTTCCGTCGGCTCGTCTAGCAGAACCAGGCGCGGCTTGCCGCACAGGCAGCGCGCAATTGCCAGCAATTGCTGCTCGCCGCCGGAGAGCGCACTGCCGGGCCGGTCGAGCAGCGTTTTCAGGCGGGGAAATTCCTCCAGCACGGCCGCGATCGTCTCAGTCTCGGTCGAGCCCGGCTGCTTGCTGCAGCCCATGCGCAGATTGTCCTGGACCGACAGGCCTGGAAAGATCTCACGGCCCTGCGGCACATAGCCCATACCGAGCCGCGCACGGCGACAGGGCTCGAGCGCGGTTACGTCCGTGCCGGCAAACTGCACGGAGCCCCCGATCGCCGGTAGAAAGCCCATCAGCGCCCGCAGCAGGGTGGTCTTGCCCATGCCATTATGGCCGAGAATGCCAACGAACTCGCCCTCGCCGACCGTAAAGCTGATCCCGTTGAGGATCGGAATACGGCCATAGCCGGTGCGGAGTCCCTGTACATCCAGCATCATGCGGCCACCGCCTGCTTGCCGAGATAGATGTCGCGCACCAGCGGGTTGCGCATAATGTTTTCGACGGCATCCTCCACCAGGATGCAGCCGCGGTTGAAGACCGTAACCTGCTTGGCGATCATACGGATGAACTGCATGTCGTGCTCGACCACGATCAGCGCCTTGGTGCGGTTGATTTCGCGCACGAGCTCGGCGGTCTTATTAACTTCCTCATGGGTCATGCCGGCGGCCGGTTCGTCGAGCAGGATGAGCTCCGGTTCGGTCGACAGCACCAGCCCGAGCTCGACCCACTGACGCTGGCCGTGCGCAAGCTGGCCGACGACGCGGTCCGCCGCATGTGTCAGCCCGACACGTTCCAGCATCTCGTCGACCAATCGCCGGGCCCGCTCCCGCGAATTGAGGCGACTTGCCGCCAGCCAGATATTGTCGCGGACCGACAGACCGTCGAATACGCTGGGCACCTGCGTCTTGATGCCGATCCCCATTCGCGCGATTTCATGAGCATGGGCGTGAGAAATGTCGTTGCCCCGGAACAGCACTTCGCCATGGGTTGGCGCAAGCTGACCGGTCAGCATCTTGAAGAACGTGCTCTTGCCGGCGCCGTTCGGGCCGATCAGGCAGCGCAGCTCGCCGTGGGCGAGCGTGAAGTCGACATTGTCGACGGCCTTGACGCCGCCGAAGTGCATGGAGAGGTTCCGGGTCTGCAGCAGCGGCTCTGACATCGCCCTACTCCGCCTGTTGGGGCGCGAGATCGCGCTGCTTGCGTTCGCGCCGCCCGTTCAGCAGCATCTGCCCGAGATCGCCGAGCGTCGGCACCAGGCCCCTGGGCACCAGTAGTACGAAAGCGATCAAAATTATGCCGAGGATCAGTGGCGCATTGGCGAAGATCTTCGAGCCGCCACTCGGCTGGTTGGCGCCGAGCGCCGCGCTCAGCCACTGGATACCGATGCAGCCCAGAACCGGGCCGATCAGGGTGCCGCGGCCGCCGACGATCACCCAGATGATGATCTGCGCGGATTGTGCAAGTCCGAAGATGGTCGGGCTGACAAAGTTACCCCAATTGGCGAATAGGCACCCGGCAAAACCGGCCAGCGCGCCGCCGATCGTGAAGGTGGCAAGCTTGTAGGTTCGCGGATCATACCCGAGCAGTTCGGCACGCCGTTCGTTCTCCCTGATGCCGACGATGATGCGGCCGAACTGGCTCGCCAAAAGCACCCGCAAGCCGAAATAGGTCAGAAGCAGCGCACCGCTCGACAGATAGAACATCCCTTCAAGATCGACCGGCGCGTTCTTGTTGAGCGGCCAATTGAGTGGAGGAATTCCAGGGATGCCGTTGAAGCCGCCGAGCCGCGCGGTGCCGATGTGGAATTCAGGCCCTGCGGTGGAGTTCACCGAGTTGAACAGGATCAACGTCATCGTCAGCGTGATGACGCCGAGATAGACATCGCTGATCCTGCCGTAGAACATGAAATAGCCGAGCAATGCAGCAAAGGCGGCGGGGAGGACGATTGCGAGCAGGAGCGGGACCGTGCTCTCGCCCATGTTGAACATCGCGATCGCGTAGGTATAGGCGCCAAGCCCGAAGAAGGCTGATTGTCCGAAGCAGAGAATACCCCCGTAGCCCCAGATCAGGGCAAGGCTGAGCGCGAGGATCGCCATGATCATGTAGACTGTGAGATCGAGCACGGTGTCGAGCTCGGCAAGCCGCGGCGTCAGCCACATGACCGCGAGGCCGATGATGCCGACCAGCGCCAGCCCCAGAAGGTTGAGATGACGAGCGCTCACAGCCCTCTCCGGAAGAAGCGGCCGGTGATGCCCTGCGGCAGCAGCCTGATCAGCACGATCGCGGCCGCAAGCAGGGCAACCTCGCCAAACACCGGCGTGGTGACAAAGGTCGCGATCTGATTGATCGTGCCGAAGAGGGCGGAAGCGGACACTGTGCCGCTCAGAATGGCCGCGCCGCCGCCGATCACGGTGATGAAGGATTTCGCCACATAGGCGACGCCAATGGTCGGAAACACGCCGGAGACAGGCGCCAGCACCGCGCCGGCAAGGCCCGACAGCGCCGCGCCGACACCGAAGGTGACGGCATAGACACGCGGCGGATTGACGCCGAGCGCCGCCGCCATGTTGGCGTTCTGCATGGTGCCACGTGCGATCACGCCGAGCCGCGTCCAGCGCAATACCGCGAAGATCGCGCCAAGCACCACCGCGGCCACCGCGATCACGAACAGGGTGTAGGCGCTGGTGCGATAAGCTCCGATCTGGATGCTGCCGAGCGGCGCGGAGATGCCGACTGTCGTGTTGCCGAATATCGCCGTCGTCAAGCCAACCAGCAGCAGGCTCAGCCCCCAGGTGGCGAGCATGGTGTCGATCATGCGGCCGTAGAGGAAGCGGATGATGGTGCGTTCCACAATCACACCGAGCACTCCAACCACGACCGGCGCCACCACCAGCATCGAGAGCCAGATCGGGCTGCCGTGGTTGGTTGCAACGATCGCGGCATAACCGCCGAGCATCAGGAACTCGCCATGGGCGAGATTAATCACCCGCATCATGCCGAAGATGATCGCGAGCCCGACGCTGATCAGCGCGAGGCTCGCGATGGCATAAAGGACCTGGATTGCGAGAAGAGCAACGAGATCCACGTTCACCTTTCCTATTGCCAACCCTTCAAGGACGTCCCGTCCTGTTCTCTCAGATCTTGATCACATATTGCTGGTTGTCGTTCGGGTTCTTGATCAAGTTGCAGACGGCGGCCGTATCTGCCGGCTTCTGCTGCGCAAAATCCTCAAGCACCTTCAGCTTCTTGTCGCTGACCTCGGCAATGTGCACGTCGAGCACGCAATGATGCGTCGGCGGGTCGATGGTTACCTTGCCGGAGGGGGCGTCGATGCTGATCCCGGTTTCCAGCGCCTCGATCACCTTCAGGCGGTCGACACTTCCCGCCTTCTTCACCGCTTCGGCCCACAACCGGAAGCCCTGATATGTGCCCATCGCGAGCTCGGTAATATTGGGATAATCAGCGCCGAAACGCTTGTGGAAGCTCGCTACGAAGGCTTCGTTGACAGGGTTCTTCAAGTCCTGGAAATAATTATAGCAGATCAGCATGCCATTGCATTCCTCCGGCGACAACACGATGTGCTCGTTACCGACCGCAAACGTCGTCGACGCCATCGGGATGCTCGCGCGCATGCCGGCCGCTGCCCATTGCCGGTAGAAGGAGATGTGTGCGCCGCCGACCAGGGCCGACCAGACAAAATCCGGCTTGGCCGCCTGAATCTTGGATATTGTCGGGCCGAAATTGGTGACGTCGAGCGGAAAGAAGTCGATCGACGACACTTCGCCGCCATTCTCCATGACGTACTTTTTCACCCATTGCGAGGTGATCTGCCCGTAATTGTAGTCGGCCGCAACAACGTAAACCTTCTTGCCCCATTTCTTCATGGCGTAGGGCACGAGCTTTTCGACGGTCTGCGCCGGCGTCACGCCTGTGTCGAATTGGTTGCGGTCGCAGACGCCGCCTTCATACTGGGTGTTATAGAAATAGAGCGTCTTGAACTTGTCGAGCACGGGCCGGATCACCTCACGCGAGGCCGAGGTGATGCCGCCATGCACAACGGCGACCTTGTCCTTCAGCGCCGCCTGCTGCGCGAACTGGGTGTAAAGCTGCATGTTCGACTGAGTGTCATAATTGACCAGCTTGAGCTGGCGGCCCAGCAGCCCGCCCGCGGCGTTGGTCTCTTCGATTGCGAGCGTTATCGCATCGACCATCGGCTTGCCGTAAATGTCGAGGCCACCGGACAGATCATGGATACTGGCGACGCCAATTGGATCGTCAGCCCAAGCCGATGAGGAAAACAGACCCGCGGAAGCGGTCGCCGCGGTGCCCTTCAAGAACGTCCTGCGATTGATCGTCATGCCTCAAGCCCTCCAAACTCTTTTCGATCAGTCCCCGAATTCCGTGCAAATCGCACGCCAGTATCTGAATATCGCCGTATAGGCCCCGGCGCGAAATCATTGTCGTCCAAGTGTCATCGCATTCGCTTCCGGTTGAGCCCCTTCGCCGGACGAGATCCTAGTTCAGCTTCCAGTCGCCATTGGCCTCAATGGCCTGGGCGAGCCTGATCAGGGTCGGCTCCTCAAAATGGCGACCGACCAACATCAACCCGACCGGCAAACCACTGACTCGCCCGCATGGCACGGTGAAAGCAGGATGTCCCGTTACGTCGAAAGAACAAGTGTTTGCCTGCATGTTGAGCGCGACGTCGATCATCGTGTTCAGCGGCGCGTCTGCGGGCGGGATCGGCGTCGCCGTGAAGGGAATGGTCGGCATCGCCAGCACGTCAAATTTCTCCAGCGCCTCGTCATAGGCACGGCGCACCAGCACACGCAGGTTTTGAGCCTTAGAGTGATAGCGCCCGTGATAGTTGCGATGCATGTATTCGCCGAGCATCAACACCAGCTTCACCGTGGGTGAGACGTCATTGATGCGGCTACCCATGCCGCGGGCAAGCGCTTCCTGCATGGAGAGTGGATAATAGCCCTGAACATTGTTGCCGACGCCGTAGCCCTTGAGCATCATTTCGGCGGCGCCTTCCAGGATCACGCCACTCCAGACATGTGGCCCGTCGAGATGCCAGGGCACGGAAACCTCCGTGCTCTCCACACCGGCCTTGGCCAGTTGGCCGAGCGTTTGCCGGACTTTCTCGTTGACCGCGGGGTCGCTTTCGGGATGGCCAAAGCCTTCGCGCAGGATGCCCACGCGCAGGCCCCGTGCCGCCTTTCCCAACGCGCCCATGTAGTCACCGGTGCGTGCGGCGATGGTGCGCGTATCCCAGCCGTCATGGCCGGCGATCACAGTCAGAAGCCGCGCGACGTCTTCGACGGAGGCGCACATCGGCCCGCAATGATCGACCGAATAGCTGATCGGCATCGAGCCGGTGGTCGGCACCAGCCCCCAGGTCGGCTTCAATCCATAAACGCCGCACCAACTCGATGGGGTACGGATCGAGCCGCCCTGGTCACCGCCGAGCGCCATCGGCACCTCGCCGCTTGCCACTAGCGCGGCGCTTCCGCCCGAGGAGCCGCCAGCGCTGTGCACGGGATTATGCGGATTGCGGATCACGCCGGTTGCGCAGGTGTGGCTGGCGCCTGAGAAGCAGAGGTCCTCGCAAGCCGCCTTTCCGGCAACTGTACCGCCGGCTTCGAGAATGCGTGTCACAACGGTCGCGTCGAATTCCGGAACATAACCCTCGAGCAACGCCGAGCCGTTCATCATCGGCACGCCGGCGACGCAGATGTTGTCCTTGATCGCGACCTTCTTGCCGCTCAAAAGCCCTTCGCTGGCGCTTCTGATGTCTGTCTTCCAGTACCAGGCGCCGTAGGGATTTTCGGATGGCGCCGGTCGATAGCCCGGCGAACGCGGCGGCACTTGCGCCAAGCTCGGCGGGACGAGTTCATCGAGCCGGCCATATGAAGAAATCGGCCCTTTGAAGGCCTGCTGAAAGGCGGCAACCTCATCCGTAGTGAGAACCAGCCCGAAGCCGGAGGCGAGGTGATTGATCTGCTCCTGCGTCGGCACACGAACCGCCATATTCCACCCGTTCCTTGTGGTTCCGGCACGCAAACGAACAAAGCCACCCGTGGCCTGCGAGGGCCCCGAATGGCTTCAATGCCTTGGTTATCGATGGTCGCGTCGGTTTACGTGCCGGAACGAAATTTTTCGAGGTCGTCACCCAGACGTCTTCGGCTGCGCGCGACTGCTTCGTTTTACACGTATTTACGTGGGATGGGATTGTGTCTTAGTCTCGTCAGTCTTGTCAATCTGACGCCGGCTCCTTTTTTGAGCGGCGCCGCACAATTGGCGCGCAAGCGGCATCGATCAAGGAAGCGACCGATCGACACGCTTGCACTGGGATGGGTGAGAAAGGGAATTTCGGACCTTGCCAAAGACAAAACCGTCGATCCCCCTGGGACTCGTTTTTTCCCGCTCCGGCCCCTACGCGATGATGGGGCGCGAGATGGAAAAGAGCGCCCTGATGGCGGTCGACGAAGTCAATCAGAGCGCAGCCTTCGACTTCACTTTCACCCCGCATTTGCGTGATCCCGGCGGCGTGGTTCCAGCGTACCACACCGCATGCGAGGATCTTATCCGCAACGCAGGAGCCGACCACATCGTCGGCTGTTACACGTCGGCGTCCCGCAAGCAGGTCATTCCGATCGTCGAGCGCACCGAGCGACTGCTCTGGCATCCCGCGCGCTACGAAGGTTTTGAGAGCAGTGACAACGTGATCTATGTCGGGGCGGCCCCCAACCACACAGTGGTGCCGCTGGTGCGGCACATGCTCGAACATATCGCCCGCGACGTGTTCTGCGCCGGCTCGAACTATGTCTGGACCTGGGAAACCAACCGCGTGCTGCGCGAGCTCGTCGCCTCGGCCGGCGGCCGCCTGCTCGCCGAACGGCTGCTCGAGCTCGGCGACACCTCGGTCGACCACATCGTCAGCGAAATCATCGACCGCCATCCGCCTGCCGTCTTCAACACGCTGGTCGGAGAGTCCAGCTACAGCTTCATGCGCGCGCTTCACGCGGCCTCGACGCGCGCCGGAATTTCCATTCCGATGTTGAGTTGCAGCCTCTGCGAGCCGGAGCTGAAGATGATCGGGCCTGCGGCTTCGGTCGGCTGCATCACTTCGTCCGCCTATTTCGAGAGTATCGAAGAGGACGAGAACCGGGCCTTCGTCGCCCGCTGGAGGGCGCGCCACGGCGACGACAGCCATGTCTCCGTCGACAGCCAGTCGACCTATGTCTGTATCATGCTGCTGGCGCGCGCGATCCGTCGGGCCGGCTCAGCGGACGTCGCCGCGGTGCGGCGCGCCGCCGCCAATGACTGCTACGACTCGCCGCAAGGTCCGGTCTGGGTCGATCCCGACAATAATCATTGCTTCCTTACGCCGCGGCTCGCCCGCTCGATAGACGGCTGTCAGTTCGATATCTTCTGGGAGGCTGAAGCACCGGAACGTCCGGATCCCTACCTCTCCCATCTCGATTTCGCCTCGGTCGGCGCCAGGCCGGACAAGCAGGGGGATGCGACCGCTTGGCGGCCAACGCATCTGCGTGTCGTGAAATGACGAGACCATCGCCTTTCTCTGTGCGCGGCCGGCACGCGCTCATGATCATGCGGGACGAGCGGGAGATGTCGATCCTGCGCCGGCAGCTTGGCCGGCTCGGGATGTCCGTGACCGAGACCGATCCGGAAGCCCTGATCGTTCCGGACACCGGGATCGATGTCATCATCCTCGATGCGGACAGCATCCCGATCAAGCCCGACAGCACACCGCCGCTCAAGACGATCGTGCCGGTTATTGCCCTGATCGGCACCGAGACCCCGAGCCGTCTGAAATGGCTGCTCGACCTGCAACCCGCGTCGTTCCTGATCAAGCCGCTCCGCTCTGCCGGGCTCTACACGGCCGTGGTGGTCGCCTTCGATGGCGCGCAGCGGCGCAGCGAGGGTGCGGCCTATGTCGAGAAACTCGAAGACCGCATCCGCGCACGCCGTGTGGTATTCGGCGCAATGCTGCAACTGATGCGCAACCACAGTCTCTGCGAAGACGACGCGTTCACGCTGATCCGGCAGACCGCCATGCGACATCGCACGACGGTTGAACAGCTGAGCGCGGACATCATCGCACTCGGCGGCATGCCGAACCGGTCCAGTCGTACCGCTTGATCCTATGAGGCCTCGCCTGTCGCTCCCTGATCAGCTCGCGATAGTTGTGCGGCAGTCGCATGGCCACTCGGGGCCGAACACGCCGCTTAGGCCCGGATAGCCTTGCGCAGGATCAATGATATTGGCAAAGGCGAAGAACACGTTGTTCTCACCGGCGCGGACCCTGAAGTGATGCCAGTGATGTGGATCGGCACCGGTCGGGATCGGTGACGGCTGCCGCACTTGCGATCCCATGTGGCGAGCTGAACGGCCCCTTGATCGCCGCGGGACAAGCGATGATATCGCAGCCGCGCAACGCAAGCACCCGCCCCGATTCCGGGAACGAGGCATCGCGGCCGATCAATAGCCCGATCCGGCCGAGCGGTGTATCGACGACACTCCAGCCTGCCCCATGCTGCGCCCAGCGCTGCTCCGCCTGCGTGAGATGCATCTTGCGGTAGACGGTAATGTTGCCATCGGGCGCAATCAGGCAAGCGCTATTGAAGAGTGCGCCTCCAGCCTTTTCTGCAAGTCCGCAGACGAGATAGACGTCATGCTCCGCGGCAATCTCCTGTAAACGCGCGTACCGTCGCCTTTATATCGCGCTGTCGCAGAGCCGCAGCCGCGGCCTAGTTGGTCCTGAGGCTGAGAATGTAATTTGCGAGAGCGTCGGCCTGGTCGGGTGCGATGACCAGATTGGGCATATTCTGGTGGTTGGTCTTTAGGAACACCTTCAGGGAAAGCGCCGTTGTTCCGTGCCGGTTCGCAACCGCTCCGAAGCTTGGCGCGGAATCGAACATTCCCGCCATGTGCGGCTCAATGGCATGGCATGGCGAGCACCAGGCTTCCGCGAGGCGATGTCCTTCTGAGGCGTTGTGCGCGGCGAACTTAGCGCCGACAGCGTTGTGCACGCGCATGAGCAAGAATGCGGCCAAGGCGATGAGGACGACCAGTCCGATGTGAAATCGCGCGCTGCGTTGCATCTCTGTTTACCCGCGGTGTCCCTGCGGGCTTTCCCGCATCCGGGAAGATTGAGAAGGCCCTCGAAAATAGGGCTGGACGGCGGCCAAAGGTTGATCTGCGTCAACAGAAAAATCGCAATTGCTGCTGTCTCAGTTGAAGAGGGAAAGTGGGAAGGCTCTCTTGCTGCGCGGACAAATAGAGCAAAGCTCTTGCGAGCCCTTCGCGCGCCGTCTGCTGGTGGTGTGCCTTGTTGCGCTTGCCGGGAACCTGAAAGACCGTTGTCCGATCAGCGCGCGGCAGAATTTGAAATCGAACCCGGACGGCTCGACCGATCTCTACATCCAAAAGGATAGCCCCGGCGCTGACAAGGAAGCGAACTGGCTACCGGCGCCTTCCGGCGCGCACCGCTTGATTTAGGTCAACACCTGTGTGTACCGAAAACTTAAACCCGGGCGTAGTGATGATGGAGGCCGCCTAGGATGGGGAGCGATTTGATGCTCCCGGTCCGCTGAACCGGGCGAGAGACCGGCGCATCTTTATCCAAG
>Ga0070741_10001405_pt1 | contig 73918 bp, 50 predicted proteins | sample Coa_R1_4_FD_66440 | JGI IMG/M metagenome (GOLD analysis project Ga0070741, IMG submission 66440) | Surface soil microbial communities from Centralia Pennsylvania, which are recovering from an underground coalmine fire - Coalmine... | ecosystem: Environmental > Terrestrial > Soil > Unclassified ...
ACCCGCCGAACGCCGCGATCACGATGACGATCCACGGCTCGGACGAGATCGACTGGGCGATCATGACGCTCTTTGCGCCCCGTCTGCTCGCCGACGGCTCGCTCCAGTTCGCCGCGCGGTTCCTCCAGCTGCCCGACGGCCGCGACGCCTTCTACCCGACGATCGAGGGCTCGGGCCCGAAGCCGTCGTTCTCGGTGACGCAGGTGTTCGTCGACAGCGCCGGAGTCGCCGGCCCGGGCAGCGCGCAGCAGCTCGCGCAGATGCTGCTGCCGCGTCCGGTCAAGGGCATGTGCTACGTCCCCGCGCCGTCGGACTACCGGACGAGCTGCAACGACGCGCCCAAGTCGGTCTACTACGACTCGGATTTCTACAACGCCGACTTCCAGCAGCTCTGGGGACTCGCCGGCACGCCGGCGCGCGGCGACCTGAAGGCGATGGCGGACCTCAAGGTCAACTTCCTCCACCTCTACGACTGGAACCGACCGGCGGAGCGCAATCATCTCCCGTTCCTCAACGCGGCGAACTTTCGAGGTATGAAGGTCGCCGTGCCGATCTCGAACTACTACGTGCAGCAGCAGAACCAGGGCTGGATCGACGAGATCGTGTCCGAGATCACGACCAACAAGCCGCCGGCGGTCGTCATGTGGGCGATCGGCAACGAGATCGACACCGGCGACCGTGCGGCCGCGGATCAGGTCGCGACGATCGCCCAGTGGATCGCGGCGAAAGACACGAGCCGGCTCATCACGGTCCCGCTGAAGCTGCCGTTCGAGGGCAAGATGCAGGTCCTGAAGCAGGCGTTCGACGCGAAGGGCCTCACGAACCTCTGGGACCGGAACTTCATCGCTTCGATCAACGTCTACGACGACGCGCCCGCGCTGCAGGTCCACGTCGAGAACTTCCACGCGCTCTACCCGACGGTGCCGCTCCTCGTCTCGGAGATGAACCGCAGGCTCTCGGACGCCGGCGGCAATCGGAACACTCAGGCGCAGCAGCTGCTCGAGCAGCTCCAGAAGTCGACCGCGATGGTGGGCGACGGCAGCCACCCCCACTTCTTCGGCAGCTACGTCTTCGAGTGGACGGAAAAGCCGTGGGGCTGTCCCGACGACGAGAAGTTCTTCGGCATCAATGGCTTCTCGGGATCGCTCGGCACCGGGACCACGACGTCCGGCCAGAGCTATCCGGTCGACGGGATCGCCCCGAACGCGATGAGCGCGAGCGTCCGCCAAGCCTTCCAGTGAGAGCCTGAGCTGCGGGCGCTGCGGCCCGCGGCTCGCCGATCCGAAATCGCGCACGGATTCCCGCTCGCCGATGCGGGATTCCGCACATGGCTCTCCGCCGTCGCGGTTTGAGGAGCCGTTTCCGCCGCGCCCGCGGCACGGCCGTTGCTGTGCGGCCGCGCGGGCTCAAACCAAAAGTCGGCCCCGCGACGTGGATCCGCCTGGTCGGAGCGTCGAGCCGGCCAGGAGGAAACGGCGATGATGCATTCTCGAGCTCGATCGACTCACCGGTGGCGACGTCTCGTGTTGGCCTTCACGGCCATCGCGTCGACGGTCGCATTCTCGCGTCCCGCGTGGAGCAGCGGCATCTTCGCGAGCAGCTACTCCGCGGGGATGGTGTTCCAGGACGCCTTGAATTCGACCACGATGACCCTCGCGTTCGACGGCACGAGCTTCTGGTCGAGCTCGGGCGGCAGCGTCTCCGGCGTTCGCTACGCGCAGTATGCGGCGAACGGCGCTCTGGTCGCGACGTACTCTCCCGGGCTCGACTTCCGGTCGGTCTTCACGAGCTTCAACTCGAGCACGGTCTACGCCCGGCAGTTCAACGATCCGACGATCTTCGTTCAGACCGCCCCCGGCACGTTCGCGCCGCAGCTGACGCTGACGGGCGGCACGCTCGATTGGCAGAGCGCGGTCGGGTTCGCGGCCGGCGGCAGCGAGATGGTCGCGATGAACGAGGGCGTGGTGACGCGCTGGAACGCGGCCACCGGCAACGTCATCGGAACGACCACTCTCGCCGGGTTCGGATCGCAGAACGACGAGAACACGTATCCCCAGAACCGCGGCGTCGCGGCCGCCGGCGGGTACTACCTCACGTACTCGAAAGGCGTCCTCTCGGCGTGGGACGCGAGCGGCGCGCGCGTCGGCGACACGACGCTCACCGCCGCGGGGCAGACCTTCGACGCGCACTTCAGCCTGAGCTACGCGAACGGGAAGGTCTGGATCGTCGATCAGGCCGGCGCCAGCTGGCGCGGCTACGACGTCGGCCTCGGGAGCGGCGGCTGCGGTCGCGTCGCCGTGCTCGGGGCGCCGAACAGCACGTCCTGGAACGACGACGTCCAGGCGAAGCTCCTCGGCGCCGGAGGCTTCTCCGTCGTCGACACCTTCTACCTTCCGAGCGGAGTTCCAACGCTCGCGCAGATGCAGACCTACCAGGCGCTCCTCGTCTACAGCGACGGACCGCTCGACCCCGGCACGGCGACGACCCTCGGTGACAGGCTCGCCGACTACGTCGACGGCGGCGGCGGCGTCGTGGCGGCGGTGTTCGCGACCGCATCGATTCCCATCCAGGGCCGGTTCAATGCGGACGACTACTGGGCGATTCGTCCCAGCGGCCAGCAGCAGAACGACGAGCAAGTGCTCGGAACCGTCTTCGTTCCCGGGCACCCGATCCTGGCGGGCGTGACGAGCTTCGACGGCGGCACCGCGAGCTACCGACCGTCGCTCGACAACCTCCATCCCTCCGCCGTCCGCGTCGCGAACTGGACCGGGCCGGGGAACATTCCGCTCATCGCGACCCGGGACATCGCGGGCGTGCGCCGCGCCGACCTCGGCTTCTTCCCGCCGTCCACCGATGCGCGAAGCGACTTCTGGAACGCGAGCACGGACGGCGACCTGATCCTCGCGAACGCGCTCGCCTACGTCTGCTCGGTTCCGTCCGGCCTCTGCGGAAACGGGCAGCTCGACCCCGGCGAGCAGTGTGACGACGGGAACACGGCGAGCGGCGATTGCTGCTCGGCGACCTGCCACTTCGAAGCCGCGGGCAGCTCGTGCCCCGACGACGGAGACGCCTGCACCACCGAGCAGTGCGACGGCGCGGGCACCTGCCAGCACGCGGCGCTGCCCGACAGCGACGGCGACCTCGTGTGCGACCAGCAGGACCGCTGCACGAACGTCGGCGGCGCCCGGAAGTTCTACGCGAACAAGCCGAAGCCGCGCGTCGTCGTCTCCAAGATCAACGCCGACCCGACTCCGGGAAACGACGGCCTCAAGATCTCGGCCGCGTTCGACCTGCCGTCGGCCGGCGCGTTTGCGGCGCTGAACCCGTCGCTGCGCGGAGCTCGCATCGTCCTCCTCGACCAGGCGGGCGGCGTGGAGCTCGACCAGACGCTGCCGGGCGGGCCGTATGGCGGCAACGGCACGCGCGGCTGGAAGCGGAACGGGATCGGGACGTCGTGGCAGTATCGCGACAAGACGCTCTCGCCTCTCGGCGGTGTGACCGGGCTGAAGATCGACGATCGGAGCCTGGTGAGCCCGCGCCAGGTGCGCGTGACGGTCTCCGCGAAGAACGGGACCTACCCGATCACGGCGGGCGATGCGCCGCTGGAGGCGATCGTCGTGCTCGGCGACCAGACCGACGCCGAGGCGGGCCTGTGCGGCGAGAGCGAGTTCACGCCCGCCAACTGCGCCTTCAACGGCGCACAGACCACCCTGACCTGCAAGAAGTGACGTGACACGCGGTCCCACCGTGCCGGCGGCGGACCGAGGCCGCCGGCACGGTGACCCGCGCGGGCTCTGCGGCGCTCGCCGGCGTTTCCGGCCGCTTCGGCGACGACCCTTCTCGGTGAGCGGCGCCGTCTGCGAGCCGTCCGGCCTCGCGCGGCTTGACAACGCGCCGCGGTGGGGCAGCACTACGGGCGGCACATGACCGTCCGCACGTCGCGCCGCGTGCTCTTCGCGGCGACCTTCCTCCTCGCGCCGGCTCCCCTGCTCGTCCTCACGACGGGGTGGATGCCGCCCGCGACGTACGCGCTCCTGACGGGCGTGTGTGCGTTGCAGGCCGCGAGCGAGGGAGCGGACGGCGCGGTGCCGCGCATCCTCGCCATGTTCGCGGCGCACACCGCCGTCTATCTCCTCCTGTCCTGGCTCGTCGCCTGGCTGGCCTCGAGCGCGCTCGCCCGCCTTTCGCCGACCGCGCGCCGAGCGGCGACGCTCGCGATCGTCGCGACCGGGCTCGCGGTCGCCGTCGGCTGGGACGTGTACCGGACGCCGTTCGGCCGCCGGCCCTACGAGAACGCGATCGAGGCGCTGTCGTGACGCGCGGGCGCTCGACGCGCCGGGCCGCGGCCGGCTCGCTCGTGATCGGCGCGGTGGGGGCGCTGGCCGCGGTCGCGATCCCATGCGCGACCAGCCGCGCCGCGGCTGACGCCGGGCAGCCGCCACCCGCGGAGGCGCGGCCGCCGTGCGCGATCCACGATCCGCTCCGCCGGCCGTTCTTCGGCGACACGCACGTCCACACCGCGCTCTCCTTCGACGCGTGGGGTCAGGGGACGCTCGCCGGCCCGCGCGAGGCGTATCGCTTCGCGCGCGGCGAGCGCATCGGGCTCCAGCCCTACGACGCCGAAGGCCGCGCGCAGTCGAGCATCCAGCTCCGGCGGCCGCTCGACTTCGCGATCGTGACCGATCACAGCGACCTCCTCGGCGAGACCCGGATGTGCAGCGCCGACGGCATGGCCGGTCACGACTCGCTCGTGTGCTCGATCGTGCGGCGCTGGCCGGTCCTCGGCTACATGCTCGTGAACGGGGCGGTCTACAGCAGCGAGTCGCCGCACCGCTTCTCGTTCTGCGGCGAAGGCGGCGCCACGTGCCGCGACGCGGGCCGCGGGCCGTGGCGCGAGATCCGGGACGCGGCCGCCGAGTTCTACGACCCCGCGCCCGATTGCCGCTTCACGACCTTCGTCGGCTACGAGTGGACGGCGATGCCGGGCGGAAGCAACATCCACCGGAACGTCGTCTTCCGGAACGAGGTCGTGCAGGACTACCCGACGACCTACATCGAGACGCCGACGCAGGAAGGCCTCTGGGACGCGCTCTTGCGCGATTGCGTCGATCGCGGGAACGGCTGCGACGCGATCGCGATCCCGCACAACTCGAACGTGAGCAACGGCATGATGTTCACGGTGACCCGCCCCGACGGCGCGCCCATCGACGCCGACGACGCCCGCCTCCGCGCCCGCCTCGAGACGCTCGTCGAGGTGACGCAGCACAAGGGCGACAGCGAGTGCGGGCCCGGCTCGCCCGACGAGCAGTGCGAGTATGAGAAGATCGGCATCCCGCGCCTGATGGACATGGCGACGAGCTCGGGGAACGAGAAGCTGCCCGACCGCGTGTACGTGCGCGAGGCGCTCGTCGAGGGCCTCGTGCAGGAGTCGCGGCTCGGCGTGAACCCGTTCCGGTACGGGATGATCGGCTCGACCGACACGCACCTCGCGGCGCCCGGCATGGTGGACGAGGACCAGCACGTCGGCCACGGCGCCGGCTCCGTGAACGCGCGCTTCGGCATCCCGCCGTTTCCCGACGTCGCGCGCTTCAACCCCGGCGGACTCGCCGTGCTGTGGGCCGAGGAGAACTCGCGCGAGGCGCTCTTCGCGGCGATGAAGCGGCGGGAGGCCTACGGGACGAGCGGCCCGCGCTTGACGGTGCGCTTCTTCGGCGGCTGGGACTACCCCGCCGATCTCTGCGGGCAGGCCGACTTCGCGGCACGCGGCTACGCGGGCGGCGTGCCGATGGGCGCCGAGCTTCCGGCCCTCCCGGCCGCCGCGCCGGGGGACGCGCAGCCGCGGGCGCCGCGCTTCGCGGTCTCCGCGCTGCGCGATCCCGGCGGCAACGGCGCGCCCGCGAACGAGCTTCAGCGCATCCAGATCGTGAAGGGCTGGGTCGAGAAGGGGGTCGGGAAGGAGCGCGTCTTCGACGTCGCCGGCGACGCCGCGAACGGCGCGACCGTCGACCTCGCGACCTGCGAGCCGCGCGGCCCGGGCGCAGGCGAGCTCTGCACGGTCTGGACCGATCCCGAGTTCGACCCGGCGTCGCCGGCGTTCTACTACGCGCGCGTGCTCGAGAACCCGAGCTGCCGCTGGAACACGTGGGTGTGCAATCGGCGCGGCGTCGACTGCTCGCGAGCCGACACGGTTCCGCTGGACCTCGCGCCGTGCTGCGACCCGCGCATCCCGAAGACGATCCAGGAGCGCGCCTGGACGTCGCCGATCTGGTACTCGCCGCGGTCGAGCGCCGCGAAAGCCGCATCGCGATGACGCGCGAGCCCGAGCCCGAGGCGGTCGCGATTCGACGCGCGCGCGCGAGCGACCTCGCGTCGATCGTCGGGCTCTACGCGGAGGACGCGATCGGCGCGACGCGCGAGCGGCCGGGTTCGCCGCTGCCCGAAGCGTACGCTCGGGCGTTCGCCGAGATCGACCGGGATCCGAGCCATGCGCTCGTCGTCGCGGAGCTCGCGGGCGAGGTCGTGGGCACGCTCCAGCTCACGCTCCTTCCGAACCTCACGTTCGAAGGTGGAAAGCGGGCGCTGGTCGAGGCCGTGCACGTCGCTGCCCGTCACCGCGGACGGCGCATCGGCGAGGAGCTGATGCGGTGGGCGATCGAGCGAGCGCGCGCCGCCGGGTGTCGCCTCGTGCAGCTCACGACCGACGCGCGGCGCACGGACGCGAAGCGCTTCTACGAGCGGCTCGGCTTCGTCCCGTCGCACGTCGGGATGAAGCTCCACCTCGACCGCTGACCCGCCCGGACGGCCCGCGGTCTCCAAGCGCGTGGAAAGCCCGACCGAAACGGTTCGGAATGAACAATCGTACGGGCCGTTTGAACGCCATCCGTTCCGGCGCGCACGGAACGGGTACCAGGCCCAGAACGCGTGCGCGTAGAACGTCACGCCGTCGCCTTCATTCCGTTCTCGTCGCGCGCTCGCGGGCCCAGCGGTAGTCGGCCTTGCCGCTCGGGCTGCGGACGATCTCGTCGAGGAAGAGGATGGCCTTCGGGAGCTTGTAGCGGGCCAGGTGGCGGGCGCACTCGTCGAGCAGATCGCGATCGACGGCGGTCGCGCCCTCGCGGAGCTTGACGAGCGCGACCACCTCCTGACCCCAGCGCTCGCTCGGGCGGCCGACGACGACGGCATCCCACACCGCAGGATGGTGCTTGAGCGCGTGCTCGACCTCCTCGGCGTAGACCTTCTCGCCGCCAGTGTTGATGGTGACCGAGTCGCGGCCGAGGAGCTCGATCGCGCCGTCCGCGCGCATGCGAGCGCGATCGCCCGGCAGCGAGTAGCGGACGCCGCCGATCACGGGGAACGTCTCCGCGGTCTTGCGCTCGTCTCCCAGGTAGCCGAGCGGGACGCGGCCCCACTTCGCGAGCCAGCCGACCTCGTCGCTGCCGGGCGCGAGGATCCGGCTGCGATCGGCGCTCAGCACGCAGTTGTCGGGCACCGGCTCGAAGGTTCCGCTCACCGCGTTCGCTCCCGACGTGCTCGCGATCTGTCCTTGACGGCCGGTCTCCGACGAGCCGACGGCGTCGAGGATCGTGACCTTCGGCAGCAGCTCGTGGAGCTCCCGCTTCATGCCGAGGTTGAGCGGCGCTCCGCCCGACACGAGGAGGCGGAGCGTCGCGAGGTCGTACGACGAGCGCCGGAGCTGATCGATCAGCGGGCGGGCGAAGGCGTCGCCCACGATGAGGAGCGCGCTCACGCGCTCGCGCTCGATCGTGCGCCAGACGTCGTCGGGGTCGAGGCGCCGAACCTCGCTCTGGATCACGGTGGTGCCGCCGGCGTGGAACGTCGTGAACGCGTTCCAGTGCGCGGCGCCGTGCATGAACGGAGGAGCGGGGAGGGCGCGCGCGCGACCGCGCCGAGCGTGCTCGACCATCGCGCCGAGCGACTCGAACTCCGCGCGGTCGGGGCGATGGCCGCCGAGCGCGGCCACCAGCACGTCGGCCTGCCGCCACAGGACGCCCTTCGGCATGCCGGTCGTCCCGCCGGTGTAGAGCACGTAGAGGTCGTCGGGCGACCACACGAGCGGCGGCCGCTCCGCGGACGCGTGCGCCAGCGCCGACTCGTAGTCGATCGCGCCGGGCAGAAGCGAGTTGCCCGACTCGTCGGGGACCTGGAGGAGGACGTCGAGGTCGGGAAGCTCGGGCAGGACCTCGGCGAGGAGCCGCGCGAAGCAGGCGTGGTACACGATCGCGCGCGCGCCGGCGTCGCGCAGGAGGTAGACGAGCTCCTCCGCGACGTAGCGGTAATTGACGTTGAACGGCGCGACCCGCGCCTTGAAGGCGCCCAGCATCGCCTCCAGGTACTCGTTGCCGTTGTGGAGGTAGATCGCGAGGTGGTCCTGCCCCGACTGCCAGCCGGCGAGCTCGCCGCGCTCGCGGTGGAGCCCGAGGCCGCGCGACCGGAGATGGTTCGCGAGGCGGCGCGTGCGATCGGTCACGTCGCGCCAGGTGAGGCGGCGATCGCGAAAGACGATGCACTCGCGGTCCGGCACGGCCGCGGCGATCGCTTCGTGGATCTCGGCGAGGTTCAGGTCCATTCGAGTCCTTCCCGGAAAACGTGGTAACGTACCCAGTCGCGCCGCCGCGCGCGAGGAACCCAGGAGGAGGCATGAGAGGATGGACCGGGCGCGCCGTGCGCGCTTCGTTGCTCCTGTGCGCGCTGGTCTCGCTCGGAAACTGCGGGGGTGGCGGCGACTCCGGGCCGACGCTCGAGGCGATCGCGTTCGGGAACGGGACGTTCGTCATCGTGGGACAGACGACGTCCGCCTCGACCTCGACCGACGGGCAGAACTGGACGGCGCACCCGACGGGCGTCGCCGGAAACCTCCTCGGGGTGGCCTTCGGCGCCGGCGTCTTCGTCGCGGTCGGCGCCGGCGGCACGATCCTCGAGTCGCCGGACGGCGCGACCTGGACCGCGGCTGGCTCGCCGACCGACGCCGACCTGCAGGCGGTCGCGTTCGGCGCTTCGACGTTCGTCGCGGTCGGAAGCTTCGGCGCGATCGTCACGTCGCCCAACGGCGTCGACTGGGTGGAGCGGTCGAGCGGGACCGCCGCGCAGCTGAACGGCGTCGCCTTCACGAACGACCGCTTCCTCGCGGTCGGCGACGGCGGCACGATCCTGTCTTCGCCCGACGGCGCGACCTGGACTCCGGTCGACTCGAGCGGCGTCACCGAGAACCTCTTCGCCGCCGCCTACAACCCCCCCGCGTACCTCGTCGCTGGCGCCGCCGGCACGATCCTCACGTCGCCCGACGGCGTCGACTGGGCGGGGATCTCGACCGGCCTCGACCTCGACCTGAACGCCGCGATCGGCGCGCAGGGCATCTTCGTCGTCGTGGGAGACGAAGGCACGATCCTCACCTCCGGCGACGGCGTCTCGTTCTTCGCGCGCGACGCGGGCAGCAAGCAGTTCCTGAACGGCGTCGCGAACGGGCTCGGTCTCTTCGTCGCGGTCGGCACGAGCTCCGACAGCGTCGTCTCGGTCGACGGCGTGACCTGGGTCAAAAGGAAGATCTAATTTGACGAGGGGATCTCTCCCCTCGCCCCGTTTGGCGAAGGCAACCGGGGCCCCAATCTGTCGCACGAGGGGATCTCTCCCCTCGCCCCGTTTGGCGAAGGCAACCGGGGCCCCAATCTGTCGCACGAGGGGATCTCTCCCCTCGCCCCGTTTGGCGAAGCCAAACGGGGCCCCACTCCCCGGGCGTCGCTTCGCTCCGCGGCCTTGAGCGGCAGCTTTTCAGCTCGGAAGGCCTGCGCCGATCAAGTCCACGAAGTTGTCGCAGTAGAAGCGCTGCTTGACGCGCTCGCTCGCGCCTTCGAGCGACGCCTCGAAGCGGCGGATCGGGTTCCGGCCGCCCTCGACGTGCGGCCAGTCGGACGAGAAGAGGCAGACCTCCTCGCCCGACTGCTCGGCGATCCAGCCGACGGGCTCGGCGGGGTAGGGCGTGACGCGGATCTGCCGGCGGACGTACTCGCTCGGCTTCAGCTCGAGCTTCTGGAGGCGCTCCTCGTTCTTCCGGAACGCGTCGAGCGCGGTGTCCATCGACCGCATCCAGCTCGGCACCCACACCGCGCCCTGCTCGATCACGCCGACCTTGAGGCGCGGAAAGCGGTCGAAGACGCGATCGAAGATCATCGTCGCGAGCGTCTGCATCGGCGGATAGGGAATCGCCATGTAGTCGATCGACCGGAAGTTCTCGGCGCCGCCGTGGAAGTCGGGGACCGGCGGCAGGCCGTTCTCGAAGTAGGCCGGGTCGAGCAGCCGGCCTCCGCCGCCGACGTGGAACACGATCGGCAGGCGCGCCTCCTCCGCGATCGCCCACACGGGATCGAGCCCGACGTGGCTCGGCGAGTGCCCGCGCGGGCACGCCGACGCGATCATCAGCGCCTTGCAGCCGAGCTCGATCGCCTCGCGCGCCATCGCGGCGGCGCGCTCGAAGTCCGCGAGCGGAACGTAGCCCACGGCGAGCAGCCGCCGGTCGACGGCGCAGAACTCCGCCATCGCGCGGTTGTGCGCGCGCGCCATGCCGTACGCGAGATCGAGGTCGTCGCCGTGCTCGGAGCTGCAGAGCGACTTGTTCGCGAACGTGTTGAAGACGAGCTGCGAGGAGAAGCCGAGGAGATCGAGCGCGCGCGGCCGATCCTCGCGCAGGAACGACCCGAGCGCGGACCAGTTCTTCCGCAGCATGATCTCCGCCTCGGCCTGCGGCCGCTCGGCGGCGTCGCGGTGCCGGGCGCGCCAGCGCTCGATGTACTTCTCCTCCCCCGGCGCGACGGCCGCGACGAAGATCGGGCGCAGCCGCTCACGGACGGCCGGATCGGCGTACGGGACGAGCCACCCGGGCGTTTCGACGACGTGCGCATCGGCGTCGTGGAAGACCCGGCCCTGCGCGTACGGCTCGGTCGCGGCTGCGCTGCTCTCCATGGCTTCCTCCGGGACCGCGCGACGGCAGGCGCCGGCGGACAGAGGCGAGCATAGAACGCGGTCCTTCCGCTTCGCCAGCCTGCGAGCTCGAAACGTCGGCCGCGAGCGGCCCGCGGGCCGCTGCGCGCTCGGCTCGCTTCAGGGCCGCGCGGCGCGCCGGGCGTCGTTCAGCGACCAGTTGTAGTCGAGGTACGAAAGGCCGTCGTCGGTCAGGTGCGGGATCTTTGCGGCGACCGCGGGGTCGGCGTGCGACTTGATGAACTGCGCGACGCCGCCGGTCGGCGTGAAGTCGTCGCGAAACCACTTGAAGATCGAGGAAACGCGCGCGCGTGCGCCGTCCGGGTCGGGGAGCATGCCTTTCTCGGTGTTCGCGAGGAACGACCGCGCCTGGTCGTCGAGCTGCACGTCGAGGCGGGCGGCGTCGTACGGCTCGGGCCGCAGATCGGGGCACGAGAGCGACGCGCACACGATCGCGAAGTGAAGGCGCGGCTCATCGAACTTCGCCCGCAGGATGCCGTGCTCGATGTCGTCGAGCGCGAGCTCGCGGCCGGCGATCCTGCCGACCTTGCGCTTCCAGATCGGAAGGAAGAACGTGCCGCCGTCGCGAATGCTCTTCAGCGGATAGCGATCGACGACCGTCTTGATCGCGAGCAGATTGTAGGCATTCACCCAGAAGGCGAAGCGCTCCTTGTCGCTCCGGAGCTGCTCGGGCTTCGCGTCGGCGAAGTCGCGCAGCGCCTGCGCGTAGTCGGGATCGCCGCCGAGCGCTTCGTAGTCGACGACGTTGAGCGGGATGCGATCGATCGTTCCGGGGTGGACGTGCTGCGCGAGCAGGCGTCCGTAGGCTGCGGACAGGGCCGGTGCTGCGGTCGGAGCCGGCGCGGGCGTTGCGACGGCCGCCGGCTTCGCGACGATCGGCTTCGCTGCCGAAGCCGCCGATGCGACGGCCCACGACGCGAACGCCAAGACCAGGATCGGCGTGCGCCGTGCGTGGTGCATCTCCCATTGGATGTCATGCGAGCGTTTCCTCCCGCAAGCGCTTCCCTGCTCCGAGCGGCAGCATTCCCGCGATCGCCGCCACCACCGACGCCCAGGCGAATGCGTCGCCCCAGCGCACGTACGGCGTCACGACGGCGTTCGGCGCGATCGCCCCCGCGATCGCAGCCGGTCGCTCGGGAGGCGCGCGCTCGACGATCTCGCCGGTCGGCGCGATCACCGCGGTGATTCCGCTCGTCGTCGCGCGGACGAGGAAGCGCCGGGTCTCGATCGCGCGCAGAGCGACCGCCGCGAGGTGCTGCTCGCGCGCCGCGCGCCCGCCGAACCAGCCGTCGTTTGCGATCGCGACGAGCAGCTCGGCGCCGTCGCGGACGCGTTCGCGTGCGAGGTCCGCATAGAGCCCCTCAGAGCAGATGAGCACGCCGAACCGATGGCCCTTCACCTCGAGGAGCGGCGATCGATCGCCCGCCGCGTAGTCGTCCGGGCGGCGCGGCCGAACGAGCTGGCCGACGACGGCCGGCCACGGCGCGGTCTCGGCCCACGGCGTGAGCACCCGCTTGTCGTACGCGCCGACGACGCGCCCGCCGGGCGCGAGCAGGACCGCGGCGTTCCGGATCTCCGCCCTGCCGTTCGCGACCGCGACCGCCCGCGGCCCGCCGACGAGCAGCCGCGTCTCGGGAGGAAGCACGCGGTCGATCGCCGCGAACGCCGCCGGGTTGGCGTCGACCGAGACCGTCACGGCGTTCTCGGGCCACACGACGAGGTCCGGTCGATCGGCGAGCGCGGCGCGCGTGAGCTCGTTCATCCGCTCGAGCGCCTGCGGCAGGAAGGCGAGCGACGAGCGCCACGATTCCGGGAGCGCTCCCTGGACGAGCGCGACCCGGACGCGAGCCTCCTCGGCGCGCTCGTCGACCGCGGCCGCCGGCGCCCAGCGCGCGAGCGCCGTCCACCCGTAGAGCGCGGCAGCCGCCACGACGGCGATCGCCGGGCCGCCGATCCGCGCGAGCGCGGCGCCGCGCCGGTCGGAGGCCGCGATCCCGGCGATCGCTGCGCTCGCGAGGGCGAGGACGAAGGACGGCCCCGCGGCTCCCGCGACGTCCGCGAGCTGGAGCGCCCACGGGTGCGCGAGCTGGCTGTGCGCGAGCAGCACCCACGGCACGCCGTCGCCGACGGTCGCGCGCGCGAAATCGCACGCGACCCACGCCGCCGCGACCAGCATCGCGGACGCAGGCCCCGGCGGACGCCGCGCGCAGATCTCGCGCGCGGCGAGGCCGAAGAGCGCGAAGTACGCGACCCCGTAGACCTGCGCCGCGACGATGCCGCTCGCCGCGGCCGCGCCCGGCCCGAGGCCGAAGTACAGCCGTCCCGCAGCGTCGACAGACGGTGCGACCAGCGCGGTGCACGCGATCGTCCCGGCCGCCCATCCGAGAGCCGCCGCGGCGACGCGCGACGCTCCCCGCACCGCGAGCGTGAGCGGCGCGAGCGCGACGAACCCGAGCGGCGCCAGCGCGAGCGGGGGCAGGCACGCGAAGTAGAGCGCCCCGCTCGCGCAGGCGAGCGCGAGCCGCGCCGCGCTACCCGGCGAGCGCGCCATGAGCTCTCGCCGATCGCGCCCGCCGTCCCCGCAGACGAGCGCCGAAAGCGGGCGCCGCCGGTGATCGCTCGCGGAAGGGCGCGGCCGGTCCGGGTCGGCTGTGGTAAGCGGGTCCGGGAAGCGCGGCCGGCGCGCGGCCCGGGAGCGAGTCGTGCTGTCGCACTTCGAAACGCGCGCGCAGAAGGCGGTCTTCGCGATGCTCGCCTTCGCGCTCGTCGCCCTTTTGGGTTTGACGATCGCGTCCGCCGCGACGCGCGCCGGCGCGACGTGGCCGGGCTTCGTCGTGTGGCGGAACCTCGTGACGCCGGCGATCGGCGGTCCCGACTGGCCGGGCAACCGCGCGGGCATCCCGCTCCGCTCGATCCTCGTCGCCGTCGACGGCGTGCCGGTCTCGAACGCGAGCGAGCTGCGCGCGATCGTCGAGAGAGCCGGGCCCGATCGCGACCTCTCGTACGAGTTCCGGCACGACGGGCGGCTCGTCGACGTCGCCGTGCCGACGTCGGTCCTGCGGTGGCGAAACGTCCTGCCGGTGTACCTGCCGTACTGGATCGACGGCGCGGCGTTCTTCGCCGTCGGGCTGGTCGTCTTCTACTTCCGCCCGTGGCTGCCGGCGGCGCGCGCGAGCCTCGCGCTCGGAACCGTGCTCGGGACCGTCCTCCTGCTCGCGAGCGACGTCTTCTCGGCGTTCTGGCTCGACGCGCTCTACTTCACGTGCGAGTCGCTCACGCCGGCGGTGCTCCTCCACCTCGCGCTCTGCTTTCCCGAGGAGAAGGAGGCCGTGCGCCGGAGGCCCTGGCTCGCATGGTCGGTCTACCTGCCTTTCGTGCCGCTCGCCGTCCTTCAGGTGCGCGCCCTCTACGGCGACGGCGAGGCGCACCTCGCGATCAACGACTGGGTGTACACGGCGATCGCCGGCGCCGGCCTGGTCTCCATCGCATCGCTCGTGCACACCTTCTTCGCGTCGCGCAACCCGCTCGCCCGGCAGCAGGCGAAGATCGTGATGGCCGGCGTGGCGCTCGCGGCATTCGTGCCGGCGACGATGATCCTCGCGATCGTCCTCCTCCGCGTCGACCTGCCGATGAACCTGGTCGCTCCCTTCGTGATCGTCTACCCGCTCTCGATCGGCTACGCGATCGCCCGCCACGACCTGTTCTCGGTCGACCGCTACCTGCGCCTCGGCGTGGTCTACGCCGCGCTCTCGGTCGTCGTCTTCCTCTCGTACGCGCTCGTCGTGGTGGGAGGCGAGTCGCTGCTCGGCGCCGGGAGCCGGCTCCCGCAGATCGTCGTGCCGCTCTACGTCCTCGTCGTGCTCCTCGTTTTCGATCCGCTGCGCGCCGCGATCCAGCGCATCGTCGACCGGCTGTTCTACCGCCAGGCGGTCAGCTATCGCGCGACCGTGGAGGCGACGAGCCGCGTCCTCGCGTCGGTCCTCGACAGCGAGCGCGTCGCGGACACCGTGCTCGCGACCTTGACGGACGTGATGGCGATCGAGTGGGCGGTCCTCGTCGTGCGCGGCGATCCCGGCGCGACGCCGCGCTTCTTCGGCCGGCCGGCGGCGGAGGCCGCCGACGCGGCCGCGGCGCTCGACGGCTGCGATCGCTGGCTCGTCGAGGTCGGCGCGCGCCGCCGTCCGCTCAGCCGCTACGAGCTCGACGCGCGCGGGGTCCGCAGCGATCGCGACGTCGCGGAGGACGCGGCGTTCGGTCGGCTCGGCACCGCGCTCGCCTTTCCGCTCCGATTCGAGAGCGACCCGATCGGCGTCCTCCTCCTCGGCGAGAAGAAGTCGGGAGCGTTCTACTCCGACGACGACCTCCAACTCCTCGACACGCTCGTCCACCAGGCGGCGCTCGCGCTCACGAACGCGCACGCCTACGACGTCATCCGCCGCACCCAGGCCGAGCTGGTCGAGGCGGAGCGGCTCGCGGCGGTGGGCGAGCTCGCGTCGACGGTCGCGCACGGCATCCGGAACCCGCTCGCGGGGATCCGGGCGGCCGCCCAGGTCGCGCGCGAGGAGCTCGAGTCCGACAGCCCGGTCGGTGAGAACCTGGACGACATCATCGCCGAAACCGATCGCCTCGAGCAGCGCGTCCGGAGCATCCTGGAGATGACGCGCCCGGAGCTCTCCGAGCCGGTGCGCACCGACCCGACGTCGTTCCTCCAATCGTACGTCGAGGGCCAGCGCGCACGCCTGCCGCGCGACGTCCGCATCGCGGTCGAGGTCGCGCCGTCGCTCCCCGCGATCGCGATCGACCCGACGCAGCTCACCGAGGCGCTCGACGTCCTGGTCACGAACGCGGTCGAGGCGATGGGCGGGCGCGGCGAGGTCCGGATCCACGTCGGCGTCGAGGCGAACGGCGCGGCCGGCCCGACGGTCGCGATCTCCGTGACCGACACCGGACCCGGGATCGAGCCCGGCCGCATCGCGCGCGTCTTCGAGCTCTTCTACACCAGCAAGCCGTCCGGTACGGGCGTCGGGCTCGCGATGGCGAAGCGGCTCGTCGAGAGGCAGGGCGGCCGGGTGTCGGTCGAGAGCGCGCCCGGCCGCGGCGCGACCTTCACGTTCTCCCTCCCGGCAGACACTGCGGCGCGCGCCTAGCGTTTGCAGGTGAGGATGTTGCCCGCCCGGTTGGCGACGCAGGCGAGCGTCGCCTGGAACGCGTCCGTGCCGAGCGCGATGCGCTCGCCCATCGACGGGCTCGCGAGGTCCACCGCGGAGAGGTCGAGGCCGGTCACGCGCAACCGAAGAATGGTCCGTGCGGCGCCCATCGGCGCGCGCACCAGCATGAGCTGCGCGATCCGACCCGCGCCGGTCGAGGCCGGGTCGCGATAGCCGAACGACGTCGCGCGCCGGTTGGGAACGAGCGACCCGGCGGGCAGCGTACGCGTGTAGAAGGGCGCGCCGGCCGCGTCCTCGAGCGCGATCGTCAGGTCGCGGCTCGCGGCGGCGAGCGCGGCGAGGCTCGCGTCGAGATGCGCCTCGACCCGGAGCGCGTCCTTCCGCGGCATGCGCGCGCGCTTGACGACGGTCGAGCCGCGGACGATGCCGCCGGTCGTGCCGCCGCCGGTGCCCGGCGTGAGCGTCACGCGGACCGCGCCGGCAGCCGCTCCGTCGAGCGTCGCGACGAGCTGTCCCTGCGCGCCGCCGTCGTTCGTCGCGCCCGCGTCGTCGAGCACGACCTCGGCGAAGCCGGCCTCGGTGAACGCGAGCGTCTCCCGTCGCGGGTCGCCGTCCGCGTCGGGAGCGACGATGCGGAGGTTCGCGCTCGCCTGCAGCTCGATCGCGGCGCCGGCGGCCGGCGGGTCGGCCTGGTTGCCGAGCACGTCGGCGGGGAAAACGAGAAGCGACGCGGTGCCGCCCGGACCGTCGTCGACGAGCGACAGCGAGCGCACCGGCTCCACGACGTGGCGCGTGCCGTCGCTCTCGTCGAGCGGGAGGACGCTGCGGCTCGGATCGGGAACGAACGTGGCCGGGTCGAGCGCGCGCGCGAATGCGACCGCGACCGCGGGTCCGGAGATCGCGCGCACGAGGTCGTTCGTCACGCTCGAGCCGTCGAGCGGGATCGCGAAGGGCGTCCCGAGGACGGGATTCCGCGGCGCCGGGCGGAAGACCCGCTCGTAGTCGACCTCGATGTCGACGAGCCCGAACGGATCCGCGGGTCGCGGGTTCCCGCCGCCGATGATGTGACCGGGGTCGAGCGGCCAGAGCACGGGGAAGAGGGTCGAGATCCAGCCGTCGTCGTCGTAGAGCGGAGGAACGGCCCCGGTGACGGCGCCGCCCGCGATCACGAGGCCGAGCCCGCCCGCGCTGGCCGGGAGCCCGAGGGACACGCCGAGCCCTCCGCTCGCGGCGCCCGACTGGAGGACCGCGAGGCGCCGCCCGACGAGCATCGCGGCTTCCTGCGCCTCGACCGCGTCGTCCGCGGCTCCGGCGGCGTCGTCGTCGGTCGGGCCGACGAAGCCGTCGCCGTCGAGGTCGGCGAACGCGACGACCAGAGCGCCGCGGCCGTCGAGATCGGGATCCGGGAGCGCGTGTCCTGCCGCGGGCGACGGCGCGCCGTCGGACACGATCAGGTCGTACGGGACCTCGCCGCCCGAGGACGGAAACTGGAGGCCGCCGGCGACGACCTGCGGCGCGCCCGCGACGCTCGCCGCGGGTGCCGGGATCACGCCCGAGCCGGGCACGAAGGTCCCACCGGTTCGCACGACCAGGTCGACGTCGCCGACGATCGACGTATCGACGACGTCGTCGCTCGTTCCGAAGCGCGCGTCCGGACCCCAGTCGATGAGCGGAACGCCCGGGAGGATGATGCGCGGTCGTCCGGCGGCGTCGGTCGGATCGCCTGCGTAGACGGCGGGGATCGCGTGCGCGGGAGTGACGAGCGCGAGCGCGGCGAGCGCGCTCGCGACGAGCGAACACGCGAAGGCGGCGAATCGTCCGGACCGAAGGTGCGTCACGGCAGCACCACGGGGATCGCGTTGCTCACGAAATACTCCGTCTCGTGATGCGCGTAGAGGACGATCGACGCGGCACCGGCCGAGAAGTCGGCCGGCAGCACGACCGACACCTCGCCGCGATCGGCGTGCACGAGGCGAACGGGGCTCGCCGCGGCGGACCCGATCCCGAGCAGCGTCGGAAGCTCGGCCGGCGTGATGCCGTCGGCGACGAGCGGCGAGCTCCCCTCGACGACCTCGCCGCTCACCTCGTAGCGTGCGAAGCGCGCGCCCTGGACGACCAGCAGGCCGACGGCGGGAAACGAGAACTGCACGAGGTCGTCGAAGTTGAACGCTCCGGACGCCGTCACGAGGCGTGCGCCCGCGTCGTCCGAAAACGCGTCGCCGGCCGTGAGCAGGAGCACGGGCGACGTGCCGGCCGCCCGAGCGCGCGCCGTGGCGCCGACGACGGCGAGCGCGATCGCGAGCACCGCCGCGGCGATGCGGCGCCCGCCGCCCGGCCGCGCGTATCGGTTTCGATTGACCTTCTTCATTGGAAATCTCGCGATCCGATCGTCGAGCGGCGACCCGAGCGGAGCCGCCGCGCAGATCCGAGAAGCAATCCGCGTTCCCCGAGGCTAATCACGTTCGCGGGCGCCGCACGGGGGAAAGTTCTCATGCGCCGGAAAGACGGGAACGGGTCTCTTGCCGCAGCCGCGGTCACCGTGGGGGATGTGCCCCAGGCCGCCCGGCGACAGGCTCAGGGCTCGCGCACGCTGGCGGCGTCGATCCCGAACTTCTCGAGGCGGTAGCGGAGCGTGTCGCGCGTCATCCCGAGGAGACGGGCGGCGCCGGTCTGGCTGCCGCCGCTCCGCCGGAGGGCCTGGACGAGGAGCGCGCGCTCGAGGTCCTCGAAGTGGATGCCTCCCTCCGGGATCTCGACGCTCAGCTGACCGTCCGCTGCGACCTCGACGCGCGGTGTCTCTGCGGGAAGCGCTGGGAGCGAGAGGGCGCGCGCGTCGACCTCGTCGCCGTCGCAGAACAGGATCGCGCGATCGAGCGTGTTCCGGAGCTCGCGCACGTTGCCCGGCCACGGATAGCGCCGGATCAGCGACTCCGCCTCGGGCGCGAGGCGTCGCGCGGGCGAGCGGTAACGGCCGGCGATCTCCGCCACGAACCTTCGGGCGAGCAGCGTGATGTCGTCGCCGCGCGTCCGGAGCGGCGGGACGTCGAGCCGGGCGACGCTCAGGCGGAAGTAGAGGTCCTGGCGGAACGTGCCGGCGCGCACCATCTCCTCGAGGTCGCTGTTCGTCGCCGCGACGACGTGCACGTCGATGGCGCGATCGGCCCGCGAGCCGACCGGGCGCACCGTCTTCTCCTCGATCGCCTTCAGGATCTTGACCTGGGTCGCGAGCGGGAGGCAGCCCAGCTCGTCGAGGAAGAGCGTCCCGCCCTCGGCCGCCTGGAAGAGCCCCGGCTTCGAGGTGCGCGCGTCGGTGAACGCGCCGCGCTCGTGCCCGAAGAGCTCCGACTCGACGAGGTTCTCCGGAATCGCGGCGCAGTTGATCTCGATGAACGGCTTCGCCGCTCGCGGGCCGTTGAAGTGCAGCACGCGCGCGACGAGCCCCTTGCCGGTGCCGGTCTCGCCGGTGATGAGCACGGTCGGCGGGGTCGCGTCCGGGGGCAGCGAGCAGAGGCGGCGGATGCGCGAGCGCAGGTCCGCGATCGCGGCGCAGTCGCCGACGATCGCCTCGAGGGCCGCCCCGCTCGACTCGCGGCCACGGAAGTATGCGAGCTCCGTCTTGAGGCGCGACTCCTCGAGCGCGCGCGTGACCGCGTGCCGGAGGTCGTCCATGTGGAGCGGCTTCTGGAGGTAGTCGACGGCGCCGAGCTTGATCGCGCGCACCGCGTCCTCGATCGTCGCGTGCGCCGTCATCATGAGCACGGTCGAGGAGGCGTCGCGGGCGCGGAGCTTCCCGAGGAGGTCGAGCCCGTTTCCGTCGGGAAGGCGGAGATCGAGCAGCGTCAGATCGGGCTGCAGCTCGGAGAAGAGCCGCTCGCCGTCCGCGCACGTGGGCGCGACGTCGACCCGGTGTCCGAGCTTCTCGAGCGTGCGCCGGACGTTCTTTGCGAGGATCTCTTCGTCCTCGACGATCAGCAAGCGAGCCACCATGGTGAGCCTAAGGGTTGGTCGACCGAAAGGTCAAAATCGTTTCTTCGGGATGCGGCGATGCCCGGCCGTTCGGGCCGGGCATCGCGCGCTGGTTGCTTGGTCGTTCAGCCGTCGTTGCCGCCGCCGCCCGGGCCGCCGTGGTCGTCGGGCGTAGCTCCCGGGGTCGGGGTGTCGTCCGGATTCGGCGTGACGGTCGGCGTCGGGGTCGGGCCCGGGTTCTCGGCGCACGGGTCCGGGGTGCAGCTCGTGGCCGCGGTCGCGGTCCCGCCGAGGGCCGTGCAGGCGTCGGGCGACGTGGTCTCGCACTCCGCCGGCTCGCCGCCGTGCGGAACGCAGCACGCGATCTCATCCTCGGCGGGCGGCGTGGCCGCACACGGATTCGGATCGCAGGAGGTCGCATCGACGACCGTGCCGCCCTGCGCCGCGCAGTCCGCCTCGGTGCGATCCTCGCACTCGGCGCCGCCGTCGTCGGGGATGCAGCAGACGACGTCCATGCCGGGCACCGGCACGTCCGTGCAGGGGTTCGGCAAGCAGGTGTTCGAGGTCGTGACGGTGCCGCCCTGCGCTGCGCAGTCCGCCTCGGTGCGGTCCTCGCACTCGGCGCCACTGTCGTCGGGGATGCAGCACGCGATCTTGCCGTCCTCGATCGTGTCGTCGGAGACCGTGCCGGCGAGCACGTCGTCGCCGTTCGCGTCGCGCACGGTCAGGACCGCGCCGCGCGGATCGAAGCCGAGCAGCTCGTCGTTGCCGCGCGGCGCGCTGCGGAGGCGGATGCGGCCTCCGCCGCCTCCCGTCGTCTCGATCGTGCCCACCTTCACGCCGTCCGCGAGGAGGTCGAAGCTCGCGTCGGGCGCGAGCCGCCCGACGCGGACCACCAGCTTCCCGTCGTCTGCGTTCTTCAGCACGAACTGGACCTTGCCACGCGCGTCGGCGTCGGCCGCCGTCGGCGCGAGATCCGTCTTTGACTTGACACTGGCCGCACGAGCCGTCGACGCCCCCGCGACGGCCGCCAGAGCGACGGCACCCGCGATCGCCCACCTCGCTGCTCCGTTCTGCCTTCGATCCATCTTTTCTTCCTCCGGTTTCCTGCGCCCGCTGACTTGCTCGCGGCGCAGCGACCTGCCCCAAGCGCAACGGCCGTGCCACGGGCGGTGCCCGGCGGACACGGCGGCGCGCCTCGGCCGCGGGATCGCGAAAAACCCCGGGATTCAGCGGAGAAATGCGCCGGATCGGCCGATCGTCGATCGTCCGGCGCGTGCCCGCTCGCGCCGGAGACGGCGGCTCCGGGGCCGCTCGGCACGGGTCAAAGCCCCCGCGCGGGGGGAACTGCCCCGCGGATTCAGCGCGCCGGAGCGCTCACACCCCGAGCGCCTTCCGCGCGGTCTCCTTGGCCCAGCGGTAGTCGGGCTTGCCGCTCGGCGCGCGCACGATCGCGTCGACGAAGATGAACGCCTTCGGGAGCTTGTAGCGCGCGATGTGGCGCGCGGCCGTGTCGCGGAGCACGTCCTCGGACGGCTTGTCGCCGGCCCGCAGGACGACGAGCGCGGTCACCTGCTCGCCCCAGCGCTCGCTCGGCGTGCCGGTGACGACCGTATCGTAGACCGCGTCGTGGTGCTTCAGCGCCTGCTCGACCTCCTCCGCGAAGATCTTCTCGCCGCCCGAGTTGATGCAGACCGAGTCGCGCCCGAACACGATGACCTCCCCCTCCGGGGAGAGCTGCGCACGGTCGCCCGGCACCGCATAGCGGACGCCGTCGATCACGGGATACGTCCGCCGCGTCTTCGCCTCGTCGCCGAGGTAGCCGAGCGGCACGTACCCCATGCGTGCGACCCAGCCGAGCGCGCCCGCGTCCCCGCTCGCGAGCTTCCGCGACATCCCCTCGTCGAGGAGGACCGTCTGCTCGTCCATCTTGAAGGCGCCCTGCTTGGAGTCGACGCCCGCCATGCTGACGGCCGATCCCTGCGCGCCGGTCTCCGACGACCCGAAGCCGTCGAAGATGACCAGCCCCGGGATCGCGGCGAGGAACGCCTCCTTGTACGGCGCGGAGAGGATCGCCCCGCCCGAGCCGAGGATCTTGAGCGTCGACACGTCGTACGTCTTCGTCCGGAGCTGATCGAGGAGCGGGCGCGCGAAGGCGTCGCCGACGATCGAGAGCGTGAAGATGCGCTCGCGCTCCACGGTCCGCCAGATGTCGTCCGGGTCGAGCGAGCGCGGGTTTTCGGGGATGCACACCGTCCCGCCCTGGTGAAACGTGATGAACGACGCCCAGTGCGCGGCGCCGTGCATGAACGGCGGCGCGGGCAGCATGCGGAACGCCTCGCCGCCGAGCGATCGCTCCGCCACCTCGTCGATGCTTCCGACCGCGGCACCGCCCAGGATCCGTCCGCCCATCGCGCCGAAGAAGATGTCCTCCTGGCGCCAGAGGACGCCCTTCGGCATGCCGGTCGTGCCGCCGGTGTAGAGGATGTAGAGGTCGTCGGGCGTGCAAGGCAGGTCGAGCGGCGCGTCGCTCGCGCCGGCGAGCGCGCTCTCGTAGTCGACGGCGCCCGGGAGGAGCGGCTCGCCGCTCCCGTCGTCGACCTGGAGGAGGAGCGCCATCGCCGGCAGCTTGGGGAGGACCTCGCGCAGGAGCGGCGCGAAGCTCGCGTGGTACAGGATCGCGCGCGTGCGCGCGTCCTTCAGCACGTAAAGAAGCTCCTCGGCGACGTACCTGTAGTTGACGTTGAACGGCGCGACGCGCGCCTTGAACGCGCCGAGCATGCCCTCGATGTACTCGTTGCCGTTGTAGAGGTAGAGCGCGAGGTGGTCCTGGCCGGACTCCCACGGCGCGAGCTCCGCGCGCTCGCGCCGGCACCCGAGGCCGGCGTCGCGCAGGAGGTGCGCGAGCCGGCGCGTGCGGCTCTGAACGTCGCGCCACGTGAGCCGGCGATCGCGGAACGTGATCATCTCGCGGTCGGGGATGCGATCGGCGATCGCGTCGTGGATGACGCCGAGATTGAACGACATCGAAGCCTCCGGAGTGAAGGGATGGGACGGGCGAGCGGGCGCTGCGGACCTCCGCCCGACGGTCGTATATCGATCCGGAAGCGGTGGCGACAAGACGAGCGGCGCGTCGGCGCCGGTCCGCGCCGCCCGCGACGTCGGTCAGGTGATGTCCTCCTCGTCGCCGCAGTACGGCTGGAAATCGGAGATCGCGACCGCCGTCGCGCGAGCTCGACCACTCGCCGCACGCGGCGAACGCCGCGCAGCGGCGAGCACGGGGAGCGCCCGCGTCACGAGCGCGGCGCCGTCGGCAGGGTCGAATCGCTCCGAGGCACGAAGACGACGTCCGGCGCCGCGTCCGCGAGGAGCCGAAGCTCGGTCGGCAGCTCGTCGGGCGGGGCGGCGAAGCACAGCAGCGCGATCTCGAGCTCTCCCGGCGCGAGTGCGTCCGCGAGCGGAAACGCGAGCGGGCTCGCGACGCCGCCGACGTCGACCGGCGCGCCGACCTGCCATGCGCCGCCTTCGCCCGCCGGGCGTGCCGCGGAGGCGCAGGCCGCGCCCTCGCCGAAGCCGCTCACCGCGAACGTGACCGTTCCGCCGAGGCCGCACGACCCATCGCCCGGCTCCGGACAGCCTGGCGCTGGCGCGACGTCGCCGACGTCGGCGTGCATGCCGCCCGGCGTGGTCGCGTTGCCGGAATCGGTCGCGCAGTAGAGGGTCGCGCCGGAGCGGACGCACGTGCCGTCGCGGCGGACCTCTTCGAGGACCGCGCCCTCGGGCGAGATCAGCCCCGTCGATCCGCTTCCGCCGCACGCCGCGGCGCCGAGCGACGCGAGCGCGAGGCCGGCCGCGAAAGCGAGCGCGCGCACACGTTGGAGAGCCATCATCTCGGACCTCGCGCTCCTCATCCCGGCGTCGCGGTCGTGAGGACGTTCATGAACTCGGTATCGCGCGACGCCGTCCGGGCGAAGCGCTCCGTGAGCTCGCGCAGCGCAGCGTCGAGCGCGGCGTGGAACTCCGGGATCCGCGCGCGCTCGACGTTCATGTAGTGGTTCCGGAGATACGTCCCGGTGTCGGCGTCGGGGAGCGCGACGCGATCGATCAGCCCCTTGGCGAAGAGCCCCGCGAACTGGCGCGCGACCGCGCGACGCTCGCTCGCGCCCTCGGCCTGGAGATGGCGCGCCTTTCGCCGGACGCGGTCGCCCTTCACCTCGATCAGGTCGTGGCGCCGGAGCGTCTCCTCGACGCGATCGTCGAGCGCGGCCTCCTCGGCCGGCGAGCGGCGGCGGCGCTTGCCGTCGCGCCGCAGCTCGCGCCGCCAGCGCGCATGCGAGATCCAGCCGCGATCGTCCGGGAGCGCCGCCATCGCGCGGCTGAGCCGAACCGCGAGGGCGCCGTCCTCGACCGGGCCGCCGTCCTCGGCCGGCGCGACGCCGGGCTCGGCCTGGAAGGCGCGGTCGAGCTCGCGCCCGATCGCGTGCAGGATGCGGTCGCGCCACAGGACCGCGAGGAGCGACCGGGGGTCCTCGCGCCGGAAGGCGGCAAGGTGCCGCACGAGGTCCTCGCTCGGGAACCGCTCGCCCTTCTCGATGTAGCTCAACATGACGGGCTCGATCCGCCCGTCGAGAGCCTCCTCCGCGAAGCGGCGCAGCGACCACCGCCGGCCGCGCAGGACGCGCGTCTCGTAGAACACGTCCCCGATCGAGCGGAGCCGTCCGGGGTCGCTCATCGCGCCTCGGAAACGGCGCCCGAGGGAGGCCCGTCGCACGCGGGCCTTGTGTTCACAATCATTGTGAACTACGTACACCATTCAGGTGAAGACGACAAGGGCGCCGGGTTCCGGGCGCCCGGCGGGAGGAGGTCGTCATGCGAAGCGTTCTCGAGGACCGGCGCGTACGCGCGCTCGCGGCGGACGTCGTCTGGATCGCGGTATGCTTGACAGCGATCGCGTCGTGCAGCGGCTGCTCCGGTGGCGGCGGGTCGGGCGCGCCCCTTGGGCCGGGCGACTCGCAGTCGGAGGTCGCGCTGTCGCAGTTCGCGAGCTGCGACGATCTCCGCGCGGCGATCGTCGCCGATGCGCGCGCGAAGATCGCGGTGCAGGCGGAGCGCCTGCGCGAGGACGGCTGGACCGTCGTTCGCGACGGCGACGTCCTCGTCGGCGCGCCCGGCGAGCCGGTGCCGGCGCCGCGTCCGGACGAGGGCGGCCCGCAGCCCGGCCGCTCGACGGACACGAACGTGCAGGTGCCGGGCGTCGACGAGGCCGACGTCGTGGAGACCGCAGGTGACCGCCTGTACCTCCTCCACGGCTCCGACCTCGTGATCCTGCAGGCGCGCCCGCCCGAGGCGACCGCCGTCCTCGCGCGCCTCGCGATCGAGGGCTTCCCGACCGGAATGTTCGTCACCGGCGACCGCGCGGCCGTCGTGTCGCAGGTCGACGATCCCGGCGACCTCGGCGGCGACGACGCGTGCGCGTGGATCGACGACCCGCTCCCGCGTCCGATGGCGCTCGACGGCGGCATCGCGTTCTGTCCGCCGCAGTTCACGAAGCTCACGGTCGTCGACGTCGCGAACGATGCGCCGCGCGTCGCGCGCGAGATCTACCTCGAGGGCGTCTCGCTCGCCGCGCGCCGGCACGGGGACGTGGTGCGCCTCGTCGTGCAGCGCGGCTGGGGTGTGCCGCCCGGCGTGCCGGAGCCGTGGGGCTTCATCACGTCGCCGTCGCTCGCGGAGAGCGAGGAGGAGCTCCGGCGACGCGTCGACGCATGGGAGCAGGCCGCGATCGCGGCGCTCGACGCGAGCGCGCTCGAGGACTGGCTGCCCGCGCACCGCGAGCGCGTCGCGGGCGACCTCGTCGACGTCCCGATCGACTGCCGCGACGCCCACGTCCCGCCGCCCGCGCTCTCCGACAGCGGCGCGACGCGGATCGTCGCGCTCCGGATGAGCGAGGACGACGGCCCGATCGAGGAGGCGCTCGTGATCGGCGGCGCCCAGCAGGTGTATGCGAGCGCCGACACGCTTCTGCTCGCCTATCCCGACTGGAGCTGGTTCGACGCCGGCGAGCCGAACGACCGCACCGCGATCCACGCGTTCGCGCTCGGCGAAGGGCTCGAGACGCGCTACCTCGCGTCCGGGTTCGTGCCGGGAACGACGATCTCGCAGCTCGCGTTCGACGTGCGGGACGGCGTGATCCGGGTCGCGAGCACCGTCTCGCCGCGCGACGCTGGGCTGCCGGGCGCGCCTCCCACGACGAGCCGCATCACGACGGCGCGCGTCGACGGCGAGGCGATCGCGGTCGTCGGCTCGACGGGCGACCTCGCGCCCGGCGAGCGCATCTTCGCGGCGCGCTTCCTCGGCGACCGCGGCTACCTGGTCACGTTCCGCCGGATCGATCCGCTCTTCGTCGTCGACCTGGCCGACCCGGCGGCGCCCGCGGTGCTCGGCGAGGTCGAGATCACGGGCTTCAGCGAGTACCTCCACCCGCTCGACGAGACGCACCTCGTGACGGTCGGCCGCGACGTCGACGAGGGGGGGCGCGTGCGCGGCCTGGCGCTCAGCGTGTTCGACGTGTCCGAGCCGAGCGCGCCGCGCCTGGTCGACGCGCAGCTCCTGCCGGGCGACGGCTGGTCGCCGGCGGAGTCGAGCCACCTCGCGTTCACCTTCGACTCGGCCCTCGGCATCGTGGCGCTGCCGTACTCGCGCTACGACGGCGTCTTCCGATCGTCGCTCGTGCTGGTCGCGGCGGACGCCGGCGGGCTCACGCCGCTCGGCGAGGTCGATCATGGGCGCTTCGCGGTCGACGCGTGCGGGCCCGGGCCGCAGCCGGTGCCGGTCCCCGGGACGGAGCCCGAGTCGGCGCCGGGGGTGACCGCGGCCGCCGACGTCGACCCGTCGTGCCTCGTGCCGCCGAACATGGTGCGCGGCGTCTTCTTCGACGACTTCGTCTACTCGATCAGCTCGGGCGGCCTGCTCGTGAACGCGATCGGCGACCTCGCGGCGCCGGTGGCGGCAGTGGAGCTGCCGAGCGGCTGAGAGCGGTCTCCGGTCCGGGCGACGGCGAGAGCGGGCTCACTCCTCGACGAACGCGCTCTCCGCCTCGCCCGTCAGGACCCGCTTCAGGACCTTCCCGGCTGCGTTTCGGGGAAGGGGATCGCTCCGCACCTCCCACTGCGACGGCACCTTGTAGTACGCGAGCTTCTCGGCGACGAAGCGCGCGAGCTCTTCCGGGTCGAGCCTCGTGCCGGCGAGCGGCACGACGACCGCCTTCACCTCCTGGCCGAGCTCCTCGTGTGGCACGCCGACGACGGCGGCCTCCGCGACGCCGGGATGCTCCGCGAGGCGGTTCTCGATCTCGACCGGGTAGACGTTCTCGCTGCCGCGCAGGATGAGGTCGCGCTTCCGCGACGCGAGGTAGAGGAGGCCGCCTTCCATCCGCCCGATGTCGCCCATCCGGAGCCAGCGTCCCGGAAGGATCGTCTCGGCGGTCTCCTTCGGTCGATCCCAGTAGCCCAGCATGACGAGCGGGCTCCGCACGCAGATCTCGCCCTCGACGCCGTCCGCGAGCGCGGGGCCGGTCGGGTCCTCCGGATCGCGGATCTCGATCGCGACGGTCGGCAGCGCGCGCCCCACCGACTCCGGGTGAAGGCGCCACTCCTCGCCGCCGATGACGGTCGCGAGCGCTCCCGACTCGGTCGAGCCGTAGCCGTGGCCGAGATGTCCGCCGCTCCGGATGCCGGGAAACGCATCGCGCATGCGGCGCTGGAGGTCGGGCGCGGTGGGCGCCCCGCCGCCGCCGATCGAGCGCAGCGACGAGAGGTCGTACCTGCCGAACTCGGGGTGGTGCATCATCCGCCAGACCACAGTGTTCATCGCGCCCCAAGCGGTGACCTTCTCGCGCTCGATGATGCGCATCGCCTCGCCCGCGTCGAACCGCCCGACGTTCCAGACCGACCGGATGCCGGACGCGAGCACCATGACGGCCGCGCTCTGCAGCCCCGAGACGTGGAAGAGCGGGTTCGTCACGAAGACGCACGGCGGATGGATCGCGGCGTCCTCGGGCGGCGGCGGCGCGAGCATCATCGCGCGGACGCCCGACCACGACGTCAGCATCACCATCGCGATCACGCTGCGGTGGCTGCCGATCGCGCCCTTCGGCCGGCCCGTCGTCCCGCTCGTGTAGAGGATGAGCGCGGGATCGTCCTCGGCGATCGGATCGGCCGGGAGCGCAGCGTCCGGCGCGTGCGTCCACAGCGATTCGAACGCGCTCTCGATCTCGACGACCGGCACGCCGGTGTCCGCCCCTTCGAGGCGCCCGAGCCGCTTGCGATCGGCGACGAGCAGCCGCGGGCGGCAGTCGCCGACGCCGTAGATGATCTCGTCGCCCGTCCACCAGCCGTTCAGGCCGACGGCGATCGCGCCCAGGCTGACCGTCGCCCAGAAGGTCGCGATCCACTCCGGGCAGTTCGCGGCGAGGATGGCGACGCGGTCGCCCTTTCGGACGCCGAAGCGGTCGCGCAGCGCGGCCGCGATCGACGCGACCGCGCGCGCGTGTTGCCCGTAGGTGATCCGGCGATCGCCGAAGATCGCGTACTCGGAGTCGCCGAACGCGAGCGACCGCTCGACGAGCGCGCGCAGTGAGGGCGGCCGGTTCCTGAAGACCTGCATGCGCTCGCCGAGGACGTCCTCCTCGGCGAGCTCGAAGATCCCGCCCGGGCCGAGGAGCTGGGCGTCGACTTCTTCGGGAGTCGGCATCGACGTCGCTTCTTACGTCGCGCCGAGCGGAGGTCGCAACGACGCGAAGAAGCCCCAGACGGCGTCGGTCGCGCGGAACGGAGCGTCGGGCTCTGTGGCGCCACCAGGCCAGCGGTGGCCGCCGTCGACGAGACAGAAGGCCGTCGTCGCGTCGTCCGCGCACTCGAGGGCGGCTTCGCGGCGAGCGCCGGACGTCGGCTGGTCGCTCGGCGTCGCATCGCCGCATCCGTTGAAGCGGAGAAACGCCTCGAACGAGCTCCGACCCGCCGGTGCGGGCGCCGCCGCGTCCTGCGCGTTGCTGACGATCAGGATCGCGCGCGGTCGTCCGGGCGCACACGGCGAAGTGGTGAGCGCTCCCGCGACCGGCGCAAACGCCGAGAAGACATCGCTCGCCTCGCAGGCGAGGCGGAACACCATCGCGGCGCCCTTCGAGAAGCCGGTCGCGTACACGCGCGTCGGGTCGATGCAGACGTCGCGCTCGACCGCGGCGACGACGTCGCGGGCGAAGGCGACGTCGTCGACGTCCGCGACGCACGCGCGGCCGGCGGGGTCGCGGCAGAAGCCGCTGTTCCACGACCGGTCGATCCCGTCGCCGGCCGCCAGGACGAATCCTTCCGCCGCCGCCTTCCGATCGAGGCCGGTGACCGCGATCTCCTTCTCACCGTCGCCGTTCGATCCGTGGAAGAGGAGCACGAGCGGCGCCGGCTCGCCGCGCACCGCGGAGTCGGGAACGACGAGGCGGAAGCTGCGCGACCGTGCGCCCGACACGATGGCGACGTCGCGCGTGCCGGCCGCACCGTGCTTGCCGGCGCACGGGTCCGTCCGACGGGCGTCGCCGCAGGCCGCGCAGACGGCAAGGAGCAGCGGGATGAGGAGGCGACCGGTCATCGACGGGTAGAACGGCAGTCGGAGTGCCGCGGCGCCGGACGAGCCGGACGTCAGGCGGCGCGCACCTCCGCGAGCGACCGGCCCCGGTGCCGGCGGTACATCTCCTGCACCCACCGGAAGCCCGGTCGATCCACGTAGTCGGCGCGCAGGCGGACGGCGGCGTCGGGCGGCGAGGGCGGCCACGCGTACGGGAACTCCGGCGGCTGGACGAGCGGCGCCGCGAGCGCGGCGGCCGTCAGGTCGGCGACCGTGAAGCGATCGCCGACGAGGTAGCCGGACGGCTGGAGCTCGCTCTCGAGGCGATCGAACGCGCGTGCGACGCGGTCGCGTGAGAGCGCGGCGCGCTCGTCGTCGATGCCGAGGTCGATCTTCATGACGAGGCGGACCGCGGGGAACATCGTCCGGTAGGCGCGGCGCGCGAGCGGCTTCGCATCCTGCGTGAAGAGTGCGCACGCGTAGTCGGAGTCGCCGAGCACGGCGTCGAAGACCGCGCGCCGCAGGTGCGGGCCGAGCTCGCGGTCGAAGAAGTCCTCGAGCTCGAGCGCACGGCGGCGCGCGACCGGGTCCGCCGGGAAGAGGGGCGGATCGGGCTTCCGCATCTCGAGCGTCTCGATGATGCGCGTCGAGTCCGCGATCGTCAGCCCGTCGATCGTCAGGACGGGCACCGATTTCTGCCCCGTCATCCAGAAGATCGTCGGAACGTGCAGTCCGGGGAGCAGCGAGCGCCGGCGGTAGGGCAGGCCCTTCCAGTCGAGCGCCCAGCGCGCCTTCTCGTTGTAGTGCGACGCCGTGAATTGCCAAAGCACCGGAAGCTCGGACATGGCTCGGATTCGACCATCCGGCCGAGGTCGACGCAAATCGCGACCAATGCCGCCGCTCGAATCGCGAGCCGCGATGGGCTTGACGAATGATTAGCGAGTCGGCTAATCGTCGCGCATGGCGAAAGCGAACCTGACCGTCGTGTGCACGTATCGGGTCCAGAAGGCGCGCGAGAAGGCGTTCCTGGGGCTCCTCCGCCGGCACTGGCCGGCGCTCCGGCGCCTCGACCTGGTGACGGAAGAGCCGGCGAGCGCGTGGCGCGGGGAGGAGTCGGACGGCCGCCCGTTCTACGTCGAGATCTTCACCTGGAAGAGCGCTTCGGCCGTCCGCTCCGCGCATTCCTTTCCGGCCGTCGCCGCGATCTGGGAGCCGATGGAGACGATGTGCGAGGCGCGCGGCGAGCGGGCGGCGATGGAGTTCCCCCACGTCGCGCCCGTGAAGCTCCGTCGTGCGACGCATGCCTAGCGCTCGTGACGAGGTCGCCGCGGCGGACCTCGTTTTTTCCGCGCTCTCGCACGCGTCGCGCCGCCACATCCTGCACGTCCTCCACCTCCGCGGCGGCGAGATGACCGCCGGCGAGATCGCCGATCGCTTCGCGTGCTCCTGGCCGACGACGAGCCGCCACCTGAAGGTGCTCGAGCGCGCCGGCCTGGTGCGCGTCGTGCCGCGCGGCCGCGAGCGCGCGTACCACCTCGACCGCCGCCGCCTCCTCGGCGTCACGCGCGGGTGGCTACAATGGATCGGCGACGAGCGCGGCTCAGCGCGCCGCTGATCCGGGTCCCACGACGCGCGCGGCCGGCGGGCGATCCCACCACGGCGGCGTGCACGCGAGCGGCATCGGCCAGCGCGTGACGGTCGCCGCGGCGCCGTAGAGCGCCGCGCCGACCAGCGCCGCGACCGCGACGCGCCCCGCGATCGCCGAGCGCGCCGCGAGCACGCGCGCCGCCTCGCCGCCGAGGAGCGCCAGGAAGGGCGCGCACGGGAGGAGGTAGCTCGCCTTGAAGGAGTCGCGATCGAGGCCGACGCCGAACCGCACCACGAGCGCGACGACCGCCACGACCGACGCCGCGACGACCACGACCGCGAAGGCGAGCGCGATCGTCCGCGCCGCGGCGTCGGCACGCACGAGGGCGGCCGCGAGCCGCCGGCACCCGAGCGCGATGCCGGCGGCGCAGAGCAGCGACGGCGTGAGCGCGATCGCATTCCAGCGGCCGAGGTACGCCGCCATCTCCGCGTGGTTCGTGTCGAGCTCGGGCGGGATGCCGCGCGCGGCCCAGTCGCCGAGGAGGCCCCCGGCGAGGCAGTTGCCGGCGGGATCGCGGCCGCGGAACAGGAAGTAGTAGAAGTAGTCGCCCCACCAGTCGGCGTAGAGGATCGCGAGCGGTTGCGTCTGGAACTCCGGCCGCCCGGGCGATCGCACGATCGCAGGCCAGCCGACGCCGAGCTCGTGGACCTCGCTCAGCTCGCGAAGCGACGTCTCGTGCGGCTGCTTGTTGAACGCGAGCGGGCGGCCGGTGCGAGTCGCCGCCGCGACGTAGAACCAGCCGCCGACGGCCGCGGCGACCGCCGCCGCGAGCGCGCCGCACGCGAGCAGCCGAAGCGCGCGCATGCGAAGTCCGATCACGACCGCGAACGCGAGCGCGGCGACCGCCAGGACGGCGCCCAGCTGCCGCGAAAGCGCGAGCAGCCCGCACACCGCGCCGAAGAGCGCCGCCGCGCTCGGGCGAGGGCGGCGCGCCGCAACCAAGTCGACGAGCTGCACGGCGGCGACCGCCGCGAGCGCGGTCACGTACGGCTCCCCGCGAACCTGCGCGAAGGTCCGCGGGTAGACCGCCGGCAGCGCGCACAGGAGGAGCGCGATCGCCTTCAGCGCGACGTCGCCCGGGCGGACGCGCTCGCAGAGGGCGAGGAGCGCGAGCGCCGTCGCAATCGACAGGAGGACCTGGAAGAGCTGCGCGACCTTCGCCGCGGTCTCGCGCGACGCGTCCGCGAGCGCGATCGCCGCGGCCGGCACGAGGTAGGGCAGCGGCGGAGAGTAGAACTGGGTCGTGTCGCGCGGTCCCGGCAGGCGGCCGTTCGACAGCACGTGCGCGTACGCGAGGTGTCGCTCGGCGTCGTAGCCGATGCGCGGGTCGTGCCGGACGGCGTTCCACGCGATCGGCGCCTGGAGCGCGCACAGGAGCGCCACGAGCGCGCCGCGCGCGCGCGGCGTCCGCCCGGAGAGCCGCGCGCTCCGACCGCCGCTGGCCATGGGTGCGCCTACCACGAGTCGTGCCCTTGACCGACCGACCGGGCGCGCTCACCCTTCTGCCATGCGCGGGCCCGCGCACCTGTTCGTGTACGGAACGCTCCGCGCCGGCTCGCGCGGCGGGCCGGCGAAGCTCCTGTCGGAGCGCGCCGTGCGGATCGGTCTCGCGCGCGTGCGGGGCGCGCTCTATCGCGTCGGCGCATATCCGGGACTGGTGCTCGGAAGCGCATCCGACTCGGATCGGGTACAGGGCGACGTGTTCGCGCTGCCCGACGATCCGTCGCTGCTCGCGGCCCTCGATCGCTACGAGGGCTGCGGTCCCGACGACCCGCGTCCGCACGCCTACGAGCGGGTGCGCGCCGACGCCGAGCTCGACGACGGACGGCGGGTCTCGGCCTGGACCTACGCGTGGCTCGGTCGGGTCGATCCGGCCGATCGCATCCCCGAGTGGCCGTGGCCGCGCGCGTGACGTTCCGGAGCGCGACGTGGCGCGCGCCGGACCGCGGCGCCGAGCGGGACGCGCGGAGCGACGCGCTCCGGCGCGAGGCCGATCGCGCCGCCGAGCGCGCGTACTGGCACGAGACCGGGGCGCGGCTTCGCGCCGCCCAGGCGACGTCGTTCGCTCGCCTGTACAGCGACGAGGTGCACCGGCATCTCGTCGAGCGCTGGTGGCCCTCGTCGCCCGTGCGGGCCGCGCTCAAGACCGACCTCTTCGAGGAGGCGTGCGGGGCCGGCCTTGCCGCGATCCTGACCGAGCGCGCGCGCCACGTCGTGGCGATCGACATCGCGGCCGGCACCGCGGTCGCCGCGCGCGCCCGCCACGGCGACCTCCGGGTGGTCGAGGCCGACGTGCGCGCGCTTCCGTTCCGCTCCGCGAGCTTCGACGTCGCGGTCTCGAGCTCGACGCTCGATCACTTCGCGTCGCGCGCCGAGATCGCCGGCAGCCTGCGCGAGCTCGCGCGCGTCCTGCGCCCGGGCGGCACGCTGATCTTGACGCTCGACAATCCCGCCAATCCGCTGCTCGCGCTTCGTCGCGCGGTCCCCCGCCTCTGGCGGGCGCTAGGGATCGTGCCGTACCGCGTGGGCGCGACGCTCGGGCCGCGTGCGCTCCGGCATGCGCTCGCGGCCGCATCCTTTCGCACCGACGAGCTCGCCGCGGTCATGCACGTGCCGCGATTCCCGGCCGCGGTCGTCGCCCGGCTGCCGAGGTCGGAGCCCGGGGCGGGCGGTGCGCTCGCGCGCGGGCTCCTTCGCTTCGAGCGCCTCGGCGACTGGCCGACGCGCTTTCTCACCGGGCACTTCCTCGCGGCCCTCGCCGTCCGCGTCTGACCCGAAGCACGCGCGACGAGCGTCGACGCGAGGGGCGTGGCGCGCCCGCGCTCGGGTGCTACCTCGGGCTCTGGAGGACTGCGATGGCGATCGAGCAGGAGCTGGACGCGACCCTCAAGGAGGCGATGCGCGAGAAGGATCACAAGACGCTCGACGTCGTCCGCATGCTGAAGGCGAAGATCGCCGAGCGCCGGACCGCGAAGGGCTTCACCGGCGAGGTGGACGACGCGGTCGTGCGCGAGGTCGTCGGCGCCTATCGCAAGCAGATGCAGAAGGCCGTCGAGGAGTACGGGAAGCTCGGGGAGAAGGGCGCCGCTCAGGCGGAGAAGCTTCGCTTCGAGATCGACTTCTGCTCGCGCTTCCTGCCGGCGACGATGGCCGACGACGAGCTGCGCGCGCTCGTCGCCGAGCGGATCGCGAGCCTCGGCGTGAGCGACGCGAAGCAGGTCGGGCGTCTCGTCGGCGACGTGATGAAGACGCACAAGGGCCGCGTCGAGGCGGCCGACGTGAAGCGGATCGCGGAGGAGCTGCTCGCGGGCGGCGCGTGAGCCCGGTGCCCGGGACCGCGCACCGGCGCGTCAGCGCGTGGTGGCGTTCCCGTGGCCGGCGGCGCGTCCGACGGATCAGGCCGCCGGTGGCGGTCCTTCGCCGCTCTCGCGCGTCGGCGCGGGCTCCGCTGGCCGTGCCGATGCGCCGGCGGCCGGGCTCGCGGCCTGCGTGGAGCGCATCCGCGCCGCGATCCACGTGCGCAGCTCCTTCCCGGCGCGCCGCCGGAGCTCCTCGTTCACGTCGAAGCGCTCGAGCGCGAGCTTCAGCGCGCGCATCCCGGTCTCGACCGGGTGCGCGCGGAAGAAGGTCGCGACCTCGCGGCGATGCTCTCGCGTCTGGAGCGCGGAGGTCGCCTCGATGAGACGCGAGGCCATCATCGGGGGCAGCCGCTTCCCGAGGCGGTCCCACTCGCGCTCGATGAACTTCCACGCGGTCTCGCGCGCGAAGCGGTTGCCGAGGAGGCGGATCAGGAGGAACGCGACGTCCTGGGTCGGGATCTCGGGCGTCAGCGTCAGCTCGAGCGCGCGCTCGATCGCTTCCGGGACGCGGAAGTCGCCGAGCGCGAGCTGGAAGCGGCGCCGCTCCTGCGGCGTCGCGGCCTGCGTCACCGCGGCCCGGAACCGATCGAAGCGATCCATGTCGCCGTCGCGCGCGACGATCGCGATCAGCGGCTCGGCGAGGTTCGGCTCGAGCGTCGCGCGATCCTCGAGGTAGGTCTCGAAGCGCTCCGCGGCGTCGCTGGCGACGCCGGCGTTCTCGGCGATCACGCCGTAGATGCGAAGGAGCGACGCGCGTCTCAGCCGGCGCTCCTCCTCCTCTCCCGGAGCGGGATCCCAGCCGACCTCGTGCCACGCGGGGCGGAACACGTCGCCGACCCACGACTGGAGCGCGGGCCGCCCCTCGGGTCCGACCGCGTCCGCGATCTGGTCGTCGACGAACCAGAGCGCGCCGGCGAGCGTGTCGAGGACCTCGTAGTCGGTCTCCGAGCCGAGGCGGCTCGCGAGGTCGAGGAAGGTCCGGAGGTTCGCGCGGCCGGCGCGGACGATGGCCCACTGGTGTCCGACGAGGCCCATGCGCTCGACGGCGCTCAATGCCGACGACAGGTCCTCGCCGAGCGCGGCGAGGACGGCGTCGTCGTGGAGGACGCGGTAGAAGCCGCCCTCCGACGCGTTGCCGTAGTACCAGGCCGGCCGCTTGCCGCCCGGGACCGCGACGCGGCCGCGCGCCGCGCGCACGAGGGCGCGCTCGAGGCGCGGTACGGCGTCGCCCCGGGGCGCGACCTTGACGACGAGCGGAACCGGCCACACGCCCGCCTCGCTGCGCGGCACGCGCGTGATCGGGCTCGCGAGGAACCGCTCCTGCTTGACGGCGATCGCGTTCGACTCGCCGCGCTCCTCCAGCGAGAGGCTCACGAGCGGGAACCCGGGCTGGCGGATCCACGCCTTCGCGACCTGTGCCACCGGCTGCCCCGAAGCCTGCTCGAGCGCACGCCAGAGATCGGCCGCGACGGCGTTCGCCTCGCGATGCCGGCGGATGTACGAGCGCACGCCCACCCGGAACTTCTGCGGGCCGAGGTAGTGCTCGATCATCCGCACGACCGACGCGCCCTTCTCGTACGTGATCGCGTCGAAGTTCTCGGTCGCCTGCGCGGCGTTCTCGACCTCGGCGTAGATCGGGTGCGTGTTCGCGAGCGCGTCGAGCGCGAGCGCGGCGGCGCGATGCGGCTCGAAGTTGTTCCACATGCGCCACTCGGGCTTCCAGTCGTCGACGATCTTGAAGGCCATCCAGGTCGCGAACGCCTCGTTCAGCCAGAGGTCGTCCCACCACTTCATGGTGACGAGGTTGCCGAACCACATGTGCGCGAGCTCGTGCGCGATGACCTCGGCGACGCGCTTCTTCTCCGCGACCGTGATCGTCTTCGGGTCGACGAGGAGCAGCGTCTCGCGGAAGAAGACGGCGCCCGCGTTCTCCATCGCGCCGGCCTCGAAATCCGGCACGGCGACGAGATCGAGCTTCTCGTACGGGTAGGGCAGGTCGAAGTAGGTCTCGAGCCGGCGCAGGGACTCGACCGCCGCGTCGAGCGCGAACTCGGTCAGCGCCGACTTTCCGGGAACGGACCAGACGCGCACCGTCGCCTTCCCGACGTGGCGCTCGGGCGAGCTCTCGAGCTCGCCGACGGCGAGCGCGCAGAGGTACGTCGAGAGCTTCGGGGTCGTCCGGAAGTGCCGGGTCGCCGTCCCGTACGCGTTGCGATCGATGCGCTCGAGCGGGCTGTTCGAGAGCACGACGAGGTTCGTGTCGGCGGTCACGGAGAAGGTGAAGCGCGCCTTGTACTCCGGCTCGTCGAAGCACGGGAAGAAGCGGCGCGCGTCCGCGGCCTCGAGCTGCGTGAAGGCGTAGCGGCGCGATCCGCTCGACGCCTTGTAGAGCCCGCGCAGGCGATCCTGCAGCGCGCCATGATACGCGAGGCTCAGCTTCAGGTGTCCCGGCGCGAGCGGGCGCAGGAACTTGATCTCGACGGTCTCGCGCGACGCGTGCGGCACGATCGCGACCGCGGTCTGCGGCGTCGATACGGGTCCGGTGCCCGGGGGCGGCTGGCCCGCGCGGCCCCACGGGCGGACCGGCGCCGGGTCGGGCACGCCCGGGTACGCGACCTCGGCGTGGTCGATGGTGAGGTCTGCGCAGTGGAGCTCGATCGAGGGGACCGCGCGCCGGAGGTCGATCTCGATGATCTCCTCGCCGCGGAATTTCCCCTGCTGGAGATCGGGGAGGACGTGCAGGCGGTAGTCCATCGGCCTGACGTCGGGCGACAGCCGGAACGCGGAGTCGGTGACGCGGAGCTCGGGCTTCTTCTTCGGAGGCGCGCTCTTCGGCGCGGCCGCGCGCGGCTTCGGGCGGGGGCGCTCGGCGCTCGGAGCCTTCGGCTGCGGCTTGGCGGCCGGGCTGGCGCCCGTCGACGACGCCTTTCGGCTGCGCGCCTCCGCGGCGCGCGACTGGCTCTTCGCGGAGGCGGCTCCGCGCGCGCCGGCCGCTCCGGCCTTTGCCGCCTTGCCCGCTTTCGCGGCGACCCGACGGGTCGTGGACTTCGCGCGGCCGGCTGCCGGCTTGCGCGCCCGCGAGGCGGCGGGTTTGGACGAGCGCGCCGCCGTCGCCTTGCGCGCGCGCGCCGCCCGGGACTTCGCGGAGCCCGACGACGCGCCGGGCCGGCTGGCGGCCTTCCGCGCGGGGCGCTTCCCGGCGGGTCGCGCCGCCCCCCGCGCCCCCGGACGTGCTGCGCGCTTCGCCGCAGGACGGCGCTTTGCGGCCGCCGGGGAAGACTTCTTCCCGGTCGCGTTCTTCTTGCGCGCGGGGCGGGCGGCCCGGGGGCCGGTTCGGCGGCGGGCACTCCCCGCTTTGGCCGTCCGGCGGCTGGTCGCCTTGGTCTTCTTCGCTTTCAAAGGCCGGTCTCCTCCCGCGACGCGTTCCGGCGTCGACATTCCTTGCCGCGCGGGGGACCCGACTTCAAGACCATCCCGGCCCCAACAGCCGGTTTGCGCGCCATGCGCGCTTGCAGGACAAGCGCGCATGGGGACGGCGCGGCTTCTCGAGGGCAAGGTCGGCCTCGTGACCGGGGGCGGTCAGGGGATCGGGAAGGCGGTCGCGCTCGCCTTCGCGGAGCACGGCGCCGCGGTCCTCATCGCCGAGCTGCGGCCCGAGCTCGGCCAATCGGTGGCGGACCAGATCGTGCGGTCAGGGGGCCGCGCGCTCGCGCTCGCGACCGACGTCCGCGACGGCGACCAGGTCGCGCAGGCCGTCGCGGCGGCGCGCGAGCAGCTCGGTGGCCTGGACGCGCTCGTGAACAACGTCGGGGGCACGTTTCAGCGCCCGTTCGTCGAGGTCGAGGAGAAGGGCTGGGACGCGCTCATCCGGACGAACCTGAAGACGGTCCTCCACGGGACACGCGCGGCGGTGCCCGCGATGGCGGAGCGCGGCGGCGGGTCGATCGTGAACGTCGTCTCGATCGAGGGCGTGCGCGCCGCCCCGCTCTACGCGGTCTACGCCGCTTGCAAGGCGGCGGTGATCAACTTCACGCAGTCGATGGCGCTGGAGCTCGCGCCGCAGTCGATCCGCGTGAACGCGATCGCGCCCGACATCTGCCTGACCGAGGGCCTGCGCGCGATGCTGCCGGCGGGCGCGCTCGAGCGCCACGGCTTCATGGTGCCGCTCGGGCGTGCGGCGGAGCCGGCCGAGGTCGCGGGGCCGGTCGTCTTCCTCGCGTCGCCGCTCGCGAGCTACGTGACCGGGGTCACGCTCCACGTCGACGGCGGAACGCACGCCGCGGGCGGCTGGTATCGCGACCCGGGCGGTGGCGAATGGGTCCTCGGCCCGCCGGCGGGTGGCCGCGCGGCGCCGTCAGGCGGCCGCGGCGGCTCTCACGAGTAGCGCTTGCACTTCGCCGACCCGGCCTCGAGCACCTTGACGGTCGGCTGACCGGCCTTCGTGTCCTTCGCCGGCGAGAGCTTCACGAGGTCACCCTTCTTGAAGCCCTCGATCGACTTGAACACGAACGCGACGGCGGCGTTCGGGTTCTCCGGGTTCGGCGCCATGAAGGTGACGAACCTGGCGTCCTTGTCGATGCTCACGACGCACAGCTCTTCGTCGTAGACGCCCGGGACGACCGGGGCGTCCTTCGGCGCTCCTTGCATGTCGCTGTTGATGCCCTGGGCGAGCGCGACCGGCGCCCCGATGCCGGCCGCGACCGTCAGGGAGAGCAGCGCGCGCGGCGCTGCGGCGACGAGGGTCGAAAGCATCGTTCTGCTGAACATGCGCGCCTCCATAGCCGAATCCCCTTTTGAAGGGAAATCCTCGGAGCCCATATCGGCGGCATCTGCTCGGCCTTTTAGACCGCGCGGAGGCGCCGGAGTGCCGGACGATTCAGGCAGCCTGCAACCGTGTATGCGCGCGCACCATTTTGGCCCGGATCGGGAGCTCGAAGGGGCACGCGGCCGCGCACGGAGCGGGGCAGGCGATGCAGCTCGACGCGTCGAGGCCGGCGCGGGTCAGCTTCGCGTACTTCTCGCGAGCGATCGCCTCGCGGCCGTAGTCCGCGAAGTACATGTCGTAGCGGAGCACGGTGTCGATCGGCAGGCCGTTGCAGCACGAGTCGAGGCATGCGCCGCAGTGCGGGCGGCAGTAGTCCGCGCTCGCCAGCCGGTCGTAGCGCTCGAGCAGCGCGTGGTCGTCGGTCCCGATGCCGGTGCCGGAGGCGTAGAGGTACTCGTCGCAGTGCTCGACCTTCGAGAACGAGACGACGAGGCACGACACCGACGGGTTCGCGAGCACCCAGCGGAAGGCCGCCTGCGAGTACGCGACCGCGTCCTCCTTCATGCCGGCGAGGTTCGCCGCCTTCGCGCCCTTCAAGGTCTTCATCGCCACGACGCCGACGTCGCGCGCGTGCGCCTCGTCGATGAGGTGCGCCATCCCCGGGAAGAGGCCGTGGTGGTAGGCGAGCATCATCACGTCGAAGCGGCCGGAGTCGATCGCCGCGCGCGCGACCTTCTCGAGGTTCGGCGTGTGCGTGCTGACGCCGAGGAAGCGCACCTTCCCCTGCTCCTTCAGGCGATCGAACGCCTCGTGGAAGTTGGGCGCGAGGAGGCGCTCGAGCTGGTCGCAGGAGTGGATGTGGACGAGGTCGACGTAGTCCGTCTGCAGGCGCTCGAGGCTCGCCTCGACGGCCCGCATGATCTCCGGGACCGGCGTGTCGGTCGGCAGGTGTCCCTCCGCGGTGCAGAACTTGGTCGCGACGAAGAGGCGGTCGCGGCCGCCGTGCTCGCGGAGCGCCTGCCCGAGCAGGAGCTCGGAGCGATGGTGCGAGTAGTCGGGCGCGGTGTCGAAGTAGTTGACCCCGCGCTCGAGCGCGAGGCGCGCGACCGCGATGTCGTCGATCGCTCCGGATCCGAGCGAGATGTCGGAGACCATCGCCTCGGTGCGCCCGAGCCGGCGGTAGCTCTTCACGCGCGCCCCCGCCCATTCCGGCCGCCGCTCGGGCGCGGTGCGCTCGACCTGCGCGAAGAAGATGTCGTTCCCGACGTCGCGCCAGCGCCGCTGCCGCACGAGGACGCCGCCGAAGCCCGCGGCCGCGGTCGCGACGCCGCTCGCTCCGAGCGCGCCCGCTGCCGCGAGGAAGCCGCGCCGGCCGGTGGACGGAGCGGCGGCAGCGACGGACGCGGCGTCGCCCGGCGCCGTGGTCGTCGCTGCGTCGGCCGCCGTCGCGCGCGGGGCGGCGCCCGGCGCGAAGAGCCACGCCGGCTCGACGCGGCCGCATGCGCCGCACGCCGGCCGCCGGATGCGGACGAAGCCTGCCGCGAACGCGGCGAGCGCGATCGCCCCGGTCGCCAGCGCGGCGGGAACCGCCGGCGAGAACCCCGCGCGCACGCCCTCCAGCATGGCGGTCATGCGCGGCGCGACGAGCGCGTACGACGCCGCGAAGGTGAGCGCGAAGAGCGCGATTCGGACCGCCCAGCGGATGCGTGCCGGGCGGCGCTCGACGATGCCGCCGCAAGCCGTGCAGGTGCTCATGGGCGCGACAATACTGCCGGCGCGAGCGGCGAAGCCAGCCGTCGGCGCGCCGTCACGCGGCGAGGCCGCGCCGGAAGAGAACGACGACCTCTGCGGGCAGCGCCGCAGGCGCGACGCGCTCGTCGCCCGAGAGCGCCGCCCACGCGAGCCGCTCGATCGCTCCGACGATGGCGAGCGCGACCGCGCCCGGGTCGTGCGCGCGGAAGAGGCCGCGCTGCGCGCCGTCGGCCAGGATGCCGCGCGCCGTCTCCTCGAGACGGGCGATCCGGCGCCGCACGAGGTCGCCGCCGGGCCCGGCTGCGCGCGCCTCCGCGAGGACGACGCGCGCCGCGACCGGCTCGTGGACGACCAGGGCCCCGACCTCCTCGGCGAGGCGCGCGTAGATCGGGGCGGTCGCGCCGAGATCGGGGCAGCCGGCGAGCGCGCCGCGGGCGCGGTCGGCGGCGGCGAGCAGCGGATCGACGAGCCGGTCGACGAGCGACCGGAAGATCGCGCGCTTGTCCGCGAAGTAGAGGTAGAAGGTCCCGCGCGCGACGCCGGCCGCGGCCGCGATGCTCTCGATGCTGGCCCCGCCGTAGCCGTGGCGGCGGAACTCCTCGAGCGCGGCGGCCTCGAGACGCGCGCGCTTGGACGCCTTGTTGTGCTCTCGCCGGCCCATGGTCGAACCGCGGTCGTAGCACGCGACGATTCTCGTTGACAGAAACTGACGATATCGTCATTTTCGGGCCGTGGCGATCTCGACGTTCGTCCTCGCCGTCGCCGGCGTGCCGCTCGGCCTCTTCGCCGCGAACCTGACCGAGTGGCTCGCCCATCGGCACATGCTGCATGGGCTCGGGCGTCGCCGCGCGAGCTTCTGGAGCTTCCACTGGCACGAGCACCATCGCGCCGCGCGCCGCCACGGCATGGTGGATCCCGACTACGCGCGCTCTCCGTTCGGGTGGCACGCTCAGGGCAAGGAGGTCTTCGCTCTCGCGCTCAGCGGGATCCCGGCGCTTGCCGTCCTTCCGTGGATGCCCACGTTGACCGCGACCCTCCTCTGGTGCGCCGTCGAGTACCACCGAAAGCATCGCCGCGCGCACCTCGACCCGGAGTGGGCGCGCAGCCACCTTCCCTGGCACGTCGACCATCACCTCGGACCGGACCAGGACGCGAACTGGTGCGTGACTCGGCCGTGGTGCGACCTGCTGTTCGGAACCCGGAAGCCGTGGCTTGGCACGACGGACGAGCGCGCGCGGCGCGCGGCCACGGGCTGAAGGGCGGGGGTCGCCACCCATCGTCCGTCGGGCAGCGAGAAACCTCGGCGCATCGCCCGACGGCTGCCCCGTCGGTGGCGGTCGCGGTCCGGACTCCTTTCGCGCGGTGCGTCAGTCGCTGAAAAGGCGCTTGCCATGCGCGACCCGACGGATGTACAAGCGCCGCTGAGCGCAAGCACAAGTACGGCTTCTCTTCCGACTCGTCGGTTACAAAAACCAGCTCGGATGAAGGCGGAGAATGGCGGATCGCCACCGGCGCCCCTCCGCAGTTTCAGAAACCCGATCCGGGGGTGGCGGAAAGGAGGGAGCTCCCAGATAGGCCGGTACCCCCGACGTCCCCGCGACGTTTTCTGGTCCGTGCGCGCGGGAGACACACACCCGGACCACACAGAAGTGATCTGACCCGCGTCTCACGAATGAAGGAGGGATCAGAATGAGATCCGTTTTTAAGCTCGCGGTGGCGGCTGTGGCTGTGTTCGGATTCACGTCCAGCGCATTCGCGCAGGTCGCACTGCCGCTCGACGAGTACCTCTGCTACCAGGCGAAAGAAATGAAAGTTCCGCCCAATGCCCAGAAGTTCAAGGACCTCGCCGTCACGGTCAACATGAAGGACCAGTTCGACGTCGTCCGAGGCAACGGCGTGGCCAAGTACGTGAGCCTCTGCAACCCGATCACGGCGGGCAGGTCGTGTGCGGGCGCGGCGTTGAACCCGTCGGTTCACCTCGCCGAGTACCAGACGAAGGACCTCAAGACGGCGGCGAAGTTCGTCGCGCCGGCGACGATCTACAACCTCGCCGACTGCATCGGCGCCCGCAGCGGCGTGACGATCAACAAGCCGAAGAGCTTGATGGTCGCCTCGGGCAAGAACGACTACGGGCCGCTCACCAAGTGCAAGGTGAACGGCGACTGCTCGGGCGGCGACACCTGCCAGAGTGGGCTCTGCTTGCCGCCGGGACTCCCGGTTCCTTCCGCTCCGACGATCGGCGGGAACGTGCAGGACTACGCCTGCTACTCGATCAAGGGCCCGAAGGGTCCGTTCGGGAACGTGGGCCCGGTCAGCGACCAGTTCGGCTACACCGAGTCGTACCTGATGAACAAGATCACCAAGGTGTGCGCGCCGACGGGCGTGACGAGCACGTCGGGCACGCCGACGACGCCGGGCGCGTCGGGTCACCTGATCTGCTATCAGGCGAAGTCGCTGAAGACGAACGCGGTGAAGTTCGTGGCGCACGAGGTTGCGATCTCGAACTCGCTCGACGCGGCCCGCTACCTCGACGCGAAGAAGGTGACGGACCTCTGCATGCCGGCGCTCAAGTCGGCAACCGGGACCCCGACCTTCAACACGCCGACGACGCTGACGACGATCAGCCAAGACGCCGGCGGAGTGTGCGGCGCCCTGACGACGAACGGCGCGGCGTCGGAAGGCGTCCCGGGCCGTCGTAATCCGAGCGACGCGCTCACCAGCCCGAACGACTGCTGCACGGGCTCGGCGGCCGGAACGTGCAACAGCGTGTGCACGGGCGTCGCCACCCCGCTCCTCTGCTGCACGGGTGCCGGCACCGGATCGTGCAATGCCTGCTGCACGGGTGCGGATGCCGGACACTGCAACGAGGGCAAGACCGTCACCTGCGGCAGCTTGACCTTCGGCGGCGGCGGCCCGAGCGTCGGCAGCCCCGGCTCGGAGGGGGCCGACAACTTCGGCGATCGCTCGCGCTACACACTCACATGCAGCGGGCCGGGAGACACGGCGTGCCCGATCAGCGGCAACGCCGGCGACATCCCGAACGCCGTAAACTGCACGACGACGGGCTGCGGCGGCGTGACGCCGATCGACACCACCAGCCCGGTCAAGGTCTGCGCACTCAACACGCTGGGCGCGCCCGCGTCCGGCTCGTTGAACCTCGCGACGGGCGACATCTCGCTCTCCACGACCACCAACGCGACGGTCTACATCCTCACCGCCACGTCGTACACGACGCAGGCGTGCCCGCGCTGCCGCACCACGACGGCGACGACCTCCCCGGTCGTCTTCGCCTCGGGCGGCATGACGGGAGCCGGCGTGTGCGACAACGACGCCGCCAACTCGGGTGCCTCCTGCTTCGTGTTCGAGCAGTCGGGCTCGACGGCGGGACTCTCGACCGACTGCATCCCGGACGTTTCGGGCGGCGGGTCGGGCGTGATCTCGATCGCGACGACGTCGACGACGGCCGGCACGAGCGTGGCCGATGCGGCTGGCCACTTCTGCCCGGGCCAGGGCGGAAACTCCGACTGCACGGGCGCGGGCACTCCGAACGTCTGCTGCTCGGGCGCGGGGATGGGCAGCTGCAACAACTTCAACGGCTGCTTCGGAAGCGCGAACTCGGGCGGTGCGAAGTTCGCGGACACCCCGGCGACGTGCACGGGCATCTCCTCGACGGGAAGCAACACCGGCCTCCTGATCGCGGGGAGCGCGAACGACCCGGTCGCGACCTATGGCACGGTCGGGTGCATCCCGGGCGTTGCCGCGGGCGCGGTGCTGTCGGGCCTCGTGAACAACAATGCCGGCCTGCCCGGCCCGGTGGTCGTGAGCTCGAAGGTCGCCTTCGACATCAACTGATCATCGGGTCGCTCGGTCCGGCGTCAGCCGGATCGGGTGAGCCGACGTGACAACCCGCTCGGGCGGGCCGCAAGGCCCGCCCGAGCACCGGATGCGCCGCCGGGGTCGAAGCCCCGGCGGCGCAGTCGTTTGATCCACGCGAGAACGCTGTTGCGCGGACCGCGGCCCTTTGATGAGGCTCTGGCGTCTCGCGAGGGCGGACGCCACGCGGGGTCGTCGAGCTCAACCGAGGGAGTGCGGATCGGGTGCAGATGCCAGTTCGCGAGAGCGCATCCGCCGCACCCGGGACGGCACCCGGTCCGATGACCGCCCGCGCTCCGGGGCCGACGGCGCTGGCGACGCGCGCCGGGTGGCCGCTCGTCGCCTGCCTCTTCGCGTCCGGCGCGGCTGCGCTGATCTACGAGGTCGTCTGGCTGCGCCAGCTCGGGCTCGTCATGGGCCATACGGCGTACGCGCTGTCGACGGTCCTCACCTCGTTCCTCGGCGGCCTCGCCCTCGGCGCGTACGCCGGCGGGCGCTGGGCGAGGCGCGGCCTGGCATCGCCGCGCCTCTACGCCGCGATCGAGCTCGGGGTCGCGGTCGCGGCGCTCCTCATGCCGCTCGCGATCGCGGCGCTCGACCCGGTCTTCGGAGGAGCGTATCGGCGGCTCGCGGACCGCTTCGTCGCCTACAACCTCGTTCAGTTCACGCTCGCTGGCGCGGTGCTCCTCGTTCCGACGTTCCTCATGGGAACGACGCTGCCGATCGTGACCGACATGCTGGTGCGAAGCCGCGCGCGCGTCGGGGTCGCGACCGGGCTCCTCTATGCGGTGAACAGCCTCGGCGGCTGCGTCGGCGTCGCGCTCGCCGGATTCGTCCTCCTGCCGCGGCTCGGGATGGCGGCGACGAACTGCACGGCGGCCGCGCTCAACGTGGTCGCCGCCGCGGTCGCGCTCGCATCCGCGCGTCGCCTCGCACGACCGGACGATGTGAGTCCGTACGACGGCGACGTCGCGAGCGAGCGCGACGACGCCGCCCAGGGCTGGCCCGCGCCGAGCGGGGCGGCTCTCGCGCTCTTCTACGGCGTCTCGGGCTTCGCCGCGCTGACGCTCGAGGTCGCGTGGGCGCGCGTCGTGGGTCTGTCGATCGGCTCGACGATGCACGGCTTCACGATCACGCTCGTGAGCTACATCTTCGGGATCGCGCTCGGCAGCTTCGCCGTGCCGCGCGTCCGCTTCTTCGCACGCGATCCAGTGCGCGGCCTCTTCGCGCTCCAGATCCTGATCTCGCTGTGGACGCTGGTCACGCTTCGCTATCTGGGAGACCTGCCGGCCCGCGTCCTCGAGCTTCTGGGATCGAAGGACCTGACGTTCGAGCGGTTTCTCGGCGGCCAGCTCGTGCTCGTCCTGCTCACCTTCGTCGTGCCGACGGTTGCGATGGGCGGGATGTTCCCGCTCGTGGCCCAGCTCCTCCGCCGCCGCGTGCGCTCGTCGGGATGGGCGACCGGTCTCGGGTACGCCTCGAACACCGTCGGCAACATCGCGGGCTCGTGGGTCGCCGGCTTCGTCCTCATCCCGACGATCGGCATGCGCGCGACGGTCGTGCTCGCGGCGCTCCTGAGCGGGCTCGCCGGCGTTCTCTATCTCGCCGCCGGTCTGCGAGAGCGTCCCGCGGCGACGATCGCGCGCGCGTTGGCCGCGCTCACGGCCGTGCTGGTCGCGGCCCGGTGGGCGCCCGGCTGGAGCCGCCAGCTCCTCACCGCGGCGCCCTACATCTTCGCGCAGGAGGTCGCGCGCACCGGCAGCGATCGCGTCCTCGAGACGATCGCGGCGCGCGATCTCGTCGAGTACCGCGAGGGACCGACCGGCGTCGTCGCGGTGCAGCGCGGCGGCGATGCGCTCATGCTGTACCAGGACGGCCTCGACGAGGCCGGGACCCATACGCACGTCGTCCGTTTGCTCGGACACCTGCCGTTCCTCTTCCGGCCGGATGCAAAGGACGTGCTCGTGGTCGGGCTGGGCGCCGGGCAGACGCTGCGCGGGGTCCTCATGCACCCCGTCGACCGCGTCGAGTCGATCGAGATCTCGCGCGACGTGCGCGACGTCGCCGAGAAGTACTTCGCCCGCGACGTGCTCGCGGACCCGCGCGCCCGCGTCCTGATCGGCGACGCGCGGAACCACCTCCGCTACGCGCCCGAGCGCTGGGACGCGATCGTCTCGCAGCCGTCGTACCCGTGGCTCTCCGGCGCGTCGAACCTCTTCACGCGCGAGTACTTCGCCGACGTGCGCGCGCACCTGAAGCCGGGCGGCGTCGCCGCGAGCTGGTTCTTCACCCTCGATCCCGGAGCGCGCCGCTCCATCATCCGCGCGTGGGGTGAGGTCTTCCCGAGGTCCTACGTCTTGAAGATCATGGGCCAGCCGAGAGCGCTGATCGGCCTCAGCGACGACCGCCCGCTCGACGACGCCGCGATCGCGGCCGCGCTCGCGCACCCCGGTGCGGCGCGCGACCTGCAGGCGTTCGGCCTCAAGACGCCCGCCGACGTGCGATCGCTCATCGTGGCGAGCGACGCCGATCTGGTGCGCGACACCTCCGACGTCCCGGCGAGCACGGACGACAACGCGTACGTCGCGTTCCACGCGCTCCACGGCGTCGTCGGCTCCGGGAAGGCGCCGTAATGGGCCGCCGAAACGCGATCCTGGGAGTCGTCGCGATCGTGGCCATCCTCGCCGGCGTCGGCGCCTGGGCCGCCTTTCGGCGGCCGACCAAGCTCAACGTGCTGCTCATCACGGTCGATACTCTGCGCGCCGACCACGTCGGCGCGTACGGCTATCGCCGAGCGACGACCCCGAACCTCGACGCGCTCGCCGCCGAGAGCAAGGTGTTCCGCCTCGCGTTCTCGCAAGCGCCGGAGACGAATCCCTCGCTCGCGAGCGTGATGACGTGCCTCTACCCGCACGAGACGACGGTCTACCGGAACTTCCACCTCCTTCCGTCGAAGCCGCGCACGCTGGCGGAGATCCTCGCCGCGCGCGGCCTCGCGACCGGCGCCGTCGTGACGAACTTCAGCCTGCGACGGGGCTCCGGCCTCGAGCGCGGCTTCGCCGACTACGACGACCGCATGGACGACCTCGCGACCCCGAAGTGGGAGGGCATCGAGCGCATCGCGCCGAAGACGACGGCGGCCGCGGTCGAGTGGCTGCGCGGGCACGCCGGCGAGCGCTTCTTCCTCTGGGTCCACTACATGGACCCGCACGCTCCCTACATGCCGCCGCCGCCCTACGACACGATGTTCCCGGTGCGCGATCCCGGCGACACGGGGCCGGACATCACCCTACCGTTCCTCGAGGGCGGCCTCGGGATCGGCGGGATCCCGCTCTACGCCCAGCTCGGCGATCACAACGACCCGCGCTACTACGCCTCGCAGTACGACGGGGAGATCCGCTTCTTCGATCACTGGCTCGGCGAGCTGCTGAAGGAGGTGCGCGCACAGGGCCTTCTCGACCGCACGCTCATCGTGGTCGCCGCCGACCACGGCGAGGGGATGGGCGAGTACGGCTACTGGTTCAACCATCCCGAGTTCCTGTGGAACGGGCTCATCCACGTTCCGCTCGTCGTCCGGCTGCCGGGAGAGGCACGGCACGAGGAGATCGCGACCCCGGTCGCGCTCGTCGACGTGCTGCCGACGATCCTCGAGGTCCTGTCGATCGAGGAGACGCCGGCGAGCTGTCGCGGTCGGAGCCTCCTCCACCCGGCGGCGCGTCCGATCTTCTCGGCGTCGTACATGTTCGGGTTGGACGAGAGCGCGATCAAGTCGGCGCTCATCGCGAACGACCGGAAGCTTCTCTTCCACGGCAAGCATCCGATGTTCTTCGATCTCCAGCGCGACTTCCGCGAGACCAACGACCTGCTGCGCGCCGGCAACGTCGACGAGATCGCCACCGCGCGCGCGATGAAGGACGAGCTGAAGCGCATCGCCGGCGAGGACTCCCTCCATCTCGGCGCGCCCGTGAACTGGGACATCCTGCCCGAGAGCCTCAAGCGCCTGAAGGCGCTCGGATACGTGCAGTAGGTTGCGCGCGCCGTCGAAGCCGCCGTCCGTGGATCTTCCGGCTCCGGGCGCGGGCAGCCGCGGCGCGAGCGCGAGCTCGGCGCTGCGGCGCTGGACCGCTCTTCCGGACGTCGTCCTCTTCCTCGCGGCGACGCTCGTCTACGCGACGGCGCTTCCGAACCAGTTCACGCAGGACGACTTCTACTACTTCGTCGAGAGCGACGACGTGCTGACGCGTCCGTGGGTGCTGTTCCTGAAGCCGTTCCGCGACAGCGGGATCTATCGGCCGCTCACGCTGCTCACGTTCGGCGCGAACCACGCGGCGGGCGGCCTCGAGCCGATCGGCTTCCACCTGCTGAACGTGATCCTCCACGGCGCCGTCACGCTGCTCGTGTACCGCGTCCTTCGGCAGCTCGCCGACGATCGCGGTCCGGCAGCCGAGCGCGACCCGCGCGGGCGCGGCCGCGGAGCGGCTTTCTTCGGCGCGCCGTTCGCGGCGGCGCTGCTCTTCGCCGTCCACCCCATCCATGCCGAGGCGGTGGCGGCGGTGGTCGGGCGCGCCGAGCTGCTTTCGACCGGCCTCGTGCTCGGCGCGTGGCTCCTCCACCTCGCCGATCGCCGCGGCGCGGCCGCCGCGTCGTTCTTCCTCGCGCTTCTCGCGAAGGAGCCGGCGGTCGCCTTCCTCGCGCTGGCTCCGCTCGGGGACCGGGTGCGAGGGCGCCCGATCCGCCCGTCGCGCTACTGGCCGTACGCCGCCGCGTTCGCCGGCTACCTCGTGCTGCGATGGCTCGCGGTCGGCGCGCCCGCCATGGACCGCCTCGCGGAGCTCGAGAACCCGCTCCTCTCGCTGCCGCAGCCGTGGCGCGCGCTGAACGCGCTCGTCGTCGCGTGGCGCTACGTCGTGCTGCAGATCTTCCCGGCGACGCTGTCGGCGGACTACTCGTTCGACTCGATCCCCCTCACGCGCTCTCCCGGGGTGCTCGCGGCCGCGCTCGCCGCGACTCTCGGCGCGCTCGCCGCGTGGGCCTGGAGCGCGCGGCGCGCGCCGCGCGCGTTCCTCGCCGGCGGCATCTACCTCGCGGGCTTCGCGGTGACCTCGAACGTCCTCTTCCTGATCCCCACCATCCTGGGCGAGCGGCTCGCCTACCTGCCATCGGCCGGGCTCTGCCTGCTCGCGGGCCTCGCGTACGAGCGGTCGGCGAAGCAAAGCCGCGCGCTCGCGATCGCCGTCCTCGCGGTCGTCGCGAGCGCGCTCGCGCTCCGGACCGCGGTCCGGAACCTCGACTGGCACGACAACTTCACCCTCGCGGTCGCGACGGTGAGCGCCTATCCCGACAACGTGAAGATGAGCCGGAACCTCGGCGTGCTCCTGCTCGACTCGGGACAGCTCGAGGCCGCCCGCGAGCATCTCGAGCGCGCCTACCGGCTCGATCCCGGATATCCCGACCTGCTCGACTCGCTCGCCGTGCTGCGCTTCCGGCAGGGCGATCTCCCGGGCGCGCTCCGCTTCGCCGGAGAGGCCGTCCGCGCGAGCACGGCGGAGCACCCGCGCCGCGCCGACTTCACGCTGAATCTCGCCGGCTTCCTGATCCAGGGCGGCCGTCTCGACGAGGCGCTGCCGCTCCTCGATCGCCTGATCGCGGAGGGCTCGCCTTCGGCGCGCGCGTTCGGGAATCGCGCGGTGCTCCACCTCCGCCGGAACGAGCTCGACGCCGCGCGGGCCGACTTCCGGGAAGCCCTCCGGCTCGATCCCTCCGACGCGCAGGCCGCACGCCTGCTCGCCGAGCTCGACGCGAGAGCGACCGCGCGTGGAACCGGCGATTCGCGCTGAGCGCGTCGAGCCGGAGGCGGCGCCGCGACGGCGCCGTCGGGCTCTCCTCGCGCTCCTCGTCTTCGCCGCCGCCGTTCGGCTGGCGAACCTGGGCGCGATGTCGCGCCTCCCGATCGCCGAGATCCAGCTCGACTGGCCCGATGCGGACATGGCGTTCTTCTACGACTGGGCCGGGCGGATCCTCGCGGGCGACGTGCTCGGGCGGGACACGCCGCACCCGTACAAGCCTTGGATGGCCGAGGTCGCGCCCCTCGAGACCTGGGAGCGGTGGTGGGGCGGCCGGCAGGTGTTCCACAGCGCGCCGCTCTTCCCGTACCTGCTCGCCGGGGCGCGGCGGCTGGTCGGCGACGGCTTCCGCGCGATCGCGCTCCTGCAGCTCGCGGTCGGCGTCGCGGGCGTCTGGCTCGTCTACCGACTCGCCGAGACGTGGCTCGGCGCGCGGGCGGCGCTCTTCGCCGGCGCGATCTCCGCCGTCTACTCGCCCGGCCTCCTCTACGAGTCGCTCGCGCTCCGCGACCCGCTCGGCGCGACCGCCTCGCTCGCGCTGCTCCTCGCGCTGTCGCGCTGCGGGCCCGACGCGAGGACCGCGCGCTGGGTCGTCGCCGGGCTGCTCCTCGCGGTCGCGCTCCTCGCTCGCGAAGCGACGACGGTCTTCCTGCCGTTCCTCGCCGTTTGGCTCACGTGGACCTTCCGCGCGCGACCGCGCCGGCTTCCGCTCGCGGCGCTCGGCTTCGCGGGCGGCGCGCTCCTCGGCCTGGCGCCGCTGATCGCCCGCAACGTCGCGGTGGGCGCGCCGCCGCTCGCGCTGTCTTCGGTCGGGACGCTCGGGTTCGTCTACGGGCACGTCGCCGACGCGTCGCCCGCGCTCTTCGAGCTCACGCCGATGGCGCGCGACGTGCTCCTCCGCTCCGACGGCTCGTTCCGCGCGGCCGTGCCGCTCGTCTGGTCGACGTACGGCGGCGACTGGTGGCTTCTGGTCTCGAAGGAGGCGGAGCGCCTGGCGGGCGCGCTCGCGAGCTTCGAGCCCTGGGACAACGCGAACTGGTACTACTTCCGCGAGCGATCCCCGATGCTCCGCTGGGCGCTGCCGTTCGATGTCGTCGCCGCGCTCGGGATCGTCGGCGTGTGGCTCACGCGCCGATCGCCGGCTCCGCTTCTCCTCGCTTTCCTGGCGGCGTCGCTCGCGACGCTCGCGGCGACCTCGCTCGTCGGTCGCTACCGCCTTCCGCTCGTCTCCGTCCTCTGCGTGTACGCCGGCGCGACGGTCGCGCGAGCGACGCACGCCGCCTCGATGCGGCGGTGGGGGGATCTCGCGGCGGTGGTGCTGGCGGTCGCGATTCTCGCGGCTGCTGCGCACGTTCCTCTCGCGGACCTCGCGACCAACTCGCGCGAGCGTCCCATCGAGTACGCGCTCGCGGCGCGGACGTACCTGCTCGCGGGCGACCACGATCGCGCCGAGGCGGAGCTCGTCGCGGGCGTTCGCGCGGCGCAGACTCCCGCACGTCCGGCGCTCGTCTCCGACCTCGACTGGAAGCTCGCTCAGGCGCTCGCGAACGACACCTGCGCGCGCGGCCGGGGAGCGGTCGCGGCGCAAGAGCTCACCGCGCTCGCAGCCGCGTACCCGCAGGACGGCCGACTCGAGCGATTGCTGGGCCTCGTCTACCGCGACTGCCTCGCGCGCCCGGACGAGGCGAACCGGCACTTCGAGGGCGCGCAGCGGCTCGGAGCGCCATGACCGGCAGCGCGGCGTGGCGTCCCGAGCGCAAGGATCCGGACCGGAGAGATGCGCCACGCGGCTTGCATGGCAATGCAAATCGCCGCCGCGACGCGTTGCCTCGGCGGGCGGAGCTGCGTAGCCTTCACGCCGTGGGCCGAGCTGCGATCGACACCCTGGGGCTCGCGCGGCGGTTGCGCGACAAGGCGGGCTTCGCTCCACAGGCGGCCGAAGAGGCGGCGTCCGCGATCGCGGACGCGCTCGCCGACGAGGTCGCCACGCGGAGCGACCTCGCAGAGCTGAAGGCTGACTTGACGCGGCTGGTCCTGACGGTGGCGACCGGGCAGGTCGCGCTGCTCATCGGCGCGATGCTCGCGCTCGTTCGCCACGCGTGACCGCGCATCCCGTACGCGGTCGGGCGCGAAGCTCGGTTGACTTCGCGCAGGCCCGCTCGTAGATCGACCGCACCGCTCGAACCGCGACAGCGGCACCGCCGAGCCCGCAGCCGGCATGGCGGACGCTTCGCGCACCGCAAGGAAGTCGCCCGCATGAACGACCTCACCACTCCCGGCATTCGCGCGATCGCGATCGCCGCGCTCGCCACCGCGATGGCCTGTCATTCGTCGCCCGCGCCGGAAGGAAAGCAAGAAGGACCGCCCGCGGCGGCGGCCGGCTCATCGAGCGTGGATGCCGACACGGTCACCGCCAGCGTCAAGCGCTACTTCCACGCGAACGGGCAGCTCGGTGCGAACGTCGACCTCAGCGTGAGCGACCTGAAGCCGTCCGAGGTGGGCACGCTGACGGAGGGGACGCTCCACGTGACGAGCGGCGAGGGGTCGCAGGCGATCCCGTTCTTCGTCTCGCGCGACGGTCGATGGCTGTTTCAGGGAAAGCCGGTCGATCTGACGGCCGATCCGAGGCACGAGATCATGGCGAAGATCGACGTCGGCGCCGACCAGCCGAGCCGCGGCGCCGCCTACCCGAAGGTGACGATCGTCGAGTACGGCGACTTCCAGTGCCCGTTCTCCGCGAAGGCGGAGGCGGTTCTGCGGAACGACGTCCTTCCGCGATACGGCCAGGACGTGCGGGTCGTCTACAAGTCCTTTCCCATGGGGAACATCCACCCGTGGGCGGAGAGCGCCGCGCTGATGGGCCTGTGCGTGCTGAAGCAGAACGGCAACGACGTCTACTGGAAGTTCCACGACGCCGTCTTCGCCAAGGCGCGCGACATCACCGCCGACGAGGCGATCCCGAAGCTCCTCGAGCTCGTGAAGGACGCGGGAGCCGATCCCGACAAGGTCGAGGAGTGCTACGACGACGACGAGATGGAGCCGCTCCTCGACGCGACGGTCGAGGAGGCGGAGCAGCTCGGCGTGGTGGCGACGCCGACGTTCTTCGTGAACGGCCGCCGTCTCCTCGGCCCGCAGTCGATCGAGAGCTTCGGGGACCTGATCGACCCGGAGGTCAAGAAGGAAAGCCGCGGCTGAGGTCGCCGGCGAAGGGGCGCCGGCGCGAACCGCGTCGCGATCGGTCGGACACCCGCCGCGACGATCAGATTCCGTCGCTCGCGCGGAGCCCCGTGCAGCCGAAGTCGCGCTCGGCGGCGCCGGCGAACTTGTCGATCGCGGCGCGCCGCTCCTCCGCGGTCGTGTTCTTCGCCGACCGGAAGCCCTTCACGAGGTCGGCGTACGATCGGCACACCCAGCGATGCGTCGTCGGGCAGTCGCGGTCGACGCGAACGCCCGTCTCGGTCTGCGTGAACGCGCAGCCGCCGGGCTCGACCCGCTTGTACACCGCGAGGATGAGCGGTGGGATATCGCGGCGGTCGGGGGCGACGAGCAGCGCCTCGAGGAGGCTCATCAACGCGCGGTCGTTCCGTCCGAGGCGGAGGTAGGTGTCGGCGAGGGTCATGTAGATCCCGACGTCGCCCGCCGCCAGCATGCGTGCCTTCTTGAACGCGCGCAGCGCGCGATTCGGCTCGCGCGCGAGGATGTACGCCTGGCCGAGCTTCATGTAGAGCGCGGGCGTCCCGACCTCGAGCATGCCGTTGCTCGGCGTTCGCTCGTGCCGCGCGCGGTTCTCCCGCTCGTAGCGGTATGCGGCGGTCTCGAGCGTCTTCGCCGCGAGCATCGCCCAGTCGGCCCCGATCATCCCGGCGAGTCGACGCTGCCCTTCGGTGAGCGACGGTTCGGTGGCGGGTGCGGCCTCGATCGACGCCTTCTGGAGGTAGTAGCCGCCGAGCCGCTCCAGCACGTGCCCGGGCACCGGCTCGTCGTCCGGCGCGTTGCGGCGCAGGATCCAGACCGCCTTCTCCTGGAGCGAGATGACCGCGTCGATGTCGCGGCCCTCGGGATCGCGCGCCGACATGGCCGCTGCCAGCGCCTGGTGCGACTTGTAGCTGGCCGGGCAGGTCTCGCTCGCGCGCGTCCACAGGGTGAGGTCGTCACGCCAGTCGAGGTTGTGGCGATTCGTTCGCCATCCGTAGGCGAGCACGAGAGCGGCCGCGAGCGCGCTCGCGACGATCGCCGGGACCCGGCTCGGGGCGTCGTCCGACCGGCCGCCCGGGGCGAGGGCGCCCGCCAGCCCCTCGATCGCGAGCGCGACCAGCGCGGCGAAGCCGACCAGCGGGAGATAGAGGAAGCGGTCGGCCGCGACGGCGCCGATCGGCACGAGGAGGTTCGACGTCGGGAGGATCGCGACCAAGAGGAAGCCGACGTAGAACGCGATCGCCGGTCTGCGGCGACGGAGGAGGAGCGGCGCCGCCACGCCGGCCACCAGCAGCGCCAGGCCGACGACGACGCGCCAGTCCTGCCACCCGTGGAGCTGCCAGCGGAAGAGCGTCACCTCGCCGACCGAGTAGTCGGGGCAGAGGCGCGCCGGCCACGCGAGGCGACCGATGGAATCGGCGAGGACGCCGAGCGCGGTCGCACGCCCCGTCCACGGGCCCGCGACCGCGATGACGTTCTGCGCGACGTCGAGCTCGGTCGCCGGGTTGACCGCGAAGATGCGCGCGCGGACGAGGACCACGGCCGCGAGCGGGACGAGCAAGAAAGCCCAGCCGGTCGCGTGATGCCAGAACCCGCGACCGTCTTCGCGCGAGTCCACGCTCCGCGCCGCGGAGAAGATCCAATCGTGGAGGATCGCGACCGGGAGGAGGACGACGGCGGACTCCTTGCAGAGGAGCCCGCCGAGGAACACCGCGGCGGCGGCGCCGAGCCACGCGATCCGGGTGCCGCCGACGCTGCGAGCGGCGCGCGCGTAGAGGAGGAGCCCGCCCAGCACGGAAGCGGTCGCCAGGAGGTCCGCCCGCCCGACGACGTTCGTCACCGCCTCGGTGCCGATCGGATGCGCGGCGAAGATCGCCGCCGCGACCAAGGCCGGGCGGCGGCCGAGCCCGACGACCCGGCGCGCGACCGCGAAGGCGAGCACCGCATTCGCCACGTGGAGCGCGAGGTTGACGACGTGATAGGCGAAGGGCTGATCGCCGCCGCCCGGAAGCGCCCAGTTCGCGAGGTACGAGAGCGTCGTCAGCGGCCGATAGAGGCCCATCAGGTTGCTCGGGTACCAGTAGTCGCGCGTGAAGATGACCGCGAGGTTCTCCGCGGTCGCGGAGCGGATCTGCGGCGCGCCGAGGATGATCGCGGTGCTGTCGAGCGTGAAGCCGGTGGCGAACGAGGTGGCGTAGGCGGCGAGCGCGATCGCGCCGAGCGCCAACGCGACGACCCCGGCCTCGACCCACACGCCGGCTCCGTTCGGGCGCCGCGTCTCGTTCATGCAGCGGCTGCCTCTACGATGCGACCATGCCGTGCGCAATCGTCGAGCAGCGCGACGGGTGTGCGCTCGGTCGCGGACCTGTACTCTTGCATTCGTGCAAGACGCGATGTCGCACCGCATCGCAGCGCGTGCGCTCGTCGCTCGACGCTCGATCGTCTCGCGTCGCACGCGAACGAGAAAAAGGCGCTTGCCATCGCAAGCGAGTCGAAGCTACAAGCCAGGGCCATTCAGGTAACGATCCCGCGCCTCACGCGGGAGGTCACGGCTCCAGGAACGGGTTCAAACGAGGGCGCTCCGGCCCCATCGAGTACCCCGCGGCCGGAAGCTCGCTCTCACCCGAGCGCTGCGTCGCGGGTTGCGGAAGAAGGAGGTGAAGGGGGAACGACAGCGGTGCAAACGCTCGTCCCGGAGATCCGACGGCGACGGGGCCATTTCATTCGAGGGCGGATCGATTCAACGCAGTACTGTCCAACGGCAACAACGAGGAACATCCACCACCCGGCTGACGTGAAGCCAAAAGTTGGAGGGATCACCGAAATGACGAGATTCACTGGGAGGGTGACGGTCGCTGCCGCGGCGATGCTCGCCCTCGCGTCGAGCGCATACGCGCAGGTCGGGCTGCCGCTCGACGAGTACCTCTGCTACCAGGCGAAGGAAATGAAAGTTCCGCCGAACGCCCAGAAGTTCAAGGACTTGGCGGTCTCGGTCACGATGAAGGACCAGTTCGACGTCGCTCGCCAGAACGGCGTCGCGAAGTACGTGAGCCTGTGTAACCCGATCACGACGGGCAGGTCGTGTGCGGGCGCGGCGGCGAACCCGTCGATTCATCTCGCCGAGTATCAGACCAAGGACGCGAAGGTGGCGCCGAAGTTCGTGGCGCCGACGACGATCTACAACCTCGCCGACTGCATCGGCAGCCGCAACGGCGTGACCATCAACAAGCCGAAGAGCTTGATGGTCCACTCGGCGAAGAACGACTACGGGCCGCTCACGAAGTGCAAGGTGGACGGCGACTGCTCGGGCGGCGACACCTGCCAGGCCGGGCTCTGCTTGCCGCCGGGACTCCCGGTGCCGGCGGCCCCGGGCGCGGTGGCGAACGCGTCTGACTACGCCTGCTACTCGATCAAGGGCCCGAAGGGTCCGTTCGGCGTCGTGGGCCCGGTCAGCGACCAGTTCGGGTACACCGAGTCGTACCTGATGAACAAGATCACCAAGGTGTGCGCGCCGACGAACCTGTCGGCACCGACGACGCCCGGCGCCGCGGGCCACCTGATCTGCTACCAGGCGAAGTCGCAGAAGACGAACCTGACCAAGTTCGTGACGCACGAGGTTGCGATCGCGAACTCGATCGACGCGGCACGCTACCTGGACGCGAAGAAGGTGACGGACCTCTGCATGCCGGCGCTCAAGGCTGCGGACCCGAACACCCCGTCGTTCAACACGCCGACGACGCTGACCACAATCAGCCAGGACGCCGGTGGCGTCTGCGGCTCGCTGACGACGAACCTGGGCGGCAACGAGGGTGTCCAGGGGCGGCGTAATCCGAGCGACGCAGCGACGAGCCCGAACGCCTGCTGCACGGGCGTCGGCACCGGAACCTGTCAGAGCGTGTGCACCGGTCCGGGCACGCCGCTCAGCTGCTGCACGGGCGCCGGCACGGGAACGTGCAACGCCTGCTGCTCCGGCGCGGGGGCCGGCCATTGCAACGAGGGCACCTCGGTCACCTGCGGAAGCTTGACGTTCGGCGGTGGCGGCCCGAGCGTGGGCACCCCTGGCGCGGAGGCGGCCGACAACTTCGGCGACCGCTCGCGCTACACGCTGACCTGCAGCGGGCCGGGCGACACGGCGTGCGCGATCAGCGGCAACGCCGGCGACGTCCCGAATGCCGTCAACTGCACGACGACGGGCTGCGGCGGCGTGACGCCGATCGACACGACCAGCCCGGTCAAGATCTGCGCACTCAACACGCTGGGCGCGCCCGCGTCCGGCTCGTTGAACCTCGTGACGGGCGACATCTCGCTCGGAACGGCGACCAACGCGACCGTCTACATCCTCACCGCCACGTCGTACACGACGCAGGCGTGCCCGCGCTGCCGCACCACGACGGCGACGACCTCGCCGGTCGTGTTCGCCTCGGGCGGCATGACGGGAGCGGGCGTGTGTGACAACGACGCCGCGAACGCCGGCGCCTCCTGCTTCGTGTTCGAGCAGTCGGGCTCGACGGCGGGTCTCACGACCGACTGCATCCCGGACGTTTCGGGCGGCGGCTCGGGCGTGATCTCGATCTCGACCACGTCCACGACGGCGGGTACGAGCGTGGCCGACGCGAACGGCCACTTCTGCCCCGGTCAGGCCGGCAACAGCGACTGCATCGCCGCCGGCAATCCCAACGTCTGCTGCTCGGGCGCCGGGATGGGCAGCTGCAACAACTTCAACGGCTGCTTCGGAAGCGCGAACGCCGCTGGAACCAAGTTCGCCGACACGCCCGGCATCTGCACGGGCATCTCGACGACGGGAAGCAACACCGGCCTCCTGATCGCGGGGAGCTCGAACGATCCGGTTGCGACGTTCGGCGACATCAGCTGCATCCCGGGCGTTGCCGCGGGCGCGGTGCTGTCGGGCCTCGTGAACAACAACGTCGGCCTCCCCGGCCCGGTGGTCGTGAGCCAGAAGGTCGCCTTCGACGTGAACTGACCATCGGACGGCTCGGTCCGGCGCGAGTCGGATCGGACCGCCGACCTGACAACCCGCTCCGGCGGGCCGCAAGGCCCGCCGGAGCACGACCGAGCCGCCGGGGCACCCGCCCCGGCGGCGTCGTTTCGGCCGCCGTCGCCGAAGCCGCGCCGGCGATCGTCGCCGCGCTGCGACAAGTAGAATGTCCGCGCAGCTCGATTGTCTGCCCCGAGCACCTCTGCTAGCAGGCCGCCCATGCCGAGACGTCTTCTTCTGGTTCTCGTTCCCCTCTGGCTCGTTGCGCTGGTGGCAGCCGGGCCGCCGGACACGGCGCTCGCCGATGAGGGGAGCGAGGGCGTGACCCGAAGCGGTGTCGTGCCGGGCGACACGACGACGACCAAGGGAGCTCCGCCGGCCGGAATCGCCGGGCGCTGGCTCGCGGTGCTCGAGCTTCGGCCGGTCGTCACGGAGAACCAGGTCGCCGCCAGCGGTGGAGCCGTCGTCGTGCGCACGTTCGAGGTCACCGAGAGCGACGGCGCGCTCGTCGTGACGCTGCACCGCGGCCAGCTGAGCGACGACCTGAAGTCGCGGATCGATCCCCGATCGGTGCCGAAGAAGCGCTCCGCGGCCGGAGCCGCTCCGTCGCCCGGCGGCGCGACCGCGCAGGCCGGCGCCGCGAACGGCGGCGCGGCACTCGAGGCTCCGGACCAGGCGGCGCTGGCCGACGTCGCGCGCGCATGGCCGAACCTCCTCGCGCCCGACAACGAGCCGAGGGCCGTGGCTTCGGAGGTGATCGCCTACGACATGGTCTCCGACGAGGACAAGAAGCGTCTCGGCGCGCCGGGGACGAATTACTTCATCGTCTTCAACGAGGGATATCCCGAGACCAGCACGGCGCCGCGCCAGAGCGTCACGACGCTCGCCGTCCAGAAGCTCGAATCCGGCCGCATGAGCGGCAAGGCGCTGCAGGCGCTCGTGCTTCCGGGTCGCAACCGCGGCGACCTCGCGTTCCCGCCGGTCCCGGCGACGCTGGAGGGCGGATTCGCGGCGTTCCGCGTCCCGGATTCGGCGGACGCCGCTCCGGCAGCCGCGCCCGGCGCCGCCGCTCCCGCGGCGGCGCCGCCGCCGGCGAAGGCGGATCGCAAACCCGGCCTCTTCGAGGGGCTGTTCTCCGGCTGCAGCGGCTGACGACGCAAACGCGGCGGCAACGGCGGGGTGTCGTACTGCAAGAAAAAAGTTCGTTCGCTTGTCGGCCGGGGCGACGTCTGCTAGCAGCAGCGCCGATGCGACGACGCTCGACGCGGCGGTTGCTCGTCTTTCTCTGCTGCTCGATGGGCTTCCTCGCCGTGCCGTCCTCGCACTCCGCCGACGAGCGCGGATCGGCCGCGGTTCCGGATGCGGTCGCCCGCGACACGACGACGACCGCCGGTGCGATCCCGGACGAGCTCGTCGGGCGGTGGCTCGCCGTCATCGAAGCGAAGCCACTCAGCACCGACATCCAGAAAGGCGCGGGACAGGCGATCGTGCTGCGCACGTTCGAGATCGCGAAGACGGGCGAGGGGCTCGCGGTGCACGTGCATCGCGGCCAGCTTCCCGACGACCTGAAGCTCCGGATCGATTCGCGAACGATCGGCGTCAAACGCGGCGCGGCCCCCGTTGCTTCGCCGGCCGCCGGGTCGGTCGACGCGATGAGCGCCCCGCCTGCCGCGGACGTCATCGCGGCGGTCGCGCGCGCCTGGCCCGGGCTCGCGACGCCTCCGCCGAAGGACGAACGGACGATCGCGACGAAGCTGAGCGCTGCCGACTCCGCCGCCTCCGCGGACAAGGAGCAGATGAACCCGATCAACGCCCGCTTCTTCCTGACGATCGAGGAAACCTACTCCCCGCCGGAGGCGAGGCCGACCCGCAGCCTCTCGACGCTCGCCATCGTCGACGTCGCGAGGAATCGCCTGAGCGGACAAGCGGTTCAGGCGCTCATGCTGCCGGCGGGTGGTAGCGACTTTTCGCTTCCCCCGGTTCCGATCGGCTTCTCGGGCGCGTTCGTCGCGTATCGCATCCCCGACTCCCCGGATGCCCCTGCCGCCGCTCGGCCCGCTGCGAGCGCGCCGGCCGAGCGGGCGAGCGGTATTCGCGGCCTCTTCTCGGGCTGCAGCGGCTCCTGAGCAAACGCCCGGTCGCCCCGATCCCTGCGGCGCCTCTCGACGCGACCCGTCAAATGACCCCATCGGGGTTTCGTTTGACGCCGCGCAGTTCGCCCGCGCAGGTGCACCACCGAGCGCTCGGCCGCGTGCCGAAGAAAGTTCATTGACAACCGCGCAGCGCCTGGCGCAAGGTGCGCGGCTAGGACCTCGAGAGTGCGCGGCGACCGTCCCATCGCCACGCCAAAACTGGCTGCGGATCCGGGAGACCGTCCTCGACCGAAAGCTGACAAGGAGGGATCAAGAGCATGCGGACCTGGAAATTTGCGTTCGCCCTCGCGGCGGTCTCGCTCGCATGGGCGGGCCCGGCAGCCGCGCTGCAGGGCACCATCATCGTGAAGGGCCCGAAGGCCACCTGCGGCAACGCGGCGCCCTCGAGCGTCGCCGCCAACGGCGGCTGGGCGCTCCTCGACGGCGCCCCGGGCGCGTCGTATGACCTCGTGATCCCGCCGCTGGCTCCGCCGGCCGGTCTGGGCGCCATGATCCAGACGGTGGGTGCGGGCGGCTCGGGCGTCGGCCAGGTCGCGACGGCCGTCAACATCAACCCGCAGTTCGCGGGCCAGCCGCTGGCGGGCCTCTCGCTCGTCATCGGCGCTCTCACGTACGGCAATCTGGACCCGACACCGGGTGTCGACGATTTCCCGGTGTTCATCGTGTTCGTGGACCTCGACGGCAACGGCTCGACCGACGATCAGGTGCTGTTCTTCCCGGCAGCCAACGGCTGTGCGGGCTTCGGCGCCTGGGCGACGTGCTCGCCGCTGCCCAGCCCGCCGGGCGGCCCGGGCGGCATGTTCTTCAACGCGAATCCGGCTGCCGATCCCGACGGCAACCCGGCGACGCCGTTCTTCTTCGGCGACTACGTCGCGTTCAACTCGTCGGCGGTGCTGCCGGCGGTTCCGAATCCGTCGATCGGCCTCATCCTCGGCGCCGGACCGCCTCCGTTCAGCGCCAACACGACCTATGCGGACAACCTGATCCTGAACGGCAACGCGCCGCTCGCGGGTCCGTTCGACGACATCCAGTTCGACTTCGAGGCCGACTGCTCGGCGTACGGAACGGACGCGGATGCGGACTGCTACTGTGAGACCGCCAACCCGCTCGTCCTGATCGCCGACCAGTGCCCGGGCGTCGACGATCGCGTGCCGGCGGCGGGCCACACGACGAACGACGACGACGGTGACAGCGTGCACGACTGCGCCGACAACTGCGATTCCACCCCGAACCCGACGCAGGCCGATGGCGACGGCGACGGCGTGGGCGACGCCTGCGACAACTGCGTGGCCGTGGCCAACTCGTCGCAGACGGATACGGACGGCGACACCGTGGGCGACGCCTGCGACCAGTGCCCTGGCGCGGACGATCTGCTCGACACGGACGGCGACGGCATTTCCGATTGCCTCGACAACTGCCCGAGCGTCGCGAACCCGGGTCAGGAAGACCTCGACAACGACGGCACGGGCAACGTCTGCGACGACGCGGACGCGGACGGCTTCAGCGTCCGGCGCCTGATCTTCGCGAAGTCCCCCAATGCCGGTAAGGACAAGGTCCAGGCGATGGGCGACCTCAGCACCGGCGACACGCCGAACTTCCTGGCCGACGCCGATGCGGGCGGCTTGACGTTCGCGGAGCGCGACAGCATGGGCAACCTCGTCGACAGCGAGAGCTGGACGGGTGCCGAGTGCTCGCGCATCCCACCGCCGAGCGGCGGCAGCCTGAAGTGCAAGAACGCTCTGGGCAGCATCCTGCGGCTCACGAAGCGTTCGTCGCCGAACTTCTTCCGCATGAACGTGAGCATTCGGAACCAGGCGTTCCTGACCCCGAACATCGCGAACGTTCCGTTCCAGGTCCGGCTGACCTCGCCGGTCGGTATCGATCGCAATGCCCTGATCGGTGCTGCGCCGAACGGCAGCTGCACCCAGAAGGCGAACCGGACCGTCTGCACCAACATTCCGTAAGTGCCATCACCCGGCGGGACGCCGCTCGCGCGGCGTCCCGCTCCGGCCTCGAAGCCCCGCGGCGTTCCGACGCCGGCGGGGCTTCGTCGTTTCGGCCGGTGCGACGCAGCGCGGACGTGTCGCCCCCGCGCGGTCGCATTTCGCAGCGACTTGAGGAACACTCGCAGCTGTCGGCTCCCCAGCGGGGGCCCACGACGCCGTGCGGGAAGCGCCGAACCGATCGACCGGCGATGGTCGCCTAGCGCGCGCGCGTCGCCGCCACGCGGCGCTGGCGATTGTCGCGGCCGTGGCCGTCGTCGCGGCATCGGGCTGCGAGCGCGGCCGCGTCCTGGAGCCGACGATACGCCTCACGCAGTGGCTCGCGGGCGTCGCGCCAGGCGCACCGGTGGTCCGATGCGCGGTCGCGGACGACATCCGGCCGGCGATCGGCTGCGTCGAGCCGGTCGTGCTCGCGAAGGAGTCGCTTCCCGCGACCAGCCACGGGCCGACGCCATACGTCGTCGCGATCGCGGAGCCGCTGCGAAGCGGGCGCTCGGTGGTCGACGTCCGCCTCCTCGGGACGACGCTCGAGCTCCTCGGCGGGGAGTCGGTGCCAATTGCGGCCGGGACCGCTTCGTCCGAGTTCGTCCTCCGGCTCCCCGACACGCCGCCCGCCGTCGGTCAGCTGAGCGTCCGCGCGACTGGCTTCGCCGTGCCGCCCGACGAGCAGCGCCACGCGACGCGGCCGCTCGCGCTCGAGCGCGGCGCCGTCCTCGAGTTCGCGGTCGGCTTCGAGCCGGCTCTCGCGCGCGCGGGCGCGTCGCCCGCCGAGTTCCGCGTCAGCGCGCTCCTGCCGCGCGGCGAGGTCGAGGTCTGGAGCGCGGTCTTCGATCCGAAGGAGGTCGGCGATCGCTGGGTCGACCGGCGCGTGTCGCTCGATCGGCTCGCGGACGTCGCGAAAGGCGTCCGCCTGGTGCTGTCGACGCGCGTCGTCGCGCGCGCGGGCGACGACGCGACCGCGGCCTTCTCCGCGCCGCTCTGGGGTGCGCCCGCGGTGCTCGAGCCGCGCGCGCGCGCCGCCCAGCGAAACGTGGTGCTCGTTTCGCTCGACACGCTGCGCGGCGACTTCGTCGGCGCGTCGATCGGCGGCGTCCCGCTCACGCCGGAGATCGACCGCCTCGCCGCGGCCGGGACGTCGTTCATCGACGCGAGCAGCGCGTTCCCCTCCACGACCGCATCGCACATGACGATGATGACCGGCCTCTACCCGGCCGTGCACGGCGTCGGGGTCGGGGGCGGCGCGCTGCCCCCTTCGATCCCGACGCTCGCGGAGCGCCTCGCGTCGCAGGGCTGGGCGACGGGCGCGTCCACCGAGGACGCGATGCTGTACGCGTCGGCCGGGTTCCCGCGCGGATTCGACTCGTACCGCGAGCAGAAGGGGTTGAGCCCGCTCGACACGCGCGGCGACATCGAGGCGACGTTCGCGTCGGGAATGCAGTGGCTCGCCGCGCACCGCGACGAGAAGACCTTCCTGTTCCTCCACACGTACCAGGTGCACGAGCCCTACACGCCGCCTGCGGAGTGGGCGCTGTCGCCGTCGGCGCAGCGAGCTCCTGGCGATCCCTGCCCGGCGGCGGACGCCGAGGACCGGCACGGCGTCGACTGCGCGCTCTACGCGGGCGAGGTGCGCTGGACGGACGCGGTCGTCGGCCGACTCGCCGACGAGCTCCGGCGATCGGATCTCCTCGACGATACGATCCTCATTCTGACGTCGGATCACGGCGAGGAGTTCGGCGAGCACGGCGGGCGGTCGCACGCGCGGACGCTCTATCGCGAGGTCCTCCACGTCCCGCTGGTCGTCGTCGCTCCCGGCCTCGTTCCGGCGGGTCTCCGGATCGACGTCCCGGTCTCGCTCGCCGACGTCGCGCCGACCGTGCTCGCGCTCGTCGGGCTCGAGCCGCCGCGATCGCTCTCCGGCGCGAGCCTCGCCGGGCTGCTCCGCGGCGATCCCTTTCCCGCCGACCGCGTGCTCTTCGCCGAGAAAGGACCGCTGTCCGATCGCCAGCGGCTCGTCGAAGCACGCCGCGGCGCGCTCGCATGGATCTTCCGCGGCGACCGCGACGAGCCGGCCGAGGTCTACGACGTCGTCGCCGACCCGGGCGAGACCCAGCCGCTCGACGATCCCGCGCTGCGCGAGGCGGGACGCCCGCTCCTCGCGGTGCACCGGCGGATGCGGGACGCGGCCGCCGCGCTGCGCGGCGCCGGCGCGACCGCGCCGATCGCGAGCGACGTCGACGACCCGACGCTCCGGAAGCTGCGCGCGCTCGGCTACGTCGAATAGGCTCCTAGCTAGAGGAGTCCGGGCTCCTCGTCGCGGCCGTCCTCTTCTACCGGCCGGCCGCGCCGTCGCCCGCGTCCGGCTCACCGCCGTCCGCCGGCTGTCCGCCCGCATCGGCGCCGCTGCGATCGGCTTCGCGGAGGCGACTGTCGTAGCGGGACGGGTCGCGATCGACGATCCGGAGCCCGTGCATGTAGGCCCGAAGCCGGTCGGGGCTCGAGAGGACCGTGTCGGCGTCCGCGACGACCGCCTCGATGCCGGGCGCGCGCCGCTCGATCTCGGGCCACGTCTGGTACGTCGTGAGCGAGCCGGCGGCGGCGTGGAACTCGACGAGCATGTTGTCGTCGGTATTGATCGGCGCGCCTCCGGCGAAGGCCCGCACGTCCTTCGGTCCGAGCGCCGCCATCGCGAGAAAGTGCTCCGGGCGGGTGAGACCGATGCGCGCGAGCTCGGCGCGGACCGTCTCCTGCAGCCACGGGTTCTCGAGGCGGCTCAGCCGGAGCTCGAAGGGCTGCCGCGACCCGACGATGACCGTGTCGGTCGTTCCGGGCGTGTAGAAGATCATCGCTTCGGGGAAGACCGACGTGAACGTCGCGACGATCGAGCGGTAGGTTTCGAGCGTCATCTCGTAGCTCTGGAGCCACTGCGTGAAGATGCCGTCGGGGCCGAGTCGGCGCGCCGCGAGGCGGTAGAAGTCCTGGGTGAAGAGGTTCGCGACGCCCGCGACCCAGGGGTGCGGCGGCTCCGAGATGATCACGTCCCAGGTGCGGTCGGACGCGGAGAGGATGTGGCGCGCGTCGTCCTCGAAGAGCGTCATCCGCGGGTCCTCGAGCGGTTTGTGGTTGACGTGCTCGAAGTAGTGCGACGCCTCCACGACGGCCGGCTCGAGCTCGACCGCGGTCACCGACTTGACGGGAAACTGGAGCGTCGTCCCGGCGGTCACGCCGCTTCCCCAGCCGACGATGAAGACGTCGTCGATGCGAGGCGCGAGGAGCAGGGGAGCGGCCGCGAGCATCATCTGCGTCGCCATGTCGCCGGGGTGGTTGCTCGCGTTCGAGCGGGCGTCGATCCGCATGGAGCGGATGCCGTTCGCGAAGTCGGTCACGAGGACGCTCGCGGTCCGGCCCTCGCGGTGGAAGACGATCGACTCGCCCGAGTCGTGGAGGGCTGCCTCGAGCTGGCCGCCGTAGCGGCCGGGCTCGAAGATCCCGCCGTGCAGGATGCTCTGGTTCCACTTCGGGAGGAGCGCGAGCGCGCCGGCGACCGAAACCGCGCTCGCGGTCGCCGCCGCGGTGAGCCACGTCCGCCGCTCGCCCGCGGTGAGGAAGAACAGGCTCGCGGCCGCCGCGGTCGCGGCGAGCCAGAGGAGCGCGTGCTGGCTTCCGAGGTACGGTACCAGGACGAAGCCGCCCAGGAGCGAGCCCGCGATCGCCCCGATCGTGTTGACCGCGTACACCTCTCCGACGGCTGCGCCGGTCCCGCGCTCCCCGTGCGGTAGCGCCGCGGCGAGCGTGAGCGGCAGGATCGTGCCCGCGACGAGGATCGGCGCGAACAGGACGAGGAACGCCGTCATGATGCCGCGCAGGATCATCCCGCTCACCGCGCCGGGGTCCGTGATCGAGTAGAGCGCGTAGTAGATCCACGGGAGGCGGTTCGCGACGATGACGCCGATCACGGTCAGGAAGGCGACGAGGAGGAAGGCGACGCAGAGCGCGCGCGCCGTCGCATTGCGGAACGTCTCTTCGCCGTCGGGATCGCGTTCCGCGCGGCGCCGCATGCGATCGGCGGCGCGCGAGGCGAGCGCGGCGCCCAGTCCCAGGCAGACGAGGTAGACGAGCAGCACGGAGCTGAACGCCCACGTCGTCGAGCCGACGACGAGGACGAGCACGCGAGTCCACGCGACCTGCGTCGCGAGCGACAGGAGGCCAGAGAGGAACGCCGCGACGAGAAGCGCGGCGCGGATGCGAGGCGCGCCGCTCGCGCTCGCGTCCGCGTCGCTCGCCGTCGTCTCGTCGCGCGACGCGGCCTCGGCCGCCGCGTTGCCGGCGAAAGGAAGCGGAGCCGGCGGCAGCGACAGGACGACGCCTGCCACGCCGAGGTTCAGGAGCGCTCCGGAGATGATCGTCGCCCAGACGCCGAGCGACGGCATCAGCACGAACCCGGCGAGCGCGACGCCGACCACCGCCCCCGCGAGGTTCAGCGTGTAGAGCCACTGCGGGGTGAGGCGGCGGCCTTCGCGGCGCGCCAGGTACTCCGCGAGCGCCGGCAGGGTCGCGCCCATGAGGAACGTCGGCACGAGCAGGATCGATCCCGCGATCAGCAGGCGAAGAGCGCTGAAGACGGCGAACGACAGGTGCTGCTGTCGCCAGACCCACCCGTAGAGCGGCTCCGCGAGCGACAGGATGCCGGGGATGGCGAGCGCGAAGAGCCCGATGCCGAGCTCGAGCCAGGCGTAGACGCGGCGCTGGTCCGCGAAGCGCTCGGCGCGTCCGCCCATCCACCAGCTCCCGAGCGCGAGTCCTCCCATGTAGGCGCCGAGAACGGTCGAGATCGCGAACGAGCTCACCCCGAAGAGGTGTCCCAGCAGGCGGGTCCAGACGACCTCGTGGATGAGCCCCGCGCACCCCGAGACGAGGAAGGCGCCGGCGAGGAGCGGCACCAGCCACGGCTCGCGGTCGTGCGCGGGCGTTTGCCGCGCCGCCTGGCGGCGAGCCGAGGTTTGAGCCTGACGCCGGATGCGCCGCGACGCCTTCGCCTGAGCCATGTCGGTTCATCAACCCCGGTGGCGCGCCGAGCGCAAGCTCGGACGCGGGGCGTGCGCCGCACGCGGCTCGCGCCCGGGCCACCGTTCCGGTACGAATGTCGCGGGGCGGAGCGCGCCGACGTCGGACGACGCATCGAGTCGCGGCCGTTCCGCGGCGCCGCCGGCCGGAGCCGGCGGCGCAGTGTGGGGTGGGATGTTTCGCAAGCTGCTCGTCGCGAACCGGGGCGAGATCGCGGTGCGGGTGATCCGCGCCTGCCGCGAGCTCGGCGTGACCAGCGTCGCCGCGTTCTCCTCCGCCGACCGCGACGCGCTCCACGTGAAGCTCGCGGACGAGAAGATCTGCATCGGCCCGCCGCCCGCCGAGCAGAGCTACCTGAAGATCGCCGCGCTGGTGGCCGCAGCCCACGCCAAGGGCTGCGACGCGGTCCATCCCGGGTACGGGTTCCTCTCCGAGAACGGCGACTTCGCGGAGGCGTGCCTCCGCTCGGGGATCGCGTTCGTCGGGCCGCGTGTCCGGAACATCAAGCTCATGGGCGACAAGGCGAGGGCGCGCCGCTTCATGCGCCGAGCGGGAGTGCCGGTGCTGCCCGGGACGCTGACGTCGCTGCACGGCGCGGACGAGGCGCGCAAGGCCGCCGCCGACATCGGCTTCCCGGTCCTCGTGAAGGCGACCGGCGGCGGCGGCGGACGCGGGCTTCGCATCGCGAACGACCCGGGCGAGCTCGACGGCGCGCTCCAGCAGTCGCGAGCCGAGGGCGAGGCGGCGTTCGGGCAGGGGAAGCTGTACCTCGAGAAGTACCTGCCGCGCGCGCGCCACATCGAGTTCCAGGTCATCGCCGACCAGATGCGGAACGCCGTGGACCTCGGGGAGCGCGAGTGCTCGCTCCAGCGGCGCTACCAGAAGGTTCTCGAGGAGACTCCTTCGCTCGCGCTCGACCGCCGGCTGCGCGCCCGCATGGCGGCGTCCGCCCTGCGGGTCGCCAAGGCGATCGGGTACACCAACGTCGGGACCGTGGAGTTTCTACTCGACGACCGCGGCGGCTACTATTTCATCGAGATGAACACCCGCGTGCAGGTGGAGCACCCCGTGACCGAGGCGGTGACCGGCATCGACATCGTGAAGACGGGGATTCGAATCGCCGCCGGCGAGCCGCTTCCATTCCGCCAGCGCGACGTGACGTGGACCGGGCACGCGATCGAGTGCCGCATCAACGCCGAGGACCCGATCGCGATGCGGCCTTCACCCGGCACGGTGAGCGTGCTGCGCCTGCCCGGCGGCCCCGGGATCCGGGTCGACAGCGGCGTCGCGGCCGGGACCCCGGTGCCTCCGCACTACGACTCGCTCCTCGCGAAGGTGATCGCCCACGGCCGCGATCGCCCCGAGGCGCTCTCCCGCATGCGTTCGGCGCTCGCCGATCTCCAGATCGAGGGCGTCGCGACGAACGTCGCCATGCATCGCGCCCTTCTCGAGGATCCCGACGTCGTGGCGGGCAACGTCCACACGCGCTTCCTCGAAGGCTGGCTCGCGCGCGCCGCCGCGCCGGCGCGCGCCTCGTGAAAACGATGCGGATGAGAAGCGCTCTGGCCGCCGTATCGCTGCTGGGCGTCGTCGCGGCACTCGCGGGGTGCGCGGCGCGACAGGCGGGGGGCGGCGCGGCGTCGCTCGGCGGCGGACCGCGCGCCCTCGTGCGCGAGCCGAGCCACGACTTCGGCACCGTCGAGCCCGGCGCGCTCGTCCTGCACCGCTTCGAGATCGCGAACGTCGGCGACCAGCCGCTCGACATCCTCTCGGTGAAGGCGAGCTGCGGGTGCACCGCGTCCGTGCTGTCCGATCGGACCGTCTATCCGGGACAGTCGGGAGCGGTCGAGCTCGCGCTGGACACGAGCCAGCTCTCCGGCAGGCAGTCGAAGGCCGTCTACGTCGCGACCAGCGATCCCGGCGTGTCCGAGATCGCCCTCGTGCTCTACGGCGAGGTCGTGACCGACGTGAGCGTCGAGCCGCGCCGGGTGTTCCTCGGGCGGATCGCGCCCGGCGACGTGGCGACGAGCGTCGTCAACGTCGTCGTCCATCGCGACGACGTCGCGATCACGGACGTCAAGAGCGAGAGCGGGCAGGTCGCCGTGTCGGTCGCCCCGCTCGATCCGCCGGAACGCGGCATGCGGCTCGTGGTCACTCCGCGCACGAACGGGGAGCCCGGTCCGTTCAGCGATCGCGTCGTGGTGCGCACGACGAGCAGCCGCCAACCCAAGATCGCGATCCCGGTGCTCGTGTCGGTGGAGGAGGGCGCCCTCCGCCGCTCCGCTTCGTCGCGCTGAGAGAGCGCGCTAGCGGTCGCGCGCGGGCCGCTCGAGGGCGTCCGCGATCCGCGCGCCGAGCCCTTCCAGGCGATGCACGACGGCGCCGAGGCCGTCGACGAGGGTCGCAACCCTGCTCTCGAGCGAGCCGACTTTCCGCTCGAGCGCGCTCTCGTCGCCCTGCAGCGAATCGCCCTGGACGTCGACGACGCGCGAGAGCCGTCCCACGAGGTCGACGAGGGCGTCGAGCTGGCCGGTCGCGCGCGCGATCTCGCCCTGCGCCGCGGCGACGGCGTCGCTCATCTCGCCGACCCGGGCTTCGAGCCGCCGGATCCTCTCCGCGAGCAGGTCGCGGGTCTCCGCCGAGGCCGCCATGCCTCGGAGCGTAGCGGCCCGGGGCGCGCTCCGAAAGCGACCGCTCCGGCACGGCCTCGATTGCCCGATCCGCGACGTCTACCATCGGGTCATCCCGCGATCGTGCAGCGTGCGGCGCGCGCCGCGACCGATCGCGGGTTTGTCGATGACCGCACCGGAAGACCAGTCGAACGGCACGCGCGGCTCGCTCTCGGCGGCGGTGGAGACGCTCGCGGAACGGCTCGCGTCCGCCGGCGTCGGCGCGAAGGAGCGCGTGCAGGGCCTCCGCGGGCCGGCGCGCGCGGCGCTCGTCGCGGCGCTCTACCGCCGGAGCCCGCGGCCGATGCTCGTCGTGGCGCGCGATACCCGCGCCGCGGAAGCGCTCGCCCAGGACCTGCACTTCTTCCTGGGCGAGGAGCCGTCCGCGGACGCGCTCAAGAAGCGGCTCCACGTCCTTCCGGCGTGGGACGTCGCCCCGTTCGCCCCGATCTCGCCGAGCCCGGAGACGATCGCGCACCGCATCGAGGGCCTCTACCACCTGAGCCAGACGCGGAACCCGATCGTCCTCACCACGCCGGAAGCGGCCCTCCAGCGGGTGATGGCGCCGGCGGTCCTCACCGGCTCGTGCGCGTACCTCGTGCAGGGCGGAACCGTCGACCTGGACGAGCTCGCGGCGCGCCTCTCCGACTGGGGCTACAAGCGGCGCCCGCTCGTCGAGGAGCGCGGCGAGTTCGCCGTCCGGGGCGGCCTCGTCGACGTCTTCGTGACGGGGCAGGGCGATCCGCTCCGCCTCGAGCTCCTCGGCGACGTCCTCGAGTCGATCCGGACGTTCGACCCGGCGACGCAGCGCCGCCTGGCCGACCAGGAGGAGGCGCTCGTCCTGCCCGCGGGCGAGTTCCCGGTGCGCGCCATGCGCGACCCGGGCGTCGCGCGCCGGATCGAGGCGCGCGCCCGCGAGCTCGAGATGTCGCGCGCCGACCGCCTGCAGCTCCTCGATGCGCTGCGCGAGGGCATCCACTTCCCGGGCGTCGAGGCGCTTGCCCCGTACCTGGTCGATCTCGTGGATCTGCCGGCGTACCTGCCGCGCGAAACCCTGGTCGTGCTCGACGAGGAGGACGCGATCGCGGAAGCGGCGCGCGCCGCATGGGCGTCGGTCGAGGAGCACGCCGCGACCGCCGCCGAGGAGCGTCAGATCCATCCCCCGGCCGAGGACCTGTACTCGACGCCCGACCGCCTGCTGGCCGCGCTCGCGGAGCGCCCGCGCCTCGTGCTCGAGGAGCTGTCGGACGCGGCGGCGGCCGGCGGGGACGCGCGCGTCGCGCAGGTGCGCTCGCGCCGCCCCTTCGAGGTGCAGGGCGCGCGCTTCCTGCGCGAGGAGAAGGGCTTCGGCGCGCTCGCCGAGCGCCTCCGTGGCTGGACGCGCGCGGGGTCGCGCGTCGGGCTCGTCGTGCACAACGCCGCGCAGGCGGAGCGCCTGAAACGGATCCTCGAAGGACAGGACCTGCTGGTCGACGCGGCCGGTGACTCGCTTCCCGACGTGCTGGAGCGTCGCCCCGAGCCGGGGCCGTTCATCGTCGCCGGGGACCTGTCGGAGTCGGTCGAGCTCCCGGACGACCGACTCGTCTGCCTCGCCGAGGCGAACCTGTTCGGCGAGCACCGCCACACCCGCCGGCGGAAGGCGGTCGCGCTCACGCTCGACCAGGTGATGAAGAGCCTCGAGCAGCTCCGGCCCGACGACTACATCGTGCACCTCGACCACGGGATCGGGCTCTACCGCGGGCTCAAGCACCTCACGGTCGCGGGCAGCGAGGGCGACTTCCTCCACCTCGAGTACCAGGGCGGCGACCGGCTCTACGTCCCCGTCGACCGCGTGAACGTCGTCCAGAAGTACGTCGGCGGCGACGGCGCGCAGCCGCTCCTGGACAAGCTCGGCGGCGTCGCGTGGGAGCGCACCAAGACGAAGGCCAAGGAGTCCATCCTCGCCATGGCCCACGAGCTCCTCGCGCTCTACGCGACGCGCGAGCGCCACGAGGGCCACGCGTTCTCGACGAGCGACGCGTACTACCAGGAGTTCGAGGCGCGCTTCCCGTTCGACGAGACCCCCGACCAGCAGCGCGCGATCAACGAGGTCCTGGGCGACCTCGGGAAGTCGAAGCCGATGGACCGCCTGGTGTGCGGCGACGTCGGCTACGGGAAGACCGAGGTCGCGATGCGCGCGGCCTTCATCTGCGCGATGGAGGGCCAGCAGGTCGGCGTCCTCGTGCCGACGACCGTTCTCGCGCAGCAGCACGTCGAGACCTTCCGCAAGCGCTTCGCCGGCTACCCCGTCCGGATCGAGATGATGTCGGGCTTCCGCACGCGGAAGGAGAACGCGGACGTCGCCGCGAAGCTCGCGACCGGCGAGATCGACGTCGTCGTCGGGACCCACCGCCTCCTCCAGGGCGACGTCGAGTTCGCTCGCCTCGGCCTCCTCGTCGTGGACGAGGAGCACCGCTTCGGCGTCAAGGACAAGGAGCGCATCAAGCAGATGCGGAAGCTGGTCGACGTCCTGACCCTCACCGCGACGCCGATCCCGCGCACGCTCGAGCTGTCGCTGACCGGCATCCGCGACCTGTCGGTCATCGAGACTCCGCCGCTCGACCGCCAGGCGATCCGGACGTACGTGACCCGCTTCGACGACCACGTCATCCGCGACGCGGTGAAGCGGGAGCTCGACCGCGGCGGGCAGATCTTCTTCGTCCACAACCGCGTGGAGTCGATCGACCGCATGGCGGAGCGCCTGCGCGCCATCGTGCCCGAGGCGCGCATCGTCGTCGGCCACGGGCAGATGAAGGAGCACCAGCTCGAGAAGGTGATGCTCGCGTTCCTGAACCACGAG
>Ga0070741_10001406_pt1 | contig 73916 bp, 59 predicted proteins | sample Coa_R1_4_FD_66440 | JGI IMG/M metagenome (GOLD analysis project Ga0070741, IMG submission 66440) | Surface soil microbial communities from Centralia Pennsylvania, which are recovering from an underground coalmine fire - Coalmine... | ecosystem: Environmental > Terrestrial > Soil > Unclassified ...
CCGTCTTTGAGCAATTCGTCAATCAGTTCGGGTCGGATGTTGACTGGCATAGCACGTTCTCCTTTGTCTGGAATAGTTGAGTTGTACTATGCCACTTACACAATCTCAATTCTGACCTCTCGCCCGTCGCTTACCCGTCACTTTTCAGCAGGTGACGAGCGTGGCGATGGAGTCGACCGGGGTGTACTGGATCCCGCTCTATGAGGTGCTGGAAGCGCGTGGCTTTGAAGTGAAGCTGGTGGACGCGCGGAAGGTAAAGAACGTCTCTGGGCGCAAGACGGACGTGTTGGATTGTCAGTGGCTGCAGGAGTTGCAGACCTTCGGGCTGCTGGCCGCAGCGTTTCGGCCAGCGGAGGAGATCGCGGTGCTGCGTGCCTGCCTGCGGCAGCGGGAGATGCTGGTGAAATACGGGGCGTCGCACAAGCAGCACATCCAGAAGGCGCTGCAGCAGATGAACCTGCGACTCGATAACGTCGTGAGTGACATCACGGGCGAAACGGGGATGGCGATCCTGAAAGCTATTCTTGAAGGCGAACGCCATCCCGCCAGGCTGGCACAGCATCGGAACTATCGGTGTCACGCGACGGAGGAGGAAATAGAGGCGTCGCTGCAAGGAAACTACCGTGCCGAGCATCTGTTTGCCTTAAAGCAAGCGGTCGAGCTGTACGAGGAGTACCGGAAAAAGATCGCCGCTTGCGAACGCGAGATCGAGCAGTATCTGCCGACACTGGAAGCGCGGAGAACCGAGAAGCTGCCGGGACCGCCGGATGGCAAGAAGAGTACGATGTCGTTCGAGGTCCGGGAGCATCTCTATCGGCAGTTGGGCACGGACGTCCTGCGGATCAAAGGGGTGAACGCAGAGGTCGCGCTGGTGATTTACAGCGAGACGGGACGCGACCTGGAGCGGCAGTTCGGGAACGAGAAGCGGTTCAGTTCGTGGCTCGGTCTCTGTCCCGGAACAAAAAAGAGCGGCGGTAAGGTGTTGTCGAGCCGGACGAAAGCGAACGCGTGTCGGGCAGCGGCCGCATTTCGGCAGGCAGCAGTGAGTGTGGGGAAGACAGACACGGCGCATGGCGCATTCTATCGGCGGATGAGCGCCAGACTGGGACGCGGAGCCGCGGTGACAGCGACCGCGCATAAACTGGCGCGGCTCTGGTATGCGATGGTGACGCAGGGGACGCAGTACGACGAAGCGGGTGCGGAGGCTTATGAAGAGAAGTACCGAACGCGAGTGATCAAAGGGCTGGAGAAGAAGGCGAAAGCGTTCGGGTACGAACTGAAACCGCAGGCGGCACCGGCGTAAAGGTAAAGAGCGCCAGGCAAAGTCAGCTAGTCAATTGACAAACGCCCTATGCGGGAGCAGAAAGGCGGGGTGTGTTCTGCTCATCGGAAACCTGTTTCTGAAGAGCCGCGCCAACGAATGCTTTGATCAACACCATTGTCTCAGGCGCGGCCCGGTGATCGTGGCCGTTCGGCCGTTATCTATGACAGTGATTCGGAAAGCATGTAAAAATGCTCCGCAGGCGACGGCCTCGAATCAGTGACCCCGGATCCTGCAGCCTCGGCCTGTATTCATCAGCTTGGCCTCCCGGGCTTGATCCGGTCCGGTCAGCATTCAATGTTCCCGATGCGTGGGCCGGTGCCTGCCCGAGGGGCTCTGCTACAGAATGGGACTTACGGAAGGATAATTACCATGCACACCCTGCCCCGACACCTCACCAGATTTCCGGCGCTGCTGGCAATTGCGGCTTTAATCGGCTGGGCGGCTCTGCACCTTCCAGGCTCGGCGCGTTCGGCACGGCAGGCTCAAAGCGAGGCGACCAGAGAGGCGGTCGAGGCGGCTCGCGCCCGGCTGGACCGGGCCCGCGCGAACAGGAAAGGCCGGCACGCCGAAGAAACGACCGCCGCGGTTGATGACGCGCTGGCTGCTTACAACGCGGCGGTCGCCGCGCGTGCCGGCGTAATCCGGGAGAGGGTGAGGGAACTGGAGGGCCTGCCGGAGAAATCTTACGCGGTGAAAGAGGGCGCTGAGATAAGAGGTCTACCGGGGCAGGCGTCTGGGGAATTACAGGCGCTCAGGGCCGAGCTTCGTGCCATCTCCTCTCCGGCGCTTAACCCGCAGGTCCCGGCCCTGGTCTCGGAGGTTGAGCCGAATAACACTCCGGCCCAGGCGATGCAACTCGACCCCGGCACTGCTCCGGCCATCGTGCTGGGGGCGACCTTCCCGGGAGGCGACCAGGACTACTTCAAATTCACCGCGCCGGCCGGGGCGAAAGTCTGGGCGTACGTGGATACGGGCGGGACGCGGAATACGAATTCCACTTCGCGCGATTCATTCCTGACCCTGTTCAGTTCCGACGGGACGACGGTCATTGAAGAGGATGACGACGACGGTACCGGCAACGGCTGTGACGGGACGCCGGAGACGGTGCTGGCCTCGGTCATTGCCGGCACTACGCTCACCACGGCCGGGACGTATTACCTCCGGGTGGAGCAGGCGGCAGGCACGGGGGTGATTGATCCTTACACGCTCTATGTGGTGTTGACGACCGCGGCGCCCGCCGCCGAATCCGAGCCGAATGACACGTCGGCGAATGCCAACCCGATTGTCACCGCAAACTCGACAGTCGGGTTCCGCTCGGGCGCGATTGGCACGGCCGGGGACGTGGATTTTTATTCGGTCGAGGCGAAGAGTGGCGACATCATTTTCATCGGCAACGATGACGACCCGGAGCGCGACGGCAGCGGCACCGACACCGCCATCACTCTGATCTCGCCGACCGGTACAACACTTCTTGAGATTGATAATTCGGATGACGAAGGGTTCCCCGCGCCCCCGGCCGAAGGCGCCTGTTACGCGATCCCCACGGCGGGGACTTACTTCGTCAGGGTGAGCCACTTTCTGCCCACGGGGACGGGCACGTATCACCTGATGGTCGCGATTACAGGGCAGGTGCCGTCCAATTGTCCCGCCGTCACGAGCATCAACCCGACGACCGGGGCGGTCGGGTCGAGCGTGACCGTCACGGGCACGAATTTTACGGGCGTGACCGCAGTCAGGTTTGCCAATAATGTGGCGGCCACCTTCGCCGTCAACAGCGACACACAGCTGACGGTCACCGTGCCGACGGGCGCCGTGACCGGCCCCATCACCGTCACCAAACCGAACTGCGCGGACGCGCGGAGTCCCAACTTCGTCGTGCCGGGCACCGGCTGCCCGACTGTGACGGGCATCAATCCGACCACAGGGGTAAGCGGAACCAGGCTTGCCATTACGGGCACGAACCTCAGCCAGGTCACGGCCGTCAGGTTTGCCGGCAACGCGGCGGCAACCTTCACTGTCACGAGCGACACCCTGATCACTGCCACGGTGCCGGCGGGCGCCGTGACCGGCCCCGTCACGGTCAGCCGTTCCGATTGCCCTGACGTGCAGACGAGCGGCTTCACCATCAGCACGGGTGCGCAGGCGGAACTCGCCATTGATGACGGGACGTTCGAGGCTCAGGTCGGGCTGGTCAGTGGCGGGACCGATTACGTGGTCAACCGCCTGACCCCGACCGCCTACCCGGCGACGCTCTCGCGAGTGGCGATCTTCTTCAGGAGCGGGCCCGGGACCCAGGTCGGAACCGCCCTGACGGTTCTGGTCGGGACAAATCCGGGCGGCGGGACGAATATTGACAACATCAGTTTCCAGACCACGGCGGCGACGATTCAGGGGCTGGATCAGTTCAACGTCTTCGCGGTGCCGGCGGTGACGATCAACTCCGGGGATTTCGTGGTCGGTTATTCAACCACCTATTCGGCCGGAACCTTCCCCGACTCGGTTGACCGGACGCCGCCGTCACAGCAGCGCTCGTACCTCTCGACGAATGGGGCGACCTTCCTCCAGCTCGATACTCTTGCCGGCGGCACGCTGACCGGCAACTTCGGGATCAGGGGACTCTTGGCGACCAGCATCGGCAACGCCGCCACGGTCTCGGCGGCGGGCTACCAGGGGGCCGGGATCGCGCAGAATTCCATTAACGCCATCTTCGGTTCCGGCCTGGCGACCAGCACTCAGATGGCCTCGACGATACCGCTCCCGACCCAGCTTGCCGGGACGACCGTCAAAGTCAGGGACAGCGCTGGTGCAGAACGCCTGGCGCCGCTCTTCTTCGTTGCGAACGGGCAGATCAATTTCCTGAACCCCGACGGGACAGCGACCGGGGCGGCGACAGTGACTGTGACTTCCGGCACTGGCGCCGTCTCCACCGGCGCGATCCAGGTCGTCGCCGTCGCCCCGGCACTCTTCTCCGCGAACGCGAGCGGCAACGGGGTGGCTGCGGCCCAGGCCCTGCGAGTCAGAGGTGGCTCACAGAGCTACGAACCGGTCGCACAATTCGACGCGGCGCAGGCTAAGTTCGTTCCCCTCCCCATTGACCTCGGCCCCGCGTCAGACCAGGTTTTCCTGGTCCTGTACGGGACCGGGATCCGGAATCGCACCGCGCTCGAAGCGGTGACGGCCAAAATCGGTGGCACAGACGCGCCCGTGAGTTTTGCCGGAGCCCAGGGAGGCTTCGTCGGACTCGACCAGGTCAACCTGGCCATCTCGCGGAGCCTCATCGGGCGTGGCAATGTTGATGTTGTGCTGACGGTGGACGGCAAGCCCTCGAACGCCGTCCAGATCAATATCAAGTGAGCGCCCGTTATTTACGGGGGCGCAGGCGAGGGCGGCTCGCGCTCCCGGGGCTTAATCAATCTCACTGGCCTGAAGGCGATATTCCGGACCTGCGCCGGCACTTCGGAGTTCTGTTTGCGGCTCAATTTCCTTCCGCCCTCTGTTCTGATTTGGAAAGGCACACCCGATGCTGAACCCCTGTCTCACCAGAAACGCCGCCAGAGTTCTCGCCCTCTTTATCGCCGGAATGCTGTGGGTCTTTGCCTCACATGCCTCGCAGCAGGCGGAAAGTCATGCCGATCTCTTCAGGCAGAAAGTCCTGCCCGTCTTTGAGCAGAACTGCGCCTTCTGTCACGGCTCGAAAGTCCAGCGCTCGGGCCTTGATTTGCGCACTGAGGAATCGGTGCTGCGTGGCGGCGCGCGCGGGGCCGCGGTCACGCCCGGCAACCCGGCGAAGAGTCTGATCTATCGCCTCGTCACTCACGCCGAAGAGCCGGCCATGCCGATGGGCGGCGGGAAGATCACCGACGCGGAGATCGCAATCATCAGACAGTGGATTGAAGCCCTGCCCGCTGACCTCGCGAAAAACGCGGCTGAAGCGAAAGTCCCGGTGCGCCCGCCCGGCTACAAAATCACCGACGAGGACAGACAATTCTGGTCATTTCAAAAGCCTGTGCGTCCCGCGGTGCCACCGGTAAAAAACCGCGCGTGGGTGCGGAATGAAATAGATGCCTTCATTCTGAAGCGGCTCGAAGAGAATAACCTCGCCCCCGCCCCGCCCGCCGAGCCGCGGGCACTGCTGCGCCGGGTGTACATTGACCTGACCGGGCTGCCGCCCACGCCCGAAGAGACAGGCGCCTTTCTCGCCGACCCGTCGGATGCGGCTTATGAGAAGGTGATTGAGAAATTGCTTGCCAGCCCGCATTACGGCGAGCGCTGGGGCCGCCACTGGCTCGACCTCGCGCGTTATGCCGACAGCGGCGGCTATGAATTCGACGTTGACCGCCCGCACGCGTGGCGCTATCGGGATTACGTCATCAGGTCATTCAATGAAGACAGGCCGTATGACCGCTTCATCAAAGAGCAACTGGCCGGGGATCAGATCAATCCCGCCGACCCCGCGGCGCTCGTCCCCACCGGCTTCTGCCGCAACGGCCCGACCGTGGACAACGCGAACAACGAGCAGACGCGGATGGATGAGCTGGACGACATGGTGACCACCACCTCATCAGTTTTCCTGGGCCTGACGGTCGGGTGCGCCCGCTGCCACGACCACAAATACGACCCGATCCCGCAGCGGGACTATTACCGGATGCTGGCGATCTTCTCCCCGTTCAAAAAGACGAATCGCCTGCTCGTCGCCCCGGTCGAAGAGGCCGCGTACAAGGTCCGCAACAAGGAAATTGACGCGCAGGTCAAACCCTGGAAGGACAAAGTTGCGGCGATTGAAAAGCCGTACCGCGAAAAGCTGCTGGCCGCGAAAGTTGATTTCCATTTCAAACTGGCCGAATCATCGGGCGCGCTCGCAGGGAAGAACCCTGACCTCTACCGCGCCGCGCTCGCGAAACGATTTGCCAAAGACGTGAAGCTTCAGGAGGAGGAGATCACCACGCTGCTCCAGCCCGAAGAGCGGCAGGCCCGGAAGGAGTTGCTCGACGAGATCAAAAAGATAGAGAAGACGCGCCCGAAGCCGCTCCCGGCAGTCATGGCCGTCACCGACAACCCGAAACCCGGTAAGACGTTTCTTCTAAAGCGCGGCGATTTCACGCAGAAAGGTGAAGAAGTTCAGCCCGGCCTGCCCTCAGTTCTGGCGGGCGACGGCAACCTGGCATTGCCGAATCGCCGCCTGCAACTGGCCGAATGGATCGCCAGCCCCGACCATCCGCTCACGGCGCGCGTGGCCGCGAATCGCATCTGGCAATATCACTTCGGCAAGGGCATCGTCAGGACGCCGAGCGATTTCGGCGCCACCGGCGACCGCCCGAGCCACCCCGAATTGCTCGACTGGCTCGCGACCGAATTCCGGTCGCGCGGCTGGAGCTGGAAGGCGATGCACCACCTGATCCTCACCTCGAATACCTACCGGCAATCGAGCCGCTACGACGCACAGGCCGCGGCGAAAGACCCTGAGAATCGTCTGCTCTGGCGCAGCAACCCGCGCCGCGTCGAGGCCGAAGTTCTGCGCGACAGCATTCTGGCAGTGAGCGGCAAACTCAACCGCGAGATGTACGGCCCCGGCATCTTCCCACGGATTGACCCTTCAGTGGTCAACACCGGCTCGCGCCCGCGCTGGCCGCTCGACGTGAAGGAGGGCGAGAAGGAGTGGCGGCGGAGCGTCTACATCTTCGTCAAGCGCTCGGTCATCGTGCCCCTCGTCGAAGTCTTCGACTGCCCGGCGACGACCATCTCGTCGCCGATGCGCAGCACTTCGACGATTGCGCCGCAGGCGCTCGCGCTGCTCAACAACGAATTCGTGCTTGAGCAGTCGGACTTCTTCGCCCGCCGCCTCGAACGCGAAGCCGGCCCGGACCGCCGGGCGCAGATCACGCGGGCGTTTCAGCTCGCACTCAGTCGCAATCCCGGCGAGAAAGAGATTGCCTGGGCTGAAGGATTTCTCAAATTACAGGCGGACGGCTATGCACGGCGCGAAGACAGAAAGCCTGAGACGGCAGCGCTGCGCGATTTCTGCCACGCGATCCTGAACCTGAACGAGTTTTTGTATCTGGATTGACAACACTTCCGATTTCAGCCGCGTCAGCGGCCGGGAACCCGGAGAATTCTCTATGTCCTCAAATCTCAAATTACAATCAATGTCGCGCCGCGAACTGCTCTTCCGTGCGGGCACAGGGTTTTCCGGCCTCGCGCTGTCCTCGCTGCTCGACCGGGACGGGCTGCTGGCCGCGTCGCCTGATGATAAAAGGCGTGCGAACCCGCTCGCGCCGAAGCCGCCGCATTTCAAAGGTAAAGCGAAATCAGTCATCTTCCTGTTTATGTACGGCGGCCCCAGCCAGGTTGACCTCTTCGACCCCAAGCCCGAACTCGCGCGCCGTCACGGCCAGCCGATGACCGGCAAGGGGAAGATTGATGTCTTCTTCGGCCACCCCGGCAACCTGATGGCTTCGCCTTACAAGTTCAAAAAGTACGGGCAGTGCGGCGCCGACGTCTCTGAACTCTTCCCGCACCTCGCCGCGCGCGCGGATGACCTGACGTTCATCCGCTCGATGTACACGAACATCAACAACCACTCGCCCGCGATCTTCCAGATGAACAGCGGCACGATCCGCCCGGGCAACCCTTCGCTCGGCTCGTGGGTGACTTACGGGCTCGGGAGCGAGAGCGAGAACCTGCCGGCTTATATTGTGATGTACGACTGGCGCGGCGGCCCGATTGGCGGCGCGCCGAACTGGAGTTCGGGCTTTATGCCCGCCGCTTATCAGGGCACTCCGTTCCGTTCGGGCGACACGCCCATCGTTGATCTGAATCCGCCGAAGTGGGTTGACCCGCATTTGCAGCGCGCCGAAGTTGATTTCATTCAGAAGCTCAATCAGGAACATCTTGAATCGCACCCCGGCAATTCCGACCTCGACGCGCGCATCGCGTCGTACGAATTAGCTTTTCAGATGCAGACCCACGCGCCCGAAGCTGTGGACATCTCGAAAGAGTCAGAGGCCACGAAGAAGCTTTACGGCGTCGGCGAAAAGACGACTGATTATTTCGGCCGCCAGTGTCTGGTCGCGCGCCGTCTGGTCGAACGCGGCGTCCGCTTCATTCAGCTTTATAGCGGCGGCGGCCATCAGCAGGAGTCGTGGGACGCGCATTACGGGCTGGACGAAAACCACCCGCTGCATTGCGCCGAGACCGACAAGCCGATGGCCGGATTGATTCAGGACCTGAAGTCACGCGGCCTGCTTGAGAGTACGCTCGTCGTCTGGGGCGGCGAGTTCGGGCGCATGCCGATTTCGCAATCGGCCATCGGGCGCGACCACAACCCGCACGGCTTCACGATGTGGATGGCCGGGGGCGGGGTGAAAGGCGGTCAGGTGATCGGCGCGACGGATGAGTTCGGCTACAAGGCAGTCGAGGAGCCATATTCAGTGCATGACCTGCACGCGACGATCCTGCACGCGCTGGGGCTCGATCACCGCCGACTGACGTATTATTACGGCGGGCGCGATCAGCGGCTGACGAATTTCGGCGGCGACCCGATCCTGAGAGTGTTTGTGTGATCGGCTGATCGTTACTATGATTTAGCGCAGGAGGACTTGCTATGGAAGGTCAGAACGTCAGCATCAGCGAATCAGCACACCAGCTTCTGTCCCAGCTTGCCGAAATGGAGAAAATCTCAAAGGAGGCTGTGCTTGATCGCGCGCTGGAGAATTACCGGAGGCAGGTTTTCCTGAAACAGGCAAATGCAGCCTTTGAAGCTCTCAGGGCCGATTCAGGAGCCTGGCAGGAAGAGCTGGAAGAAAGAGAGTTGTGGAATAACACGCTTGCCGACGGGGCAGAAGAGCAATGACCTCTGTACAACCATCACGAGGCGAAATCTGGTTCGTCAATCTCGATCCGACAAAAGGCAGAGAGCTGGCCGGGTCACGCCCAGCCATTGTTTTGTCTGTTGACCCTTTCAATCACGGCCCGGCTGATCTGGTCGTTGTGATTCCCGTTACCTCAAAGGCCAAAGGCATTCCCTTTCACGTCGCAGTCAGACCGCCGGAGGGCGGGTTGAAGCAGGAGAGCTTTATCAAGTGCGAGGACGTCCGCTCGATTTCAAAAGAGCGGCTGCTGAGGAGGCTCGGCATGGTCAGCAATCAGACGATGGAAGAGGTTGAAGACCGGGTCAGAATCCTGCTGGGGCTGTAATCCCAGGCGACCCGATCCTGAGAGTGTTCGCTTAATCCCACCAGAGACAAGGAGAAGATCAATGCACCAGACCGAACGGAAGAACGTGATCAGACTGTTTGACGTGACATTCCTGCTGCTCGCGCTTTATCTGCTTGTGGCCACTGCCTTCGCGCAGTCCCCGGCGTCGGCGAGCGCGAAGACCGCCCTCGACAAATACATCGAAGCCCCCGACCCGAGTTACAAATATGAGCTGATCGGCAAAACACCGGGCAAGGGGTATACGACTTACATCCTCGACATGACTTCGCAGACGTGGCGCGCAAAAAGCGAAGTTGATCGCAACGTCTGGCGGCACTGGATGATCGTGGTCAGGCCCGACGAGGTGCGGCACAGCAGGGCGCTGCTCTACATTACGGGCGGCAATAACAACAGCTCCGCGCCGAAGGAAGCGGACGCGCCAATCGTCCAGGTTGCGCTGGCAACGAAGTCTGTGGTCACCGAATTGAGGATGGTCCCGAATCAGCCGCTCACGTTCGCCGACGACAAAAAGCCGCGCGTCGAAGACGAGATGATCGCTTACACATGGGATAAATTTCTGAAGACGGGCGATGAGACGTGGCCGGCGCGGTTGCCGATGACCAAAGCTGCGGTGCGCGCGATGGATACGGTCGTCTCCTTCTGCGGGAGCGAGGCCGGAGGCAGCACGAAGATTGATGGTTTCGTCGTGGCCGGCGGCTCGAAGCGCGGGTGGACGACGTGGGCGACGGCGGCGGTTGACAAGCGCGTGGTGGCCATCGTGCCCTTCGTCATTGACCTGCTCAACATCGAGCCTTCGTTCCGCCACCACCGGGCGGTGTATGGCTACTACGCCCCGGCGGTCGGCGATTACGAAGAGATGGGCATTATGAAGTGGGAGGGCACGCCGCAGTACCGCGCGCTCATGAAAATCGAAGAGCCTTACGAATACCGCGACCGCCTGACGATGCCGAAATTCATCATCAACGCGACCGGCGACCAGTTCTTCGTGCCCGACTCGTGGCAGTTCTATTTCAACGACCTGACTGGCGTGAAATACCTGCGTTACGTGCCGAACACCGACCACTCGCTGCGCGGCTCGGACGCGTGGCTGACGCTGATGGCCTGCTACAACGCGATTCTGACGGGCGTCGCCCTGCCGCAGTTCTCGTGGCAGATCGGGAAAGACGGCACGATTCGCGTGCAGACGAAAGACAAGCCGACGGAAGTGAAGCTCTGGCAGGTGACCAATCCCGGCGCGCGCGATTTCCGCCTGACTTCAATCGGGCCAAAGTGGAAGAGCAACCCGCTCAAGGAAGAAGGCGACGGCGGCTACGTGGCAAAAGTCGCGCCGCCGAAGCGCGGCTGGACGGCTTACATGGTCGAGCTGACTTTCCCGAGCGGCCTCACTCAGGCGCCCTTCAAATTCACGACCGGCGTCAAAGTGATCCCTGACGTGCTGCCGTTCGAGGATGACAAATAAAAGCAACTGAGCTTTCAGGGCGGGGAAGTGACTCTTCAGGTATTTTGTTGCGACTTGAGAATGACAAACCGCTCAGTGTAGTCCTTGGCGCCGGGGGAGTGCGCGGGTTCGCTCACGTGGGTGTGCTGGAGGCGCTCGCGGAGCGGGGCTTCCGCATCACTGAAATAGTCGGCACGAGCGCGGGCGCGATCATCGCCTCGCTGTATGCCGCGGTCGGGTTGAGTTTGCCTGACCTGCGGAACTTCGGTCTGAATATGACCTCGCGCCACCTGCTCGCGTGGGCGTGGCTGCGGCGGGCGCCGGAGGCAGTTCGGCAACGGTTCATTCACCGCGCCGGGATCATCCCCGAACACGTCAGGCTGATCTCCGAAGCTTCGGGACGCACGCTGCATCACGGGGTCGAGCGCCTCGGGATGGTCTGTTACGACCTCGTCCGGCGCGAGGAAATTTTCTTTCACTACCCCGGTTCTGACTTTCCTTTTGAAGATGCGGCGCGCGGTTCGGCCGCGATCCCCGGATTTTTCCCGTCACGGCAGTGCGTCTTTGACGGGCGCGAACTGCGGCTGGTTGACGGAGGCGTGACGAACGTGCTGCCGGTGGATAAATTGTTCGCCCCGCCTTTCGCGCCCGGGCAGGTGCTGGTAGTGGACATCTCCAATCGCCGGAAGCAGCGCGCCGCGAACCTCGCCAAAGTTGAGCTGCTGCGACGCCGCCACCCCGACATTCCGATTGAGGTCATCGCGCCCGATACGCTCGGCAAAGGCACGGTCATTTACCGCCAACGTGATCTGCAGGAGCTGATTGACGCGGGCAGGCGGAAGGCTGAAGAGGCGTTTTCATAGTCTTGCCGTCACAATGTCACTGCGGGCCCCGATTTCACTTTTTGCGCCCGTGGCCTTATCATTTGCGCTGCTCTGGTTTGACCAGAGCGCAGTTTCAATTCGACCCCGCTATTTTGACAGGCAGCGGGCATAAAGGAGCAACCCCCATGTCATACCCGGTCAGTTCAGAAAATACAGTTTCATCCGCACAGATCCCCACTTCACTCATCAGTGACGATAAAAAGCCCGATCAGTTCCGCGATTACGCCGCCGAAGCGCGCGCCTGCGTGAAGGAACTTTACCGACAGCATCACACCAGTCAGACGCTCGATTTCGTGCTGGCGAAGAAGGCCGAGTACCTGCCGAAGAAGAAGGCCGAAATGGGCATCTGGGAGGCGCTGGAACAATTGAATCAGTTCGTTGATGAGAGCGACCCCGACATCGAATTGCCGCAGACCGTGCATGCCCTGCAGACCGCGGAAGGCATCCGCCGCGACGGCCACCCGCGCTGGTTCATTCTGACGGGGCTGATTCACGACCTGGGCAAGGTCCTGTCGCTGTTCGGCGAACCCCAGTGGGCGGTGGTCGGTGATACGAACCCGGTCGGGTGTGCTTTTTCCGATCAGATCGTCTTCTCAGAGCTGTTCGCCGCAAACCCTGACAGCAGAAATCCGAAGCTCAACACGCCCTGCGGCATTTACGAAGAAGGCTGCGGGCTCGACAACGTCCATTTCTCGTGGGGGCACGACGAATACCTCTATCATGTGGTGAAGGATTACCTGCCGCAGGAGGCGCTCTGGATGCTCCGCTATCACTCGGCTTACGTCGTTCACCGCGAGAACCAGTACACGCACCTGATGAATGAAGGCGATCAGGAACTGCTCAAGTGGGTACGGGCCTTCAATCCGTATGACCTTTACACCAAATCAGTGGTGCAGCCGAACGTCGAGGAGTTAAAGCCGTATTACCTCGGCCTGATCGCCGAATATTTCCCGCCAAAGATCGCCTGGTAGTTGTCGGCTGTCGGTAGTTGGTTGTAATTTGTTGCCGGCATTTTCCTGAATCGGAAATCAGGCTCAGCGCGAACCTGAACAGATAAACCGGCAACAAACAACCGACTACCGACAACCACAATGGAACTACAAGGCCAGCACATCATCGGCAATTCAACTTCGACAGCAGGCAACCAGACCTTCCGCGCCTTCGACCCCGCGGCGGGGCAGCAGCTCGATCCAGTCTTTCACGAAGCCACGACAGACGAAATCAATCGCGCGTGCGAGCTTGCCGCACGGGCGTTTGAACCGTACCGCCAGCGCACGGGCGAAGAGCGCGCGGCGTTTCTCGACCGCATCGCCGAGGAGATCCTCGCGCAGGGCGATGAACTGATCGAGCGCGCAAGGGCGGAGACCGGGCTGGGAGCAGACCGCCTGAACGGCGAACGCGGGCGCACGGTCAACCAGTTGCGACTCTTCGCCGCTGAGATCAGGGAAGGCTCCTGGGTCGAAGCCACGATTGACCGCGCCGCCCCTGACCGCAAGCCCCTCCCGAAACCCGACCTGCGACGCATGCTCATCCCGCTCGGGCCCGTAGCGGTGTTCGGCGCGAGCAACTTCCCGTTCGCCTATTCGGTCGCGGGCGGTGACACGGCTTCGGCGCTGGCCGCAGGGTGCCCGGTGGTAGTGAAGGCTCATCCCGCGCATCCCGGCACATCAGAGATGGTCGCGCGGGCGATCATCAAAGCGGCGCAGGAAACAGGAATGCCCGAAGGCGTGTTTTCGATGGTTCACGGCGCGGGCACTGAAGTGGGGCAGGCGCTGGCGAGGCATCCGGCGATCAAAGCCGTCGGGTTCACCGGGTCATTGCGGGGCGGTCGCGCCCTCTTTGATGCCGCCGCCGCGCGGCCCGAACCGATCCCGGTTTATGCCGAGATGGGAAGCGTCAATCCGGTCTTCGTGCTGCCCGGCGCGCTTCGTGAGCGCGGCGAATCCTTCGCCGAAGGGCTCAAGCAATCGGTGACGCTCGGCGCCGGTCAGTTCTGCACCTGCCCCGGTCTGGTCTTCGGGCTGAAAGAATCAGGCATGCCGGAACTGGTCACGAAGCTCAACGACCTGTTCGCGGGCGCACAGCCGACGACGATGCTGCATCCGGGAATTTTGCAGAACTATGAAGCCGGCGTCGGCCAATTCTCGCAGGTCGCGGGGGTCGCGGCCAGACGCGCCGACGCCGAACCCGACGCGGCAAAGACCCAGTCGAAGGCTACGGTGTTTTCGACCGACGCCGCGACGTTCATCAGTAACCCACGGCTCAGCGAAGAAGTCTTCGGCCCGTCAACGCTCGTCGTCAGCTGCGGCACGCGCGAGCAGCTCGAAGAGATCGCGCGGCAGATGCAGGGCAGCCTGACGGCGACGGTTCATGCGACTGCCGAAGATTTGCGGGAATTCAAAACGCTGATTTCGATCCTCGAAACCAAAGCGGGGCGCCTGATCATCAACGGCTATCCGACCGGCGTCGAGGTCTGCCCCGCGATGACGCACGGCGGGCCTTACCCGGCGACGACCGATTCGCGCACGACTTCGGTCGGCACTTACGCGATCAAACGCTTCGTCCGCCCGGTGTCTTACCAGAACTTCCCGCAGGAAGCCCTGCCGGTTGAGTTGCGGGATGAGAATGCGAAGGGCATCTGGCGGCTGGTGGACAATGTGCTGACGAAAGAAGGCTGGTAGATTCTGCGGGAACAACAGACTGACCGCCGGCGTCTGAGTGGGAGGCTTGGGGGTTATGAACCGGGAAAAACGTGCCAGCGCGATCAGATCATCACAGGCGGTTAATTGCATCCATCAACATCCTTCCCGTCCTGATCACTATTATTCTGTTGGTGATCGTGGAAATAGTGATTACTTTCCCGCCTCCGCCGAGCCGTTACAGGCTTGAGGTCAGGGTGATCAAAAAGCTTCCTTATGATCTGGCTGTCACGTATTCGGGGCCTGAGTCGCTGATGGTGATTGTGGACGGCAACCGGGCGATTTTTCTGAATAACCGGCAGACGGACCTGGAGGGCCTCGGAAAGCTGCTCAGGAAGGCTTTCGAAGTGCTGCCGGAAGATCGGCGAGCTGTGTGCGTAAAAGCGTCACAGAGGATTCCATACGGCTACTTTGTGACGGTGATTGATGTGATCAAAGGAGCAGGCGCGTCGCAGATTGGAATGCAGATTGATTACATCAGTGATTGATAACCCGGCGTCCCCAGCGCTCTGACTCAAGGGGGCCCGCCCTTGAATCGCTTCCTCTCAACCCATTGATAACTGCCTCAAGAAATTCAGAGAAAAATCTCAACCTGGCCTAAATACCCCGCCCGCCTCTGCCGGGTATCTTCCTCCCGAAAGCTGAAGTAACCAGGCGACATACAAAAAGCCGCATGGTGGCTTGTGTTTCCGGCTGACCCCCCGGGGGCGACGGAACAGGACAAACGTTTCAGACATCAGGGAGGAGAAAGATGAACATCTCGACGAGGAAAATTAACCGACAGCCCAGGCTCGGCGCCATCATCCGTTTTTCAATCTGCGCGGCTGCGCTGCTTTTCACCGCATTGACCTGGCAGGCTGAGGCCGCGCCGTTGCAGGCCTTCGTTTCCGTCACGCGCGGCGATGACGGCAGCGACTGCTCGGCGGACAAGCCATGCAAAACCATCGGCCATGCCCTCTCGGTAGTCCCGGGCGGGGGCAGGGTCGTCATCATTGATTCCGGCGAGTACGAGCCCTTTTCGATCAGCAGGTCGGTGACGGTGCAGACAGCCCCGGGAGTCTACGCGGGCGTTGTGGCCGCGACGGCCGGCGGGTCAGGGATCTTCATTGGCGCCGCTTCTGCTGATTCCGTCACGCTGCGCGGGCTGACCGTCATCGGCGCGGGTTCGGGGATCGGGATCAACTTGTCGAGCGGCGGCGTGCTGCGCGTCGAAGATTGCGTGGTCGCGGACTTCAACGTGCAGTCGGCGCGGGGGATCAGCGTCACCGCCGACAGCAGGCTCTTCCTCAGCGGCACGGTGGTCAAGGGCTGCGGGACGGGCGTTTTCATAGGCACCAGCAGCGGCGAAGTGAAGGCCGCCATCGAGAACTGCCGCATCGAAGAAAACAGCATCGGCCTGAACTCGGCCACCAACGCCAGAGTGACTGCCCGCGGCAGCCTGTTTGCGGGCAACAGCTCCAGAGGCATACTGGGCGCTCCCGTCTCGACCATCGGCTCTGACCTGACGCTCGAAGGCTGCGTGATTTCGGGCAACGCCATCGGGATCGAGACGCATGTCGCCGCGAACATCCGCGTGTCGAACTCAACCGTCACGAACAACGGCACGGGGCTGTCAGTGCTCGGCGGCACGATCCTGACGCGCGGCAACAACACCGTCGAGAACAATTCCAGCAACGGCTCATTCAGCGGGACCTATACCGCGAAATAAGAAGCAGGAGCTTTGCCGGGATCAGGTTGTGCCGGCCCGTGGCTGCGGGGGCGGGCCGGCACAACCTTCTTTCATCGTTTATTCCGGCCCTCAATGATCTCGACTTTTTCAATCACGTCCCCGCGCGTGATCTGATCAACCACTTCCATCCCTGAAATCACCTGCCCGAAGACCGTGTATCCGCCGTCGAGGTGCGGCTGCGGCGAATGCGTGATGAAGAACTGGCTGCCGCCCGTATCCTTGCCCGAGAGCGCCATCCCGACCGTGCCGCGCCGGTAAGGCCTCAGGTTGATCTCGCAGCGAATCTTCCAGCCGGGGCCGCCATTGCCTGTGCCGGTCGGGTCGCCGCCCTGAACAACGAAGTTGGGGACGACGCGGTGAAAAATGATTCCGTTGAAGTAGCCGCGCTTTGCCAGGCTGATGAAGTTATCAACGGTCAGCGGCGCGTCGTCGGCAAACAGTTCCATTCTGATCTGCCCGCGCCCGGTGTGGATAATGGCCACTGGTCTGGTGCCAGGGCGCCTCATCGCGCCCAGATAATAACCTTCGTCATGATTCGGCCTGCTGACTTCGATCTTTGCCTCACGACTGCTGGTTTTGAACTCGCCGACGGCATCGCGCAACCTTTGCTGGAGAGGTTTAGCGCGCTCGTCCTTGTAATTTTCCAGCGCGGCAATGATTTCGAGCGCAGCATTCACATTGACCGGACTGTCTGCCTTCGCGTTACGGGGAAGAGCCGCGTCACGAAGCATCCTTTCGCCGCGCGCTGTCAGCGCACCAACTGCACGGCGGTCATTAAGGGGCGAGAGAGCGCCCAAGGCGCGAAACGCACTGACCTGAACTTCCCCCGACGGGTCGTCGAAGCATCTGACCAGAGGCTCAATGACGCCGGCATCATTTCCCTGACCGAGAGCGCGGGCGGCGTTGGCGCGGACGTAAGGGCTGCGGTCAGATAACGCTTCGAGCAGCACAGGAACCGCCCCGGCAATCGGCACACGCAATCTGGCCAGCGCATTCGCCGCTTCGGCGCGGATGTCTGCATCAGTTGATTTCAACTGCCGCGTCAGCGGTTCGACCGATGCCGGAACCCGCAGACGCATCAGCGCGGTGATCGCCAGAGAAGCCATCAGCTTCTGATCGGTTGGCAGCGCTACTTTCGGATCAGGCAGGTGTTTGATGATTACAGCATTGATGCTTTCGATTTTCTCCCTGCCGAGCGGTTCGGCATTGGCCGCAACACTGGCAACCTTGCCGAGCGCTTCGACTGCTCTGGCGCGAACGCTCAGACTTTCATCATTGCGATCCAGCACCGCAAGCAGAGCAGGGGCTGCCTGCGCATCTTCCATCTCGCCGAGCGCGAAGGCTGACATCATTCTCACCTGCGCGACCTTGTCCTTTTCAAGCGAAGCGATCAGCGCTTTCGTGGCGCTTTTGTCGCCAATGCGCCCGATTGCCAGCGCCGCCCGCTGGCGAACCGCCGGGCTGGCGTGAAACAGCAGCTTTTCAAGCTCGCCCTGATTCAGATTGCGCTCGTCTTCGAGCCTCAGCATGCGCAGCATCAGGCCGGAGGGGACAGCCGATTCCGGCCTCACCGTTTTCGCCCGCGCGCGCTTGCCCTGGACAGACCGCTGCGCGATGATTGCGGGCGCGAGCAGCAGAATCATTAAGACTGTCGCAAATAGTTTTCTTTTCAGCATTCAGTTCCCTCAACTCAGAATCGCATGAACCGGCAGTGGCTGGCTTGCGCGATGATCATAGTGCGGCATCGAAACGCCTGCAAACCGGAGATATGAAACTACGCATCATTGCCTTTGGCGCGCATCCTGATGACTGTGAACTCAAGGCCGCCGGCGTGGCGGCGAAATGGGCCGCCGCCGGGCACAAGGTCAAATTTGTCGCGACGACGAACGGCGACGTCGGGCACTTCGCGATGGCCGGCGGGCCGCTCGCGCTCAGGCGCAAGGCCGAAGTCGGGCGGTGCGCTGAAATCCTTGGCATCGAGACGCAGGTACTCGACATTCACGACGGCGAACTGCTGCCGACGCTGGAAAACCGGCGGACGATTGCCCGCCTGATCCGCGAGTGGCAGGCCGACATCGTGCTCTGCCCAAGGACCTGCGATTACCATCCGGATCACCGCTACACGGGCGTGCTGGTCGAGGACGCGGCGGTGCTGGTGGCCGCGCCTTTCTTCATCACCGACACACCGCCGTGCCCAAGGAATCCGGTCATCCTTTATTACTCCGACCAGTTCAAAAAGCCGTACCCATTCGACCCCGCAATAATCGTCGGGATTGACGAAGTGTCAGAAAAGAAATCGGCCTGCATTTACGCGATGCCGTCGCAGTTTGCGGATCGGGATTCGTGGGCGGGCCGTTACCTGCCGGGCGTGCCCGAGGGCGATGAAGAACGAAAGAAGTTTATTCACGACTGGCTGAGGGACAGGGATGCCGGCGTGGCCGCGCAGTACCGTGACCTCCTCGTCGCGCGTTACGGCGAGCAGAAGGGGAAGGCGATCAGATACGCCGAGGCTTTCGAGCTGTGCCAGTACGGGCGCCAGCCTTCGGCGGAAGAACTGAACGAGATGTTCCCAATGTGAGGGATTAACGGGGGACAGAGATATGAATCGTCGAAACTTCATCAAAACATCCGTTGCCGCTTCAGTCGCGGGCGGCGTGAATTCGTGGGCGCTGCCCATCGTCAACGCCCAGCCGTCGAAATACCGTACCGCCCTCGTCGGCGCAGGCTGGTGGGGGATGAACATCACGCGCGAGGCGATGGCGGCGGGCCGGAGCAGAATCGTCGCGATGTGCGACGTGGATGAAAACCAGCTCAGCCCCGCTGCCGCCGAAGTTCAGAAGCTCTCGGGCGATCAGCCGAAGCTCTATAAGGATTACCGCGAGCTGCTGGACAAAGAGAAACCGGAGATCGTGATCGTCGGAACGCCCGATCACTGGCATCCGCTGATTATGATCGCGGCGGTCAGGTCGGGCGCGCATGTGTATGTCGAAAAGCCCATCGGCCACACGATCAAAGAGGGCCGCGCGATGGTCAGTGCGGCGCGCGAGACGGGCCGCGTCGTTCAGGTCGGCACGCACCGCCGCATCTCGCCGCACAACGTTTCGGGCCGCGAATTCATCCGCTCGGGCAAGGTGGGCAAAATCGGGATGGTGCGGGCCTTCGTGCATTACGGCGGCGGGCCGGAGAAGGCTGAAGCGAACAGCGAGCCGCCGAAGGGAATGGATTGGGATATGTGGTGCGGGCCGGCGCCGCTGCGCCCGTACAACAAAAAGATTCACCCGAAAGGCTTTCGCAATTTCCTCGATTACGCGAACGGCACGCTCGGCGACTGGGGCGTTCACTGGATGGATCAGATCCTGTGGGTCACAGGCGAGAAGTATCCGCGCAGGGTCTTTTCAACCGGCGGGCGACCGATCAAGGGGGCAGCCATCAACACGAAAGAAGCGCAGACCACCGACGCTCCCGATCACCAGCTGGCGACTTATGAATTCGAGTCTTTCAGCGTGAGCTGGGAACACCGTCAGTTCGCGGCCAACAACGCCGAAAAAACCCACCCGCAGCAGGCCGTCGGCTGTTATTTTTACGGGACGAACGGCACGTTTCATATGGGCTGGGTGGACGGCTGGACTTTCTACCCCGCGAACCCGAAAGACCCGGTGCTTCACGAGGACGCGAAGCTGAACAAGCCTGACGACCAGAACATCAAAGAGTTGTGGGCCGATTTCCTCGACGCCATCAGAACGAATCGCCGGCCCGTCAGTGACATCGAAGAGATTCACTACTCGACCAACGTGAGCCTGCTCGGGATGCTCTCTTACAAACTCGGCCGCAGTGTCGAGTGGGACGGCAGGAAAGAGATCATCGTCGGTGATGCGGATGCGAACAAGCTGCTGAGTCGCCAGTATCGCGGGTCGTGGGAGTATCCGCGGGTGTAGCCTTTCAATCAGGTTGCCCAGTCTTCAGGCGTGCAGACCCGACACGCCCTGCCGCCCATTACGTGTGCGTACTGGTGTTTATTCAACTTCTGTTTGGTATGGCGTCCGCGTGGGGAGAGTCGTATCGCTATTTGAGGTCACGGCCGTCCCCATTCAACATCCCGGATTACGTGTCGGCCGCCGTCGGTGGCAACGACTACAGACACCGCTTCGTTGAACCCATCGCCGCAGATTGCGACATATGCCCAACCGAGGTCTGCGCACTGCCTCGTCGGCCAGGTGTGCATGTCATCGAAGCTGATGAGTTCAATCTTGTCTGGCGGACCATCGCCGTAAGCAACCATTGAGATCAGCGCTTCTTCGAGTCGTGATGGCGGCCATTCGACCTTGAGCGGCTCGGATAGCAGCTCATGTGCCGCTTTGAAATCCCCTTCCACAAGCGCTTGTGCGAAGGAAAGCCCTATAGTTCCTACTATGACTTCAGTCGAATCAGCCACTCAATGCCCCCACCACTCAACCTGACGATAACTGAAATATAAACCTGCTCTGACCGCGCAGCAATAAATCAATCCTGAGACTCGGCCAAACCGGAGTTTCTCCGCTGGTCGCCCCAGCGAATTGTCAGAGGCATTTCACTTCATCATAGCCCGCACCCGCTCCAGATCCCCCGGCGTGTCCACGCCAATCGAACGGTGCGCGACCTTCACCACTTTGATCCGATAACCGTGTTCCAGCGCGCGCAGTTGTTCGAGCGATTCGGTGCGTTCGAGCGGCGTGGGTTCGAGCCTTGCATATTTGAGCAGGAAGTCGCGGCGATAGGCATACAGCCCCGTATGTTTGGCAAATACCCCGAGCAACTCAGGGCGCGCGCGCAGGGCCGCTTCAACTGAGCCGTGGGCGAGGGCTTCGGCGCGCGGGAAGGGAATCGGTGAGCGCGAGAAATAGAGCGCGAAGCCGTCACGGTCAGTCACGACTTTGACGACGTTCGGGTTGAGCGCATCCTCGATTGATTCAATCGGCTCGCAGGTCGTGGCCATCACGATCGCACTGTTTTCAATTAACGGGGCCACTGCGGCTTCAATCGTGGCGGGTTCGATCAGCGGCTCATCGCCCTGCACGTTGACGATGATGTCAGCGTTAAGTTGTGCGGCGACTTCGGCCAGCCGGTCGGTGCCCGAAGCATGATCGGGCGAAGTCATCATCGCCTCCGCCCCGGCTTCGGCGACAGCGAGCAGCACCCGTTCATCGTCGGTGGCGACGATGACGCGGCTGATTGACGGGGCGAGCCGCGCGCGTTCGACCACGTGCAGGATCATCGGCCTGCCCGCGATCTCGACGAGCGGTTTGCCGGGCAGGCGGGTCGAAGCGTAGCGGGCCGGAATGATGGCGACGACGTGGTGATTCATCAGGCCTTAGAGATTACCGCACCCGGCGGTAAGTTTTCGGGTCGGCGCGCAGGGTCAGTTGATCTCCGTCCTTCACGACCTGACCGGTGATCTCGATCGGTTCGGCCACGAGGTCGAGTACCTCCTGATTGACCTCGCGGCCGTCAGCCGAAACCAGCAGCAGCGTGGCCGTCTGCCCGGCGGCGTCCTTGACGACGAACATCGGGGGGCTGCCGCCGCTGATGCAGCGCACCGCGCATTCGCGATGGACTTTCGTGCTGCCGGGATTCATCACGCCCAGGTAACACTTGCTGTCAACGATCTCGCCCGTGAGCGTATACGTGCCGAGCGTTTTGGCGGGCGCGGGCAGGTATACGAAAGTAGAATTTTCTCGGTAGTGCCTGAGCGTATACGTGCCGGGTGATTCGCCGGGCGCGGGCAGAGCGGCGTCTGATTGCATGCCTGCCGCTTCGACCGAACCGGAAACGACTTCGATCATCGTCACGCCGTCGCGGTAAATCAGCGTGCCTTTCAGCCTGACGAGCCTGCCGTCGAATCCGGCCACATCTTTTTCGGCCCCGTGCTTGCCCTCCGCCACGAGCGTGTAGCGCGAAAAGCAGGGCAGCGTGCCCGCCTGGCCCGGACGCCGGGCAAGCAGCACGGGGTAAGGCTCGGCGAAAATGATCCCTTCAAACTGGCGCACCTGCCCGAATTCAAAGAAGGATGCCGGGAAGCGGTGCTGACCCGCTACAAGCGCGACGGCCGTCAGCGCCGCGACCAGGGCCAGCACGAGGCACGTCAGGCGGACCCGTGTTCCGATGCCCCGCGGCGCCTGCGGCAGGTAGCCGACATAGAACTCTTCGTTGTTGTGTTCAGCCATAGTGATCTTCTTCTGAAATGTACGGCAACTTTCCGGGTTGCTGCTGTCTCCGCAAAAAGGCTATTGGCGAAAGCATCAGCAAACCGGGAAGTTTGCCGCTACATTCACTGATTGTCTGCTCGTGCCGGTTCGACGCGCGTGCCCGGCGGGTTCGGCTTCGGGTGAATCAGCACGCGGCCGTTCTCCACTTTGACGTTGAAGGTCGGGACCTTCTCAGTAAAAGGCGGCGGCGACGCGCCCGAATCGGGCAGGTACTGGTAGCCGTGCCACGGGCAGGTGATGCAGCCGTCAATGATCTTCCCCTCGCCGAGCGGCCCGTTCTGGTGCTGGCAGACGTTCGAAACCGCCGACACTTTGTCGTCGTATTTGAAAACCGCGACGCGCTCGCCCGCGAGCGTCACGATGCGGGCGCGGTTGTCCGGGATCTCGGCGACCGAACAGACGTCAGCAAACCCGTCGGTTATTTTATTCGCGAGTGGTGTGTCCAGTCTGCGTTCGCGGTACCCGGCGATGAGGTGGAGCGTCAGCACGACGACCAGCCCCGCGCCGAGCGCCGCGGCCGGCAGCGGACTCGTCTCGCTTTGCAACGCGCCCAATGTGACGTGCGCGACGAGCAGGCCGTAAGCGATGTAGACGAACATGTGCAGCGTCTTCCAAACCGGCGCCGTCAGATTGTTCAGCCAGAAATCGTGGCTCGTCGCCGCCATCAGAAAGAGGATGACGAGCGCCGCCAGCCCGAGCGGCTGAAAGGGAAAATTCGCGAGGCTCCCGTACCGCGTGTTGCTCACGAGTACGCTGACCAGCGGGTTGACGTTGCCCAGCGCATGAAACTGAATGATCGCGAACAGCCCGTGTGCGAGGCCCAGCACGAACGTCGTCACCCCGAGGTGCCGGCGGTTGTAAAGCAGCGGCAGGAAGCGCGGGTCGAGGCGGCAGAGCGGCCCGATGACGAGAATGATGTTGAGCAGCAGCAGCGCGCACGTGCCGAACCCGCGGATCAGCAGCGTCTCAGCCGTCGCGTACGGGTGAAAAAACGCGCCAAGCCCGATGAACAGACCAAGGTACAGGACGATGCCCGCGATCATCACCAGATCGTAAATGCGCTTCTGCCGGTTCCAGCCGACGGCGACGTAACCGTGACTCATCGTGCTGCTCCTTTCCCGCTGACCCCAATCGTGGAAAGATCGGCAGTCGTAATGACCTTCTGATGCGCGAGGCTGTATAAGATAATCCGGCCTTTGTTTGCTGACGCCTGCTCCGGCAGCGGGAATGACTTCGGTTGCGAACCTGCCATCGCGCCGAGCAGCACGGCGGCTTCGGGCAGACGTTCGGATGACGGTTCGCTTTCGCTCCAGTAAACCAACAGGTCAGGCTCCGCAGGATCACGAGACGGCACGAGTTCCAGAAACTCCTTGTTGGAATGATTTGAGCCGAGATACATCGCGATGCCTGACCCCTTCCCCAATTCCTGATGTCCCACTGATATATTTTCCAGCAGTGGATCGGTCTGCCGAATTTTCTGAAGCTGCCCGGCGGATGGGAACTGGCGACGTACCACAAGGCCGGCAACAAACAGAACCGGCAGCACGAATGCGAGCGCCGTGGTGATGACCCGGTGGCGTTGTCTGAGTGGCTGAATCATGACTGCACCTTCCCCGCGGCATCGCGATGAGGATTGCGTTCGCGCGGCGGCGGCGCGCCGCGCAACCAGCGCAGCGCGAGCAGCGGCCAGAGCGCGGCCACACCCGGGATGATGATCAGGCGAAAGCCGACGCTCGCGCCCCGGGCCGCCGGGTCAATGCGCCCGACTCCGGCGGTCACGAAGAGAATTGCAAACAGCACGCCGATGACGGCGTAGAGGGTGAAAAGTCCGACTATCCACTGGGCAAACACGGTCACACTCATCCTCCTCCCGCAGGGGATCACTGGGAGTGATGAAATCCTGATTGACAGGCTGATTATTCCCGGCCAGACGTGAAATATACCTGATGCGTCGCATCAACTGAAGCCGAAGGCGGCAGGGCAGGGAAGTCATCAATCCTCACCAAGATTCGGGTGAGAGAGATCAATACGGTGGTTGAAGAATTCCGGCAAGGGGTCGTTGATCTGTGAATCGCGGGTTTGAAACCCCGGGCCGAAATTAACACGGGTGATTAACGAATTGACACTGCGCAAATCACTACAGTAGTATCCCGGCACCGGCATCCAACCGTCCCCCGAGATTAAAGAAGAGGTTATGCGCATCATTCATCATGCGAAATCGCTGATTGCCTCCTCGACGGGACGTTCCTTCGCTCTCATCTGCATCGCGACCTCTCTGCTCCTGTCTGCCGCCTGCACCGGCGGCTATCGCCCGCCAATCGCTTCACGACCTGTGGCCAGCGAGACTGAGCTGAGCGACATGGCCTATGAGGCCCTGAACAACCGCGTCGGCACGATCATCGTGGTTGATCCGCGCTACGGCCGCGTACTCAAGCGCGTCAGTCACGGCTTTGACGTCCAGTTCACGTCGTCCCCGTTCGAGCTGGCGCAGATCGTCACGGCTTACGCGGCGCTCGATGCCGGGATCATCAACGACAGAACGCTGCTGCCCTGTGCCGAAGCGGGAAGGAATGTTGATGTCGTCGAAGCGCTCTCGCAGTCGTGCCCGGCTTTCTTTGCCGAGTTGAGCAAACGGCTGACGCGCGCACAGTTCGCGCGGGCGGCGGGCGTGATCGGCTTCACTTACTACGGGATCGAATCGCCGACGGCGGATCAGACCTGGGTGAGGCCGATCCCGGCGAAGATTCAGGATGGGGCTTCGGCCGAATCCTTCGCCGCGCTCGCGGTGAGGGGCGAAGGTTTGCAGGCCAGAGAACTGCATCTGGCGCAACTGGCTTCGTCGCTCGCGAGCGGGACGACGGCGTCCGAGCGGTTCGCGGCTTACATCATGGTTAATACCAAAACGTCCGCGCCGCCCGTGGTCTCGATCAACCGGACGGCGCTCGGGGTGGTGCGGCGCGGGCTGCTCAAGGCCGTTGATGAAGGCGAGGCCAAGGCCGCCGCGCACATTGATCAGAAAGTTGCCGGGAAGATCGGGGGCGGCCTGAAGGGCGCAGGCGGGAAGGGCGACGCGATTTTTGTCTCGTACGCGCCGGCCAATGACCCGCAGGTGGCGCTGGTCGTTTACCTGAAAGACGCGCTCGGGCGCGATGCGGCGGAAGTGGCCGGGAAATTTTACGAGTACTGGTTCAGGCAGAAACAATGAAGGAGAAACAGCCGGCCCGGGTTCGATTCATCTTACGTCCCTCTCTGTTATGGCTTTCCTTTTCCTGCCTTAATCCTTAAAATCCATCCGAAGCTCTGAAATAATCACTTGAAAATATTATGGGTTTTGCAACCACCGCAATTCATGCCGGACAGGAGCCTGATCCGGCTACCGGCGCAGTGACCGTGCCGATTTACCAGACTTCGACTTACGTTCAGGAAGCGCTCGGGCGGCACAAAGGCTTTGAGTACGCGCGGACGCAAAACCCGACCCGGCTGGCGCTCGAAAAAAATCTGGCCGCGCTCGAAGGCGGGCTGGCCGGGCATTGTTTCGCCTCGGGGATGTCGGCGATTATGTCGGTCATGCTGCTGCTCCGGGCCGGGGATCACGTCATCGTCTCCGACAACACTTACGGCGGGACTTACCGTCTGTGCGAGCAGGTGCTGCGTCAGTTCGGCCTTGATTTCAGCTACGTGGACACGTCCGACGCCGGGAACGTCGAGCGCGCGCTCCGGGCGGAAACGAAGCTCGTCTTTCTGGAAACGCCGACCAACCCGATTATGACGATCGCCGACCTCGAGGGGATCGGTCGGCTCGCCCGCGAGCGCGGCATCCGCCTCGCGATGGACAACACGTTTATGAGCCCGTATTTCCTGCGCCCGATTGAGTGGGGCTCGGACATCGTCGTTCATTCGACGACTAAATATCTGAACGGCCACAGCGACAGCGTCGGCGGCGTCGTGGTCACAACGAGGCCCGAAGACGCCGAGCGGATCGGATTTTTACAGAATGCGGTCGGCGCGATCCTCTCGCCGTTTGATTCCTTTCTGATCCTGCGCGGGACGAAAACGCTGGCAATTCGCATGAAACAGCACGACTCGAACGGGCGCGCGGTGGCGGCGTTTCTCGCCGAACACCCGCGGGTGCGGAAGGTTTATTACCCCGGCCTCGGGGATCACCCGCAGCACGCGCGCGCGCGCAGGCTCATGTCGGGCTTCGGCGGGATGATCTCGTTCGAGATGGGGTCGCTTGCGGCGGCACGGAGTGTATTGGATAATGTGCGCCTATGTGCGCTGGCGGAGAGCCTGGGGGGAGTCGAGACATTGATCTCCCACCCGGCCTCGATGACCCATGCGTCAGTGCCGCAGGACAAACGCGAACAACTCGGCATCACTGACGGTCTGGTTCGCATTTCGGTCGGCATCGAAGATGTCGAAGACATCATCGCCGACCTCGACGCAGCACTGAACAGGTAATGCGGATTGAGGATTGAAAGAGTTGGTCACATCTTTATCAGTCTGCATTGATCCGCAATCCGCAATCCGCAATCTCAAATATGACTGAGGTTCCCAACATCACCCTCGCCCTCTACGCCCAGACCCATGTCGGGATGGTGCGGGCCGGCAACGAGGATAATTTTCTGATCCTCGACCTCTCTTCCGGGCACAGCTGGATCGCGAACGAAGACGAGAATCACAGGCTGCTGACTTACGGTCAGGGGTATTACGGCGCTTTGCTGGCGGTTTCGGACGGCATGGGTGGCGCGCTCGCGGGTGAGGTCGCCTCCCGCATGGCGGTCGAGACGGTGCGGGATCGCATGCTCCAACTGCAGGCGCACGAATTTTACGGCCGGATCGCCTTCCACGAACGCCTCCGCCTCTCCATCGAAGAAGCCAACTTCCTGATCAACGAGGAAAGCAACAGCAACACGGCCCACCGGGGCCTCGGCGCGACATTCACGGCCGCCGCGACCCTGGGCGACCGCATCTACTTCGCGCAGGTCGGCGACAGCCGGGCGTACCTGCTGCGCGGCGGCAAGATCGCGCGGGTCACCAAGGATCAGTCGCTCGTCCAGCAGCTGATTGACGCCGGCCAGATCACGGAAGAAGAAGCCGAGACCCACCAGTACCGCAACGTGATCCTGCAGGCGCTCGGCGCGCACTCGACGATCAACGTGGAAGTCGGCTCGCTGTCGCTGCGCCAGTACGACACGCTGCTGCTCTGCAGCGACGGGCTGTCGGGCAAGATGCACTCCGATGAGATCGCGCGGATCGTGCATTCCGCGCCCGACCTGAAATCGGCCTGTCATGAACTGATCAGCCTCGCCAACGAGCGCGGCGGCGAGGACAACATCACGGTCGTCATCGCGCAGTTCTCCGGCGCCGGCCTCCTGCCGCCGGAAGACCGCGAACCGATGGTGCCTGACGTCCTCGCCCGACCGTCGGACATCCCGACGAGGATTGATCTGAGTGAGGGGGATGACCGGACAAAGCCGCTCGGCCATACCACGACCGATCCCGCCGCCAAGCGCAGCACCCAGCAGATCAGGACTTCTGACGCCCCCAAACCTTCGGGCGCGCCGGACAAGGCCGGGGCCGGGCGGCGCGGACCGATCACCGCGGTCTTCGGGCGCGATGATTTTGAGGACGAGCCCGAGGACAGTGCGGCGGAAAATCAGGCCCCGGCCGCCCCCGCCGAAACGGATAACGGGCAGCTTCGCTCCGGCACGCCGCCGGGCGCCGCGACGGAAGCCTCCATCGGGGCGGCCGTCGCCCCGACCATCACCTCGGCCGATGACCCGGCCCTGACGGCCGCGGTCAAGGCGACGGTCAGGGATAACCCCGACTTCCGGCGCCAGGAAACAACGTCATCCAACGGCTTCAAACTCACGCCGCTCAGGATGGGTATGATCGTACTCCTGATGGGCCTGCTCGTGGGCGGGCTGATTCTGGCCCGAAATTACCTTCAGGGTAAGAAGCACGAGGCGGAGCAGAAGATCCAGCTTGAGGAGATGGAGAAGAACCGTCAGGAGGTCAAATCGCGCATCAGCACGCTGCGGGGCCGGATTGATAACCTGCGTACCCGGCTGGCACGCCCCGCCGAATCTCCGCGCAAAGAGGAGATGCGGAAGCAGCTTGAGGACGTTTCGGCTGAGATTGAGAAAGCCGCCGCGCTGCCCGATGACAAACTTGCCGAGGCGAAATCCGCCCTGGAGAACGCCGACAACATCATCCGCAACCTTGAAAAAGAGGTCGAAAGTCTCTCCACCCTGCGCTCGCCCCGCGCCGTCTTCCAGCTTCCCGTTCACTGCTGATCGCCGCCATCGGCAAAATCTATTCCGGTCAGCGATCCACGGTTTTAGCGCCCGGCCTGGCGCTCGTCTGGCGTGATGATTCCGCGTCACGTTCCGCTTTCGCCTCACCGTTCCCCTTGCCCTGCCGTCCGGCCGCGCGCGCGGTCTCTTTCGCCACTTCGATGCCGTACTTCCTGATCTTGCCGTAGAGCCGCGGGCGGTAGATGCCCAGGATGCGGGCGGCTTCCTGCTTGTTGCCGTTGGTGCGCTGCAGCGTCTTAGCGATGATCAGCCGCTCGATCTCGGCGAGCGTCATATTCGGCGGGACGAAGAAATCGTCGGCCGTCACTTCGCCCGAGCCGAAGGGCAGATCCTCGACCTCGACGTACTGGCCCTTGGCGAGCAGCACGGCCCGCTCGATCGCATTCTGCAACTCGCGCACGTTGCCCGGCCAGCGCCACGCGAGCAGGTGCTGGTAAGCCGGGCGCGAAATCCCGCTCAACTGCCGCTCGTACTTGCGGGTGAAGAGGCGGAAGAAATGGTCAATGATCAGCGGCAGGTCCTCGGGGCGCTCGCGCAGCGGCGGCACGTAAATCGTGATCGTCGAGACGCGGTAGAAAAGGTCCTCGCGCAGCAGGCCCTCTTTGATGGCCTCGGCCGGCGGGCGGTTGGTGGAGCAAATCAGCCGGAAATCAACCTCGCGACTTTCGCGGTCGCCCACGCGGCGGTAGCGGCGCTCTTCCAGCACGCGGAGCAGTTTCGGTTGCAGCGTGATCGGCATCTCGGCCAGTTCGTCGAGCAGCAGGCTGCCGCGGTGGGCCTGCGCGAACAGCCCGGCGCGATCCTGCGCCGCCCCCGTGAACGCGCCTTTGACGTAGCCGAAGAGTTCCGATTCGATCAGTTCCTTGGGCAGCGCCGAGCAGTTGACCTTGACGAACTCGGAGTCCGCGCGGAGCGAGTTGTAGTGCAACGCGTTCGCGATCAGCTCCTTGCCGGTGCCCGACTCGCCGATGATCAGCACGTTGGCGTCGCTGCGCGCGACGCTCTCGATGGTCTGCAGGATGTGCTGCATGGCCCGCGAGGCGCAGACGATGCCGGGCGTGCCTTCGCGCTCGGAGAGGCGCTTGCGCAGGTCCTCGGATTCGGCCAGCAGCAATCGCCGTTCGAGCGCCTTCTCGATGATCAGCAGAATCTGTTCCGGCTCGAACGGCTTCTCGATGAAATAGAACGCGCCCGCCCGGGTCGCCTCGACCGCCTGCGGGATCGAGCCGTAGCCGGTGATCAGAATGACTTCGGTCTCCGGGCGCACGGCCTTGACGTGTTTCAGAATCTTCATCCCGCCCTGCAACTCGCCCGGCAGCTGCACGTCGGTGATCACCAGGTCGAAGGCCGTCCGGTCAATGGCGGCCATCCCCGCCTCCACCGTCGCCGCGGGTTCGACCGCGTAGCCCTCGTCGCTCAGCACCAGCCGCAGGGCGTCAGTGATCGAAGCCTCGTCGTCAATCACCAGGATTCTGATGTTCTTCTTCAAGCGGTAAAACTCCTCGTGGAAATTGGCACGGCCCCCTGATTGATGCCCTGGGATTCATCTTACTTTCAGCCTGACACCGACCACGGCCCCCGCGGGCGATGAGGGCCGCGCTTCGACCACCCCGCCGTGTTGCGCGATGATCTTTTTCGCCAGCGCCAGCCCGAGTACCACCGTGTCGAGTCGCTCACCCGCGGGCAGGTCGAAACACGCGGCGCATTGTGCCTCAGTCACCACCTCGCCGCCATCATCGGCGATTTCAATGCGCAGTTCATCACGGGAGTGTTCGAGCGCGATGCGGACCTGCCCGCCCTCACGACAGGCCCTGACCGCGCGCGCGAGCAGGGACTGGAAGGCGGTGAAGAGCAGGTGCGCGTCGCAGTCCAGGTGAGGCAGATCGGCAGGCGCCGCGACGATGATTTCAACCCCGCGCTCCGCGGCCTGTGTCCGCAATTCGTCCGCGGCCTGGGTGATCAGCACTTCCAGACTGGCGGGCGCCGGCTTCAGCCTGAGCGGCAGGGTCAGCCGCGAAACGAAGCTGGCATGCTCGGCCAGCAGGTTCAGGCCGGCAAGGATTTTTTCCGTCACCCGGGCGGCGTCGGGAGAGACGCCGTCATTCTGCGGTTGCGCAGCCATCTGCTTCCTGAGCCAGGACGCATAAAGCTTGAGCCCGCTGATCTGATTCTTGTAGTCGTGCATCAGCCGCCCGGTCAGCCCGAGCGCCGCCTGCCCGGTGTCGCCGACCAGGCCTTCACCCTCGCCCGCAGCGCCCGGAATCGCGACTTCGATCAGAAAGACCGGCCGGCCCGGATTCCCGTCGAGCCGGCGCACGCAGGCGCGAAACGGCTTTCCGTCGAACTGCAATTCGACCTGCCGCGCGGATTCCGTCGCCGTAAAGTCTGACAACAGCTTTGACAACTGAAGCTCATTCAGTCGTTCCTGCCAGATCTCAGGCGACAGCTTTTCCGATCCGCCGAACAGCCGCGCAAAGTGATCGTCCCCGGCAATGAACCGCCCGTCGGGTGCGCAAATCGCGAAGGCTGAAACGGTCTCCTGCTGCATCTCTGCTGCCGCCCTCTCGGTGGCGAAATGGTCGAAATGGAAAACCGGGGCACCTCGTCGAAGCTGAGTGATGGCGAATCGCACGCTGCCGGCGGTGTATTCGCCAGACCTGCTGGTGCTGCTTAATTTCGCGCTCGTGGCCTGAAGACTTCAACGCTGAATATTGTGGGCGGCGGTATGCTAACAAAGAGTCAACTCGGGCACAATTGGCCGACTGATTGCCCCGCGGGCTCGCTGATTGTTACAATCGCCGGCGTTCTCACCGAAAACTCATCTGCCCCGCACCTGATGAATGTTTTCAGGAGTCGCGCGCCCCAGGGAATCTGCTTTTGAAAAACGGGAAATGCCTGACGAGGAGGCCGGCTCATGGCAAAAATGATGGCGAGGCAGAAGATTCTGGTCGTTGAAGACGCCGAGGACCACCGCTCGGTCCTGCGATGGCTGCTGGAAATGGACGGCTACGAGATCGTCGAGGCCGGCGACGGCCTGTGCGCGGTTGACGCCGCCCGGCGCGAATCGCCCGACCTGATTCTGATGGATATTTCGCTGCCGAAGGTAGACGGCCTGCAGGCCATGCGTGAAATCCGCGCGAGCGCCGCGCTCCGCTCCGTCCCGATCATCGCGATGTCGGCTTACGACCAACAGGAGATCCGCGAACAGGCCCTCCTCGCCGGCTGCACCGATTACGCACCCAAACCGCTCGACCTCGAACAACTGGAAGTGATGATCAGGAGATACCTGAGCCCGCTCGAATGCGAAGTGACAGGCACGGATTAAGAGTCCGGATTGTGGATTGCGGGTTGATAAAGACGTGACCGACTCTTTCAATCCGCAATCCGCAATCCACAATCCGCATTCCGCAATCAGTTACACTGTCGCTTTGGTCACCGCCGCCGAGTCTCCCTTATCGGCGATGGCCGCATGCGCCGCCGCGAGCAGCGCAATCGGCACGCGGTAGGGCGAGCAGCTCACGTAATTGAGCCCCGTGCGGTGGCAGAACATCACCGATTCCGGGTCGCCGCCGTGTTCGCCGCAGATGCCGACCTTCAAGGTCGGGCGGGCCGCCCGGCCCCGATGCACGCCGATTTCGAGCAGCTGCCCCACGCCTTCCTGATCGAGAACCTGGAACGGGTCGTCGCTGAAAACCTTCTTCTCGACATAGAAGGGCAGGAAGCGGCCCGAATCGTCGCGGCTCAGGCCCATCGTCGTCTGCGTCAGGTCGTTGGTGCCGAAGCTGAAGAACTCCGCGACCTCGGCGATCCTGTTCGCGGTGAGCGCCGCGCGCGGCAGCTCGATCATCGTGCCGACCAGGTAATCAACCGTCTCGCCTTCCTTCTCCAGCACCTCGGTCGCGACCTTGCGAACCAGATTGGCCTGAAGCCTCAGCTCGTTCACGTTGCCGACGAGCGGGATCATGATTTCGGGCTTGACGACGACGCCTTCGCGTTTGACCCTGACCGCCGCCTCAAAGATCGCGCGCGCCTGCATCTCGGTGATTTCGGGGTAAACGATGCCGAGCCGACAGCCGCGGTGGCCGAGCATCGGGTTGAATTCATGGAGCTGCTCGACACGCTTCTTTGCCTCCTTGAAGGGCAGTCCGATCTTCTTCGCCAGATCTTTCAGCGTCGCGTCGTCGTGCGGCACGAATTCATGCAGCGGCGGGTCGAGCGTGCGGATCGTCACCGGGTATCCATTCATCGCGCGGAAGATGCCGACGAAGTCTTCGCGCTGCAGATCGAGCAGCGCCGCGAGCGCGCCCTTGTAAAGCTGCTCGGGCTTCGCGATCTTCTTCTTCAGCTCCTTCACGCGCTTCTTCGCCTCTTTCAGCTTGTCGCGGGAAGCCTTCGCCGCGTCGGCCTCGGCCGTGGCCAGCTGCACTTCGAGCGTCTTGAATTCGCCCGAAGAGAGGATCATCTGACGCACGCTGTCAATGCGGTCGCCCTCGAAGAACATATGCTCGGTGCGGCACAACCCGATGCCTTCGGCGCCGAAGCCGCGCGCGACTTCCGCATCCTTCGGCGTATCGGCGTTAGCGCGCACGCCGAGTTTGCGGAATTCGTTGACCCACTCCATCAGCCTGCCGAAGCTGCCACTGACTTCCGGCTTGACGAGCGGAACCTGACCGTAGATCACGCGCCCGGTCGAACCGTCGAGCGTGATGAATTCGCCTTTCTTCACGACCCTGCCGCCCGCGGTGAACTGCTGATTCGCGTAATCAACCGAGACATCGCCGGCGCCCGCCACACAGCATTTGCCCATGCCACGCGCTACGACAGCGGCGTGGCTTGTCATGCCCCCGCGTGCCGTCAGCACCGCCTCGGCCGCGACCATCCCGTGAAAGTCTTCGGGCGAAGTTTCGGTGCGCACGAGAATCACTTTCTCGCCGGCCTTGGCGAGTTCTTCGGCCTCGTCCGGATCAAAGACGGCTTTGCCGGTGGCCGCGCCCGGCGAGGCGGGTAGCCCTGTGGTCAGCACTTCGACCTGTGCTTTTGGATCAATCATCGGGTGCAGCAGCTGGTCGAGCTGTGACGGCTCGACGCGCAGCACGGCGGTCTGCTTGTCAATCAGGCCCTCTTCGGCCATATCCACCGCGACCTTCACCGCCGCCGCGCCGGTGCGCTTGGCGTTGCGGGTTTGCAGCATATAGAGCTTGCCCCGCTCGATGGTGAATTCCAGATCCTGCACGTCCTTGTAATGATTCTCCAGCTTCTCGGCCAGCGCGGCGAACTGGTTGTACATCTCGGGCATTTCCTCGTGGAGCTGCGCGATCTTCTTCGGCGTGCGGATGCCGGCGACCACGTCCTCGCCCTGCGCGTTCTGCAGGTATTCGCCGTAGAGTATCTTCTCACCAGTCGCCACGTCGCGGGTGAAGGCGACGCCGGTTCCAGAATCTTCGCCGAGGTTGCCGAAGACCATCGTCTGCACGTTGACCGCCGTGCCAAGGTTGTCGTCAATCTTATTGATGCGGCGATAATCTTTGGCGCGACGCCCGTTCCACGAGGCGAAGACAGCCTTGATCGCGTACTGCAACTGCTCGAGCGGGTCGGTCGGGAAGGCTCTGCCGATTTCTTTCTTAACCAGCGCTTTGTAATCGGCGACGACTTTGGCGAGCGTGGCGGCGTCAACGGCGGTGTCTTCGTGGACGCCGAGCTGCTTCTTGTAGCCTTCAAAGACGTGTTCGAACTTTTCGGAATCAATATTGAGTACGATCTTGCCGAACAGCTGAATGAAGCGGCGATATGCGTCCCACGCGAAACGCTCGTTGCCGCTCATCTTCGCCAGCGCCTTGAGGGTCTCGTCGTTCAGGCCCAGGTTCAGCACAGTGTCCATCATCCCCGGCATCGAGAATTTCGCGCCCGAGCGGACGGAAACGAGCAGCGGGTTTTCCGCGCCGCCGAACTTCTTGCCCGTCACTTCTTCAACTTTCGCGAGTGCCGCCAGCGCTTCCTCCCACATCCCTTCGGGGAACTTTTCGCCCGAAGCGTAGTAGGCATTGCACGCTTCCGTGGTGATCGTGAAGCCCGGCGGCACGGGCAGCCCGGCGTTGGTCATCTCAGCCAGGTTAGCCCCTTTGCCGCCCAGCAGGTCTTTCATATTCGTATTGCCTTCAGCCTGACCGTTGGCAAAGGTGTAGACGTATTTCTTCGACATTACGCTTGTGTTCTCCTTATGTTCAGAGGTCGGAGGTCAGAGGTGAGCAGTAACAGCGGCGAGGTACCGGGAGCGTGAGCGACCGGGTATACCCGGAGAGTGCTTCCACAAGCACCCGGTCGCCCACGCTCCCGGTACTGCACCAATGTCTCAGTCTCTGATCTCTGACATCTCTATTTCCGGTTTCAAACGATTGAGCAGTTCGTAAGATTTAAGTTCGCGTTCCAGCACGCGCTGAATCTGGCGCGCCGTGATGTTTTTGACCTGTCCGAGCGCGCGATGGTCGTGAGTCGAGGCGAAGAAAGCTTTCGGGGACTTCTGGAGGATGACCTGAATCATCTGCCGCACGTTGGGCCGCAACTCTTCGCCGCGCCGCTGCGAGCATTCCAGACATTGCGGCGTGGTTTCCGCCGTCAGCCAGACCGAAGCCTCGCGCGCGAGGTCCTTGTCGCAACTCCCGCACCGCCGCAGATCGGGGAAGAACCCCGCCAGCCTGAGCAGCCAGACTTCAAAATACCGCACCTGCGCGTCAATGCTCTGCGGCGTGATGTCGGCCGGCGCCTGCCGGAACGATTCGAGCGTGGCCGCGATCAGCCGGTAGACCCTCTCATTCGGCTCGTGATCGGGCAGGAATTCGAGTACCAGTTCCGCCAGATATTCCGTCGCCGCCAGCATCTCGCTGCGAGCAGCCAGATCGAAATTCGAGCGGATGATTTCGCAGTTCGAGAGCGAAACCAGCTCCCTGTTCTCCTTCTGAAAGTAAGTCAGCGCGACCTCAGTGAACGGCTCCAGGCTCGACCCGAAACGGCTCCGGAGCTTCCGCGCCCCGTGCGCCACGCCGCGCAACTTCCCCGCGTCACGGGTCAGGAAGACGCAGATCTTGTCAGCTTCTTTGAGCGTGTAGCTTCGGAGCACAAAGGCTTCCGTTTCGTGCAGCGGCATAAAACGTAATCGTAATTTCTCGGGCGGGATTAGTAAAGCGCGCGAAAGTCCTGCGCCGCGATAGTGGATGAGACTCGCGCCATTAACTGCCCATTCTGGCGCAGGCACCCTTGGAGAAGGGCATCTGGCAGAATATCCGGGGTGACGGCATGAGGAGCCGTGGCCGGCAGCCGAGGCGTGATACACAGAACAGATACGGCTGCTGTCAGGAGACAGGTAGTCAGCACAACAGGGATGGCCTTTTGCCTTTCATCCCCTTACGCCTCAGTGTTCGGATTCAGGGGGAATGTATTGACCGGCTATGGTGTATTACCCGCAGGCGGCGTCTCGTGATGCCAGAAATGCCCGGTCAGCCGGGCGTCTTTGCCGGTCAGCATTTTCGTCACCAGAATGATCTGGCCCGTGTGCATCGAGAGGTGCGTGACGACGTGATAGATCGCGTCCAGCACGCGCCGCTCGTGGCCCTGAATCGTCCTCTGCTCAAGCAGCGTCTCGGCGTCGAGCCCGGCCAGCACGGCGTCGGCTTCGGCGAGCGTCTGCTTCAGGCGCGCCATCAGCTCCGCGCGCGGGACCTGCGAGCGCTCGTCGAACTCCTGCTGGCGGACGCGGCGGTCGGGCTCGCCGCCGATGCCGCTGATGATCCACTGGCGCGCGTTGCCGGCGAGGTGGAGCAGCAGGTTGCCGACGCTGTTCGATTCCTCGTTCGGGCGCCACCAGATTTGTTCGTCGCTCAGCATCTCCACGCAGCGTTCGATCTTGCGCAGGTTGTCCGTGCTGACGTACTGGCGTGATTCGGCGATGAATGCGGCTGCCACGTCGTTGGTCATTTCAACTTTCCTTTCTACTCTTCCTGCCGTAACCGAGTTCCGCGCCGCCCGAGAGGATGAAATCAACGCCGGTCTGAAAAGTCGCTTCCGCGGCGATGAACAAACATAATTTCCCGGCCTCTTCCGGCGTGCCCATGCGGCCCATCAGCTGTGCGGCTTCGCCGTCGGCGCGGAACTGCGCGGGGTCGGGGGCGGCGTCAATCGCCTCCTGCCAGAGCGGCGTGTATATGTTGCCGGGCGAAACCGAATTGACGCGCACGTTGTGAATCGCTTCGTCAATCGCCAGCGCCTTGGTGAGCGCCAGCACCGCGCCCTTCGTCGCCACATAAGTCGTCGCGTGATGCTGGCCCGTCGTGGCCACGAGGCTCGCGAGGTTGATGATGTTGCCTTCGGTCCGGCGCAGGTGCGGCAGGGCGAATTTGCAGGCGGTGAAGACGCTGACCAGATTCACTTCCAGCAGGCCGCGAAAATCCTCGGCTGAAAACTCGTCAATCGGCAGGTGCGGTGGGTGCCGGCCGGCGTTGTTGATCAGACAGTCAAGGCGGCCAAAGCGCACTATCGTTTCATCAATCAACCGCCTGATGTCGTCGGTTTTCGTGACGTCGCAGTTGATAAAAACGGCCTTGCCCGGCCCGGCCTGTCCGGCTTCAGCGGCGACGCGGCGGCCATTTGGTTCATCGCAATCAGCCAGCACCACGTTCGCGCCCGCCACGGCAAAAACACGCACGCAGCCTTCGCCGATGCCTTTGGCCCCGCCGGTAATGATGACGGTCTTGTCCGTGTATTTCATCGTTTCCTTCAATCGCCTGATCAAACTTGCGGCCTGAAGATTACCCGGCCCGATTTTTCGGCGGCAAGATTAGCGCGAAATGCGCCGGGTGTCACTCCGGTCAGGCGGTTGAAAGCGGGCGAAGCTGGGATGAGCTGTGACGAGCGCGCCGCTGACCTGGTCTTTGACCCCACACTCGCCTGCTGCCCGCCTTGGTTATCGCGGGTCTCGGCTGAAGATAGTTTGCCGGCAGGGCTTACACCTAAGAACGGCCATGCTCACCGGGGCCTGTGGTCGGAACGCAGACGAATCTGCTCCCACCAGCCCCGATTTATGTGGACTCTTTCGACCCGTTCTGCCATGAGCTAGGGCTGACCATCAGCCCGCAACCACAGACCGGCGCGCTCAACGTCTACAAAAGCAAATTGAACGGGAAAAGGCAAACCGTATTTTGCCTGTCGGCATAATACAGCGCTGCATTAGCCGCATTCAGGAAGTGTCTGGAATCAGGTCTGCTGGTGATGGCTTTAATTATGAAGGGAACCGGCGCGGCAGGTCAGGGCTGGTTATCGGCCCGCGCCGGCCGCCTGACCAATTTCGTAGCGGTCATAATCAATGGTCAGAGTGTTTTTGCCGAACATGCGGACCTGCGAAACCGATTCGTCCCTGAGCGGGAGCCAGAAATCCCCGACCTTCTGATAGCGGCGCACGAAATCAACGCGTTTGATCCACATTGACGGATTCTGCGCGGGCTGCCCGGCGATTCTGACGACGGCGTAATCCGTCGCGTGAATCCAGATTTTCGCCCGGAACAGGTATTTGTCGTTGCGCTTCGGGCTGGCCTGCACGGCGAAGCAGTGGTGGCCGTCAATGTCCTCTTCGCCGAGCAGCTCGAAGTTATAATTGTCGGGTGAGATCGAACTGTCGTGCCGGTTGCGGCCTGCGGCCGTCGCGACTTCGCTCTCCATCAGCGGCTTAAAAACGCGGTTGCGGATGAGGCCTGAGCCGGTTTCCGAGATGGTTTTGAATTCCTTGTGGCTGGGGGCCTGATACTGCAATAACACGCGCGCTTCCGCGAGGACTTTGCCTTTCTCGCTGCGGATCTGATAAGTGCGCGGCCCGGCATACTGCCGCAGGCGCGCTTCGCGCAGGCGGTTGTGTTCCGTCATTCGGGCGATCACGCCGTCGGCAGTCATCCCGGTGATGGAAGGATGGACAATGAAAACCTGCCGGTCTCCAGCCGCGGCTTTCATCTGCGCCCCGGCTCGCGGCGCGGACGTCCCGGAACCGATGAGTATTAACAACGCAATAAGGATTGCCCGTGCCGGATGAACCTTTGGCCCTGATCTTCTCATCTCTCGCCTCCTGTAATCGCCACGCTGTCCGGGGGCGGCTTGGGAGAAGCAATGGCTATGCCTGATAAATGAGAATCTGCTCCGTGGTTGTTAATCCGGCCTTCTGTCTGAAGTCCGGGAAACACCCTGCCGGCAAAATCCATGCTCCCGGTCGGGCGGGGAATAAATGGCGGCAGTCTGGTGCATTCAATTTGCAAAGAGTGTTTCTTCAGACCCTGGGGGAGGGCAACATTATCAGGCGTGGGGACATCAAAGGCCGCGAACTAAATCTGCTGATGTCATTCCAGCTTAAATTCCCTCAGAGAAAATGAAGACGATGAGAAGGAATCTGGTCTGATTCCTGAGATGGGGGATAAGCAGCGGGAGAGATTCAAGAGAGAGGTGTCATGATGGTTATCAAAATCAAGGATGAATTGCAGCTTAACCGCTACAAGAAACTGTCGCCCGGCAAGCGGGCAAAGGTTGATCAGATTATCAAGCGTCATCTGGCCGCCTGCGCTGAATTGAAAGTCGAACCTGAGACCGAACTCACGTTCCGCGAGGCGATAGATATGGTCTCCAACGGAAAGTGGGAGCCGGATCGCCCGGTGGAGAGGCCTGATCTGCACTGGCAGTATCAGGTCTATGTCTCACCGCGCAAGGAAGCCGCATAATCAAAGGCCATACACCTGACTCAGAACGCGCCTGTCTGCTGCAACGACCGGCGCGTTTCCTTTTTCAGCCGTGCCACTTCTGACATTGCCGGCTCACTCTTCCTCCAGCAGCCTGTAACGACTTCAAATCCTTCGCTCGCTGATCAGCATTGATTTTAGTCAGGTTTCGGCCGCCCGGCTTGACCTTCACTGAGCGGATTCTTAAACTTTTGTCTTACTTCACCCCGGTCGCACACCGTTTCAAATAACCTTCGCGGCGCGCTTCTGTCCCCAGGGGCTGCCGCGCTCTTCCCGAACAATTGGAAAAACATGCCACACGATCTCTTCGATACGCTGCAATCCTTCACGGCTGGCGCGCGGCGCGCGGCGAAATTCTATTCACTCCCACAACTGGAAAAAGCGGGCGTCGGGCCGATTTCAAAGCTGCCCGTGAGCATCCGCATCGTCCTCGAATCCGTGCTGCGGAATTACGACGGCAAAAAGATCCGCGAAGAGGACGTCAGAACGCTCGCCAACTGGCGCCCCAGGGCCGAGCGCGCCGAAGAGATCCCGTTCGTCGTCGCGCGCATCGTGCTTCAGGATTTCACGGGCGTCCCCCTGCTCGTTGACCTCGCCGCCATGCGCTCGACCGTCGCCGCTCTCGGCAAAAACCCGAAACTCATCGAACCACTCGTTCCCGTTGATCTGGTCGTTGACCACTCGGTACAGGTTGATTATTCGGGCACGAGCGACGCGCTGCGCCTGAATATGGAGGTCGAATTCAAACGCAACAGCCAGCGCTATCAGTTCCTGAAATGGGGGATGCAGGCCTTCGACACCTTCAAAGTCGTCCCGCCCGGCATCGGCATCGTGCATCAGGTTAATCTGGAATATCTGGCGAAAGGCGTACTCGAAAAAGACGGGATTTATTACCCGGACACGCTCGTCGGCACGGATTCACACACGACGATGATCAACGGCCTGGGCATTGTCGGCTGGGGCGTCGGCGGCATTGAGGCCGAGGCCGGGATGCTCGGCCAGCCGGTCTACTTCCTGACGCCCGATGTCGTCGGCTTCCACCTGACCGGATCGCTGCGTGAGGGGGTGACCGCCACAGACCTCGTGCTGACCTGCACCGAGATGCTGCGCAGGGCAAAAGTCGTCGGCAAGTTCGTCGAATACTTCGGCGACGGCGCCGCCTCGCTCTCGGTCGTTGATCGCGCGACGATTGCAAATATGGCCCCGGAATACGGCGCCACTATGGGCTTCTTTCCGATTGACGAAGAGACCTGCGCTTACCTTAAAGCCACCGGGCGCAGCGACGAGCAGGTTGAGGCGTTCCGCAATTACTTCACCGCCCAGGGGCTGTTCGGCATGCCGCGCAAAGGTGAGATCGAATACAGCCAGGTCGTCGAACTCAACCTGGCCGACGTGGTGCCGAGCGTCGCCGGGCCGAAGCGCCCGCAGGATCGCATTGAACTCTCGAACCTGAAGAGCAGATTCACCGAACTGCTGGGCCGACCGCTCAATGAAAACGGGTATAACAAATCCGCCGAAGAGTTGTCGAAGAAAGTCGCGGCCACGACCACCGTGCGCGGCGAAGGCGGAACAGCCGCATCGCTGGCCGTCGAACTCGGGCACGGCGAAGTGCTGATTGCGGCGATCACGTCCTGCACCAACACTTCAAACCCGGGCGTTATGCTGGCGGCGGGTCTTGTGGCGAAGAAGGCCGTCGAGCATGGGTTGAGGCCGAAGCCGTCGGTCAAGACTTCGCTCGGCCCCGGTTCGCGCGTGGTGACCGAATACCTCAACAAGACCGGGCTTCAGACTTATCTCGACGAGATCGGCTTCAATACGGTCGGGTACGGCTGCACGACCTGCATCGGCAACTCGGGCCCGCTCGACGCCGGCATCGAAGAGGCTGTAGTGAAGAACGACATCGTCGCGGCGAGCGTCCTGTCGGGCAACCGCAACTTCGAGGCCCGCGTGCATCAGAGCATCAAGGCCAACTTCCTGATGAGCCCGCCGCTCGTCGTCGCCTTCGCGCTCGCCGGTCGCGTGGACATTGACTTCGGCAGGGAGCCAATCGGCGCGGGCAAGGACGGGCAGGATGTTTACCTGAAGGACATCTGGCCGAGCATGGATGAAGTCAGGGCGGTGATAGGCGCGGCGATGGATGCCGAGACATATCGCACGCTCTACAGCGATTTCACCGCGGAAAATCCGCTGTGGAATGAAATCCCGGGCGGTACGGGCGATGTCTACGAGTGGGACGAGGAATCAACCTACATCCAGCAGCCGCCCTTCTTCGAGGATTTCGATCTGCGGGCCGGGGTGGCAGGTGACATCATCCAGGCGCGCGCGCTGGCGATCTTCGGCGATTCGGTCACGACCGATCACATCAGCCCCGCCGGTTCGATCAAGGCTTCATCGCCCGCCGGACTGTACCTTCAGGAGAAGGGCGTCAGGCCGGTTGATTTCAATTCCTATGGTTCGCGCCGGGGTAACGACCGCGTGATGACGCGCGGGACGTTTGCCAACGTGCGCATCAAAAACCTGATGGTCCCCGGCATCGAAGGCGGCGTGACCAGGTATCAGCCCGGGGGCGAACAGATGCCGATTTACGACGCGGCAATGAGGTATCAGGAGAGTGGCACGCCGCTCGTCATCATCGCCGGCCAGGAATACGGCACCGGGAGTTCACGCGACTGGGCGGCGAAGGGCACAAGGCTGCTCGGCGTGAAGGCCGTCGTGGCGCAGAGCTTCGAGCGCATTCACCGCAGCAACCTCGTCGGCATGGGCGTGCTGCCGCTCCAGTTCAGGGAAGGCATGAACGCGGAGACGCTCGGGTTCGACGGCACCGAAGCGTATGACATCACCGGGCTCGACGGCGGCCTCAGGCCCCGGATGGATGTCACGCTGGTCATCCACCGCGCGAACGGAAAGACGGAAGAGGTTCTGGTGACGCTGCGGATTGATACGCCGATTGAAGTTGATTACTACCAGCACGGCGGCATTCTGCCTTACGTACTGCGGCAGTTGATTGCCCAGGGGTAAAAATCGGCAAAGTGATAAAGCGCGTGGGGGTGCTGCGAAATCATCTTTCGCAGCACCCCCATTTTCTTCTGCCCCTGAATGCTGAATGCTGTGACAATCTGAAAAGTGCCACACCTCTGAACTATTCATCATCCTCCCGCCATACACTCTGCGACATCAACGATACAAATGATCATTGGTGCAGGCCGAAGCGCCTGTATCACCACCCTGGGAGGAGTGTGCCATGACACCGACACGACGTGATTTTCTGAAACTCGGTTCGGCTTTCGCGCTGGTGCCGGCGGGGCTGCGTTCCTGCACGGTCAGAATTCCGCAGGATGAAGGGATCAGCGGGATGGTCGTCAACGACATCCACTCGCAGCTCAACAGAACGATTGTTGATCGCGTCCTCAGGCCGAAATCGGTTGATGAATTGAGGGTGGCAGTCCTCGGCGCAAAATCTGCCGGAAAGGCCGTCAGCATCTGTGGCCGCCGCCATTCGATGGGCGGGCAGCAGTTCGGCACCGCCACCGCGCTGGTTGACATGACCGGCCTCAATCGCGTCCTCAGCCTTGATCGCAACCGGGGCGTCATCGAAGTCGAAGCCGGGATTGAATGGCCGGAACTGCTCGGCTACCTGACCGAAGCCCAGAAAGACCAGCAGACGAACTGGGGCATTATGCAGAAGCAGACCGGCGCGGATCGTCTGAGCATCGGCGGCGCGCTCGCTTCCAACGTTCACGGGCGCGGGCTGAAGCTCAAGCCGATCATTGATCAGGTGGAGTCATTCACGCTCGTGGATCACGCGGGCGAAATTCGCGGGTGCAGTCGGCAGGAGAACCCGGAACTCTTCCGGCTCGTGATCGGCGGCTACGGGCTGTTTGGGGTGGTGACTTCAGTGAAGTTGCGGTTGTGGGGGCGGAAGAAGGTGCAGCGCGTCGTCGAGATTCGTGATCTAAGGGACATCCCCCAGATGTTCGAGCAGCGAATCGCTGACGGCTACCTTTACGGAGATTTCCAGTATGCGACTGACAGCAATCGTGACAGCTTTATGCGTCGCGGAGTTTTCTCCTGTTACCGACCCGTTGACCCGGCGACGCCGATCACGCAGAACCAGATCCGCTTTCACCCCGACGACTGGGCGAAGCTCACTTACTACACGCACAAATACAAGCGCCGCGCCTTCGAGGTTTACACGAAGCGTTACCTCGAAACCTCCGGGCAGATTTACTGGTCTGATTCGCAGCTGTCTGCGGCTTACAAGGACAACTACCACGAAGAGCTGGACCGCCGGCTGCACGCGAGGGCTAAGGGTTCTGAGATGATCACCGAGCTTTACGTCCCGCGCGCGTCGCTCATCAGCTTTATGGAAGAGGCGCGCGAGGAGTTAAAGCGGCGCAAGGCCAACGTGATTTACGGGACGGTACGGCTGATCGAAAGGGACGACGAAAGCTTCCTCGCCTGGGCGCGCGAGCCCTGGGCCTGCATCATCTTCAACCTCCACATTGACCACACGCCGCCGAAGGTCGAAGAAGCCGCGGCCGCATTCAGAAGCCTGATTGACATCGCCATCAATCACGGCGGCAGTTACTACCTCACTTACCACCGCTGGGCCACCAGGGAGCAGGTCGAGAAGTGTTACCCGCAGTTCGGAGAGTTTCTGAAGCTCAAGCTGAAATACGACCCTGACGAAGTGTTCCAGAGCGACTGGTACAGGCATTACAGGCGAATGTTCGCGTAAATCTCTGTCACGGTATGGCCCTTCATCAGACACATCAGACCAGATCAGTATCCGCCTGTTTCCTGCAAGCGGGCTTCAAGATCGGCCAGCAGGTAAGTGCCGGTTGAAGGCGACACCGCAAAGCCTTCGGCCACGAGCGCGCGGTTGCCTTTCCCGGCATCTGGCCGTGACAGGCCGGTCACCTTCGCCAGTTCGCCCGGCACGGTCATTCCGGCGCCCCGCAAAAAACAGCGGGCGATTTCGCGGAGCGCGTTGTCCGTCTTCTTCGCCACCAGATGCTCCGCAAAGCGCCCTTCGGCGAGCGTCCAGATGTAAGTGAATTTCGGGACGTAAACCACTTCGCTCGGGATGACGATCATCGCGGCCTGCAATTCGTCAATCGCCCGGCTGAATCGTTTGCGATCCCTGACGCCGGATTCCTCGCGCAAATCCGCGGTCGCCATCTCCCATTCCTTGCGCAGCACTTTCAGAATGGCCTGGGCATCCTTACTGAGCAGCCGCTTCTCCTCGCGTTTGCTGACGCCCCAGAGGGCGAAGAAGTGCGGGATCAGGCGCGGGGCTAAAAACATCGCCTTGCCGCGCGCCAGCTTGCCGTACCAGGCGCGCCCGCGTTGCACGAGTTCGTCCTTGAGCAGCCACGTGCCCGAGGCTTCGGGGTCTTTCTGGACGTTGCGCGGCATTACGGCGTCGCGCCGGCCGCAGAATGCGACGTAAAGCGAGGGGCCGGGCCGGCGCGAATCGGTGAGCGTCGAGCAGAAGCCGACGCGCTCAATGAAGGCTTCGGCCTGCTGGGCGGTCTCAATTCGCAGCGTCGGGTCGCGCTGCCACGTGTGGTCGCGGTACTCTTCGATTTCCGGGGGTAGCATAAGCGACTGTGTGGTTGTCGGTCGGGTGAGAGGTCAGGCGAATTTGCGCAGTGAAAAAGTGGCCCGGTCGTGGAGGTAGATTTCAGGGCGGCGCATGACGGCTGAAACAACGGCCTTCAGGTCAGCGGCCAGGAAGGGGGCCATCGCGCTGTCCACGATCAGTACGTCAGCATCCCTGCACCCGGCGGCGAGGGCCGATGCGTGGCCTTCAAAGATCCAGACCGCATGGCCGATGTAAGCGAGCCCCATCAGCATGCCTATGAATGGAATCGCCCTGGTGATGTCGGCCAGTACGGCCTCGGGTTCGGTGTAAGAGATGACCGCGACATTTCTCTTCACAGTGGGAGGCATCATCTGCTTGATCTGAGCCACCTGCTCTCTCGGCATCGAACCCGGCGAGGGACAGGGGTGAGCCATAAGCAGGCGGCCCGGCGTCACGATGATGACGTGGCGACCGGACGCGTCCGGCGGCGTCTCCCCTTCACCGGCTGCGGCCTTTCTGGCCTGACTGAAAACGTCTTCCAGATCAGACCGCTCGTCCACCTCCGGCATGCGCGCCGGCTGACTGGCGCCGGATTTCAACTTGTCCAGCAGGCGTTTCAGCATAACGAATCCTCTTCTGAGAACTGGCCGGGCAAAGGCTCGGGGCTCGACCGGCGGTCATTGTCCGCGGTGATTGTGGAAAAGACAAGGAAGCTTTAGATTCTGTGGCCATGAGTGACAGAAAAATTCAGATCATTGACGACCGGCTGCTGGATGAACTGCTGATCAGGGCGGCTCAGTCGGCGCGCAAGAGGGCCATTCTTCGCCTGCACGAGGGCGACTGGGAACACTGCCACCGCATGCTCAACGCGCTGAAGGTGGGAACCTATATTCGCCCGCACCGCCACGTGAGCGAACACAACAGCGAAGGTTTCATCGTGCTGCGCGGCACCCTGGCCCTGCTGATTTTCGACGACGATGGCGGCGTGATTCACGCTGAGAGCCGCGTCCTCGATGCCGCGCGCGGGGTTTTCGGGATGGACGTGGCTCCGAACATCTGGCACACGCTCATTGCGCTGGAAGACACGGTGATTTACGAAGTGAAGGGGCACCCGGCGGGCGGGTATGTCGAAGAGTCGGCGAAAAACTTCTCTCCCTGGTCGCCGGCTGAGGGGAGTGAGGAAGCTGGAATATATTCCAGAGAATTGGAAAGGCAGGCGCGGTCGCTGGCAGGAGCCCGATAAATTCCCGGAGCGGCCATCCCCGAACATACAACAATCGGCTCCCGCCAGGTTACAATCTCGCAGCTATCAACACTACTAAATTACAGATCAAGCAGCTGGGCTGAGGACAAAGCATTTCCTGCGAAGTTATGCCTGAGGCTCACCACAGGAGCCGTCGGCAAAATCACCTGCGACCTGACGGGTTGCGGGACAATCCTTAGGAGGGATGTTTATGAGTACACGTGTTTTCACCCCGCGAGTGGGTCTGCGGGTGTTTTTGTCCACCCTGATTCTGGCCATCGGGCTGGGCGGTTCGATGCTGGCACAGCAACCTCTCGGCAATATTTCCGGCGTCGTCACCGACCCGACGGGCGCGGTCGTGGCTGGCGCGACCGTCACGGCGACATCGCGCGCAACGGGCGCGACCCGCACCGCGACCGCCAACGATCAGGGATTCTTTCTCATCCCGACGTTGCAGGCAGGCGAATACAAGCTGACTGTGGCGAACAAAGGCTTCGCCGATTTCACCATCGAACGAGTTGTCGTCGAGGTCGGGCAGACGGCGAAAGTGGATGTCGCTATGAAAATCGGCGGGACGAGCGAGCAGGTGCAGATCAGCGGCGCCGACGCCGCGGCCGTGGACACGCAGCAGGCGACGGTCGGCGGCGTGGTCAATGAACGGCAGATCAACGAGCTGCCCCTCAACGGGCGCAACTATCTGGAGCTGGCGAAACTGCAACCCGGCGTCGAGATTCAGGAGGGCCGCTCTTTCGACCCGACCAAGAGCCGTTACACAGGCATCTCGGTCGGCAGCCGTTCGGGGCGCGAGGCGCGCATCACGATTGACGGCGTTGACGCCGTGGACGAACACGTCGGGACGACGACGATCAACATTTCGCAGGAAGGCATTCAGGAATTCCAGATTTCGCTCTCTTCCTCTGACACTTCCGCCGGGCTGAGCGCGACCGGCGCCGTCAACGTCATCACCAAACGCGGGAGCAACGCGCTGCACGGCAGCGGCTTCCTTTTCGGGCGCGGGTCGGGTTACGCCGCGCGCCCGAGTTTCTCGCCCGTCAGACCGGACTTCGACCGCAAGCAGTACGGCGGGAGCCTCGGCGGGCGGGTGATCAAAGACCGCCTCTTCTGGTTCGGCAATTACGAAAAGACCGACGAGAATTCGGCCATCGGCATCAGCACGCCTTACTTCCCGTCGCTGACTTCATTCAAGGCCCCGTTCGAGGAGACCTCAAGCACGGTGCGGACGGACTGGCATGTCTCAAAGAACAACGACTTTCTGTTCCGCTGGAGCCGCAACGACAATTCCAGCCTCGGCGGCTTCGGCGGGATCAAGCTGCCTTCGGGCGGGAATATCAACGCCAACACTACGCATCAATACGTCTGGGGCCTGGATTCGGTGCTTTCTTCCAGGCTGACCAACAGCTTCCGCTCGGCGCTGACCGATTTCAAAAACCGCGTGCTGCGCCCGCCGGCAGACGCGCAGGCGGTGGTCGTACCCGGAATCGAAAACTACCGCATCGTCACCTCAGGCGACGGCGGGCTGCTCAATTCGGGGCCGGACAACATCACGCCGCAATCCACCTTTGAACTCTTCGGCCAGTTCCGCGACGACGTGACTTTGACGGGCGGCAATCACACGTGGCGCGCCGGGGCGGACGTCGTCAGGCGCAGGGTGCGCGTGACCAACTTCGTCAACGGCTTCCCTTCAATCACGGTCGTGGCGCCGGCCTCGCGCAACCCGGCGGATCTGCTCAACCAGACCTTCATTGATTTCACCATCGGCAACAAAAACGGCAAACGCATTCCGGGCACGCCGGACAACGCGCACCGCAACACGCGCATTTCGTGGTACGTTGATGACGCGTGGCGCATGCGTCCGAACCTCACGCTCAGTTACGGCGTGCGTTACGAGGTGGACACGCACCCGCTCAACAACGACCTGGACAAGCCCGCGCTGGTGAAGACGATCCTGCCGCGCGGCACCGAGCCGACGCCGATTGATAAAAACAACTTCGCGCCGCACATCGGCGTGGCCTGGGATCCGTGGAAGGACGGGAAGACTTCGTTCCGCCTGGGCGGCGGGATCTATTACGCCATGCGGATCAGCAATCTCGTGACCAACGAGCGCGCTTCGCTGGCCGGATTCAATTCGGGCAATGACACCATCTCGCTGACGAGCGGCACTTCAGGCAAGGTGGATTTCAACCGCGACGGAGTGACGGATTTCGATTTCTCCCCCATCCTCGTGAGCGGGGTCAAACTGAAGGATGCCCTGCCGGTCATCAGCGCCGGTCAGGCGGTTTATGTCGCGGCCTCGGCCCTCACCACGCCGACGCTCGACATCACGCGCACCGGCACGCTGATCAGCAACCAGCTGCAGACGCCTTACTCGCAGCAGGTCAACTTCGGCGTGCAGCGCGAGCTGCCCTGGAACAGCGTGATTGACGTCAACGTGATTTACAGCCGCACGGCGCATGAGTTCATGCGCGACGTGGATGCCGCCAACCTGTTCCCCGGCAACGGCGCGCCGATCACGCTCGGTGACGGGCTCGCGCCGACGCGGCAGATCACGCTGATCACGTCTGACGGCTTTTCGCGCTACCAGGCGCTGACCATCAGGTACGACAAGCGGTTCACGAAACGCTACCAGCTCACCGCGTCTTACGCCCTGTCGAAGCTGGAGACCTCGACGGCGGATGGCCTGGGACTGGGCGCCGGCGCGCTCGTCAATCGCAACCCGAAGGCCAACTTCGGCTACGGCCCATTTGATCGCCGGCACCGGCTGACGCTCAACGGCATCCTCGAACTGCCCAAAGGGTTCCGGCTCTCGATGATTTCGACCTTCAACAGCTCGCTGCCGGTCAACGCACTTGTCGGCTCGGCGGATCTGAACGGCGACGGCATCACCGGCGACCTGCTGCCGACCACGCGCCGGGGCGACGTCGGACGCGGGATCAACAGCGTGGCGGAACTCAACGCGGCGATCCGCAATTACAATGCGTTCTTCGCGGGCAAACGGACGCCGCGCGGCCAGACGAACCCGTTCCTCCCTGAAATCCCTGAGAACATCAAATTCGGCGATTCATTCATCTCGCAGGATTTTCAGTTGTCTTACGTGCTGAAGATCAAAGAGAGATTGAAGATCGAAGCGACGGCCCAGGTTTTCAATGCCTTCAACTTCTCGAATCTGGTCGGCCCCGCGGGCCTGCCCTCGACCCCGTTCAACGGCACGCTGACGACGCTGGCGAGCCTGCCGACGGGCTTCGCCGTCGGATCGGACGGAGGGCTGCTTGACGCGAGCGGTGGCCGCGTGCTGGCCGGCGTCACAAAACTGCCGACCGGGACGATCATCAGCAACGGCTTCGGCAGCGCCAGCGCGGTCAGGCCGTCAATCCCGACCGGCACCGGGCTGCCACGCGCGGCCCAGTTCGGGGTGAGGGTCAGCTTCTGAAAACAACTTACCGCGAGCGCGAGTGATAACCCTGCAAAAGATACGTTATGGGATTATCGCTCACGCTCGCGGTAAGGTTTCGGCCTGTTCGTTTTGATTCGGGCAAACCCGCCGGGCCGGGAGAGTCCACTTGCGGGCTTCCCGGCGCGTGATCTTTTTATTTCCCTGCGGGTGTTGATGGCGAATCAGCCTCGCGGTGCTGAAGGCGGTTTTCGATGATCGCCAGAGCCCTGCTCACCATCAGGCGGCGGGCTGCGGCGACGGCTTTCCCGCGCGCGGCAGCGGCTTCGGCCTCTTTTTCAGCGTCGGGTTCGGCGGACCTGGTTTCCTCTTCATCCTGCCCTGTGGTTTCGTCGCTCTCGGCCTCCTCCTCTTCTACGGTATCGTCCTGATCAGCAGTTTCCTCAGTCTGATTCTGCGATGCTTCGTAAAACCTGCCGGTCTCCTTCAGGTACTTTTCGAGCAGGCCGGAGAGTTCCCGATCTCCCAACCGGGCAGCGATCATTTCCACCAGACGTTCAGCGAGCCCGTCCGGGTTGGCTTCGTGTGCCCGCAGTTGTTTCGCGAAGTACGGAACAAAGCGCGGGTCGTCCCAGTGGCTGACCAGTTCGGCGAGCGGCAGGTCCGCGTCGGAGATCTGATCAGGGCGGAACAGCGCGGCGGCGATGCGCTCCTTCTGCCCTGCGGTCAGGGCGATGGCGAAGCGAGAACGGTCGGCGCCTTTTTTTACCCCGAGTCTTCTGCCCGGCAGCAAGCGAAGGGACAGCGATCCGGGGTCATCATTCTGGTCACATTTCCCCGACGCACATTCTTTTTCAATCCGTTGCTGTTGTTCCTGATCCCACCGCAACGTCTCGAAACTCCTGAGCAGGTCGGCGGCGCCTTCCCAGCGGGTGGCCGGGTCTTCGATGCACCGCACCAGCCATTCGGTGATCTCCGCCGCCGAAGGTTTATCGGCCAGCATCATTGCCCCGAGTTCCTGAATCCGATCCCGCCAGGGGGCCGTCGCCTCTTCAGGAATCCGCTTGAAGCCCGACTGCCAGCCGCTGACTTCGTAACCGCCTCTGCTCTTTTCACCCTCGCGCGGCTGGCACTCCTCAAGGAAAAGCAGCAGGTGGTCGCCGGGCGTGAATCTGCCCGTTTCGCGGCTGTAGACATGGTCATAAACATCAACCACCTGATCAGTCACCTCGCCTTTCAAAACCGAAGTGATGAGCAGATTGATTTTCAAAAGCCTGTCGAACTCTTTCTTTTCCACTTCCGTCACTTCGCCGACTCTGGCCGTGACGATCAGGTCGCTGTCGCGGTAGAGCGCGCGGAGTGGGATCTGCGGGATGCCCATTTTGCCCATCACCGGGACGCGCAGGGTTACGTCCATCCGCTTCGCCTGAGTTGTCAGGCGGATTTCGGCGAACTCGGACCTCATGTATTCGCCGGCCACGACTTTGAGCGAATAAGCGCCCGGCGGCAGACTGCTGAAGCGGTAGAAGCCGTCCTCATCGGTCACGAGCCGGCGGACTTCGCCGGTTTTCAGGGAGACGAGCGTCAGCGTCGCACCGGCGATCCCGGCCTCGGCCTCATCAATGACCGAGCCGAAAAGTCCGGCCATTGCGCCGCCGGGGTGCGCGCGGTCATCCTTCTTTTTCGACTTCTGGTCGGTCACGGCTGAAGCCGCGGCCAGCGCGGGCAGCGGCGGCAGGGTGAGTCCCGCAGCCCCGAGGCCCAGCGCCGCCGCCGCCGCCGCGATCACGAGCGGCGAAGGTCGCCGGGTGATGAAGTAGTAATCAGGAGTGTTTTCAGCGGGCGCTTCGCGGGTCTGGAGCGTGCCGTCAGGATTGCGCGTCGTCCGCGCGCACAGACTGACCCCGGAATTGATGACAAGGGCTTCGACCTCGCGCCGGGTCATCCGCGAAAAGTCGTAAACGTGCTTCCGGCACTCGGAGCAGTAGCGTTTCTGCTCATTGCCGTTCATCTGCTCCCACGGGGCTGCGCAGGGGGAAATTACCTGCATCCGATCCAGCCAGCCTGCTTTTGACATACCATGACCCCCCGTTTCTCAAGTGAAACTGCGGCTGATGGAAAATGGTTGCGGGGGTAAAGACTCCGGAAGCCCCGATCAGGTTCCGGAGTCGTGTGAGTGAACGGAAGATGGTCAGTATCCTTGCAGAATTTTTCTCTTCAGCGGGCGGGCTTCGCTCCCGTCACTGCGGACGGCCCGGTTCTGAGCGTTGACGAGGGGCAGAGCGGCTCCAGCACGCACTGGGCGCAGAGCGGCCTGATCGCCTTGCAGACTTTCCTGCCGTGTGAAATCAGCAGGTGAGGGAAGAGCGTCCAGTCTTTTTTCGGCACGAGTTCATTCAGGTCGCGCTCGATTTTTTCGGGCGTCTTCTCTTCGGTCAGCGCGAGCCTCTGCGACAGGCGCAGGACGTGCGTGTCAACGACCACGCCGTCAGGTTTGCCGAAAGAGTTCCCGAGGACCACGTTGGCCGTCTTGCGCGCGACGCCGGGCAGCGCGAGCAGTTCATCAATCGTCTGCGGCACTTCGTCGCCGAACCGTTCGTGGATCAGGCGGGCAGCCCCCTGGATTGACCGGGCCTTGTTTCGGTAAAAGCCCGTCGGGCGGATGTCCCGCTCAAGCTCCGCTGTCGGGGCTTTCAGGTAATCGGCGGGCTTCCGGTATTTCCGAAACAGGTCGGCCGTCACGATGTTGACCCGTTCGTCGGTGCATTGCGCCGAGAGGATCGTGGCGATGAGCAGCTCGAACGGGCCGGCGTGGTTGAGCGCGCAACGGGCGTCCGGGTATTCGCGTTTCAGAATCCGGATCAGTTTGCGGGCGTGTTCTTTCAGGTCTTCGTGACTCTGCTTTTTTCGGGCTGGCATAATCAGGGTGCAGTAGCTCTGAAGGCGAAATGGAATACGGATGAAACAGATGAAACTGATCAGGGCGGATCAGATCCGTTTCAATCCGCCGCATCCGTCCGATCCGTGTCCCATTCCGACTACACGTCACACAGCTTCACCGCTTCGCGCAGCGAGGTCAGCGGGTCGCGCTTCGGCACGAATTCGTGGGCGACGGTGCCGGTGTAGCCGGTCTCCAGAATGGCGCGCATGACGGCGGCGTAATTGAGTTCCTGAGTGTCGTCAATTTCATTGCGACCGGGGTTGCCGCCCGTATGGTAATGGCCGATCCACTGGTGGTTGTTCTTGATGAAGCGGATGATATCGCCTTCCATAATCTGGACGTGGTAGATGTCGAAGAGGATTTTGAAATTCGGAGAGTTGACCTGCTTTGCGACCTCAACGCCGAAGTTCATGTGGTCGAACTGGTAATCGGGGTGATTCACCTTCGAGTTCAGATACTCGAAATGGAGCGTGATGCCGAGTTTCTCGGCGGTCGGCACGACGCGCCTGAAGAAGCTGACGCAGTTTGCGACGCCCTCCTGTTCGGAGATGCCGCGCCGGTTGCCGGAAAAACAGATCATGTCCTTCCAGCCCTCCTTCGCGACCATCGGCGCGGTCTCCATAAACTGCTTCTCCACTTTCTCGTGCGACTCCTTGTGATTGACCCCTTCGGTCAGGGTGCCGCAGCCGTAATTCATCGTCGAGATCAGCCCGTTCTTTTTGAGGGCCGGATAATCCTCAGGGGCCACCAGATCAATCCCGACCAGTCCCATTTCGGCGACCGCTCTGGCAAAATCCTCCATCGGAATTTTGTTGTAGCACCAGCGGCAGACCGACTGCCGGATGCGCCCTTTGAGCTTTTCTTTTGCCATGCCGGGCAGCGATGAGATGAGTGTCGCGCCAACCGCCGCCGAAGTCATCTTCAGCAGCGAGCGCCGGGAAAGCTTTTCGAATTCACTGGCCATATTCAACCTCCGCGGGAATCGGAATGGGAAATCAGAAACCAAAAATGACGGGTGGAAATGACAAAGCAACCGGGCGCAATGTAAGGCTTCATCCGAAAACCGTCAACCGTTTCGGCCCTCCGGACGTGAGCTTTCTGCCGGGCTCGCATGATAAAGTGCCCTCACTGTTTTGCGCATCACGGCTGTTTGATGGCGCAACTTTCATCATCACCTGAGGAAATCATGAAAGTCCTGATGACAGGCGCAACCGGACTGATCGGCAGGGCGCTCGGACGGTCGCTCGAAAACGACGGGCATACCATCGCCGCTTTGTCGCGCAGTCCCGATAAATCCCGCGTGCCATTTGCCGATGAAGCTTACGCGTGGCAGCCGGAAGCCGGGCCGCCCTCTGCGGAAGCTTTTGCCGGGGCTGAGGTCGTCATTCACCTGGCCGGCGAATCGGTCGCGGGGCGGCGCTGGAATGACGAACAAAAGCGCCGCATTCATGACTCAAGGGTGATCGGCACCCGCCACCTCGTGGCCGCCATGCAGGCTCTCTCTCGCCCGCCCGCCGCGTTCATCTGCGCTTCGGCGGTCGGGATCTACGGTGACCGCGGGGATGAATTGCTCGACGAACAATCGCCCGCCGGCACGGGCTTCCTGAGCGCGGTCTGCGAGGAGTGGGAGTATGAATCCAGGGGCACCGCTGCGTTCGGCGTTCGGGTGGCCCAATTGCGCATCGGCGTCGTCCTCAGCGCTGAGGGCGGCGCGCTCCGGCAGATGCTGCCGGTTTTCCGGCTCGGTCTCGCCGGGAAACTCGGCAGCGGGCGGCAGTGGTTTCCCTGGATTCACGTGGATGATGTCGTCGGCATCTTTCGCCACGTGATCGAAAGCCCGGCGACGAGCGGCCCGGTCAATGTCGTTGCGCCGGGCGTGGTGACGAATGCCGAATTCACCAGGGAACTGGCGCGGGCCCTGCACCGCCCGGCCTTCTTCGCCGCGCCCGAATTCGGGCTCAAACTGATGATGGGTGAAATGGCCGCAGTCGTTTTAGCCAGCCAGCGCGTTGTGCCCAAAGTTGCGCTGGCGACGGGGTACAGTTTTCGTTACCCTGACCTTCCTTCCGCCCTCGCAGAGCTGTTTGCAGAATCAACAGGCTGACCAGAACCAATCCGCGGCGGCGGCCGGCTCTCTGGTGAGTTTGGCCCGGTGATGTAGTAAGATCACACCGTCTCAGTTCTCAAATCTACAGCGCCAGAAACATTCGTAGTCAGTAACAGCAGATGCCCCGTGTTGGAATCCGGTGAGCTGGAAATCACCAGCGCCTGACATCTTTTCGCTACCCGTTCTGAAGTATGGTCTGGAGTGAAGACTATTGGAATTCTCTGGAGCAGCAGACAAGGAGCGCGGCGCTGGCCGCCCGGTCGGAGTCTGTCGCGTGGGAACTGATCGTCAGACAGGCGCGCCACGTGCTGAAGTCCTACAGCACCAGCTTCTTCATCGTTACGCGCTTCCTGCCGCCGCCCAAGCGCGCCAGAGTCGAGGCCATCTACGCCGCCGTCCGTTACCCGGATGAGATCGTGGACACCTTCCGCCTCCCGCCTGGTGAACGCGACCGCCTGCTCGACGAATGGTCTGACGGCTATGAGCTGGGGCTCGACGCCGGGGCAATTCACGAAGCCCTGAACTGCGGCGTGCCCGTCTTTCTCGCCAGCTTTTGCAAGGTCGTCAACGAATGCGGCATCCCGCCCGAGCATTACCGCGCCTTCATTGATGCCATGCGCCACGACGTGCGACCGCGGCGGTTTGGCACGCTCGATGACCTGATTGACAATTACATTTATGGCAGCGCCATCGTGGTCGGCTACTTCCTGACTTATGTTTACGGCGCGGCGACGCCGGTTGATTTTGAGCGCGCACTCGGGAGCGCGCGCGCGCTGGGCATCGCCCTGCAACTGACCAATTTCCTGCGCGACGTGAGCGAGGACCAGCGGCGCGGGCGGCTATACCTGCCGCTCGATCTGGTGCGCGGGGAGGGCATTGACGAAGTTGACACGAATGACCGCTCGCAGCACCCGGCACTGGCCCGTGTGCTGCAACGCCTGACCGTGATCGCTGATGACTATTACGCAAAATCGCTGGCCGACCTGGACGCCTTCGCCGCCGACAGCCGCGTCGCGATCCGCGCCTGCATTGACGTCTACGGCCAGCTGAATGCGCAGATCGCCCGCAGCCGGCGCGGCATCCTGCACCGCGAAAGCGTCCCGATGACGCGAAAATTCAGAGTGCTGCCGACCAGCAAATACTGGCGCCTGCCGCTGGAGTATCTGAGGGCATAGAGCCGAACAAGCATGCAAAGAACCGCAGAGATCATGGATCAGACCGCAGGCGGAAAGCCGATTGTCGCAAGCCGGCCATCGGCCGCCCATCGGCCAATGCCTTTGGTCATCATTATCGGTGCGGGCCTGGGGGGCTTGAGCGCCGCGATTCACCTGCGTCTGGCCGGTCACGCGGTCACGATTTACGAAGCCAATCCGCTGGTCGGCGGGCGCGCGAACCGGATCGAGCGCGACGGGTTTCGTTTCGATACGGGCCCCTCGCTCGTCAATTACCCGTGGGTGTTTGAGCAGCTCTTTGCCGCCGCGGGACGCAACTTTCACGATTATGTCAGCCTGATTTCGGTTGACCCTTCAGTCAGCTTTCAGTGGGCTGACGGGACGCGCTTCACGTTGTCGAGCGACCTGTCACGATTGCTTGAGGAGTGTGAGCGGGTCGAACCCGGCTCGCGCACGGGCGCGCTGGCCTGGTTGCGCGACGCGGAGGCGAAGTATCGGGTGTCGTTCGACAAGCTGGTCTGTCGCAACGTGGACAATCCGCTCAAGTGGATGGAGCCACTGTCATTCGGTGAGATACTGAGGATGGGCATCTGGCGCTCGCTCGACGGTGAACTGAAACGGTTTTTCAAGAGCCGGTACATTCGCGAGGCGCTGGGTTCTTACGGGATGTATCTGGGCGGATCGCCTTTCGACCTGCCGGGGTTGTTTTCAATCCTGCCTTACGGCGAACTCGCTTACGGCCTGTGGCTGCCGAAGGGCGGGGTTTACGCGCTGGTGGAGGGGATTGAAAAACTCGCCCGCGAACTCGGCGTGGTGATTCACACCGATGCGCCGGTGAAAAGGATCGTCACGCGCGGCGGCAAAGCCACGGGCGTTCGGCTGGCCGACGGCACGCTTCACGAAGCAGATGTTGTTCTCTCCAACGTTGACGTGCCGACCACGAATACGAAGCTGCTCGGTGATGAACCGGCCGCGCGGCGGATGAAAGATAAAGCGGCAAAATTGCGCATGACTCCGGGCGTGCTGACGTTTTACTGGGGCATTCGCGGCAGGGTCGAAAACATCGGCCATCACACGATCTTTCTACCGGACGGGTTTCGCGCGGCTTTTGATGAACTCTTCAAACACAAACGCATCCCTGAACAGTTGCCGTTTTACATAGCCGTGCCGTCGGAGACTGACCCCGGACTTGCCCCGCCGGGTGACACGGCAATGTTCGTGCTGGCGCCGACGCCCTTGCTCGGTGAAATGCCGCATGTAGACTGGCAGACCAGGGTGCCGCAGATCAAAGCGCACGTGATCGAGCGTTTGCATCAGCACGACATTCATCTCGACCCGGCGCGGATTGTGGTCGAAGAAATCTTCACCCCGGCTGAATGGAGCCGGCGTTTCGGTTTATACAATGGTTCGGCTTTCGGCGCGGCGCATGGCCTGTTTGAAGTCGGGCCGTTCCGGCCGCGCAACTATTCATCCGAAATCGAAGGCCTGTTTTACGTCGGCGCCAGCACGACGCCGGGCACCGGCCTGCCGATGGTCGTACTCGGCGGGAAACTCGTCGCGGAAAGAATCAGAGAGAGTCTGAATGTACATTGAGCGTTATGGATCAGGGCCGGAAATTTATTTGGGGCTGCACGGGTGGAGCGGCGATCACACCACGTTTGCGCCGCTCACACGCCTGCTGCCCGCAGGCGCGACGCTGTACAGCGTTGACCTGCCGGGCTGCGGCGCTTCTCCTGCCCTGAATGAACTGACGCTTGAATCCGTCGGTAAGGCAATCGCGGAAACAATTTGTTCAATTGACTCCGCTGAAATCACCGTCGTCGGCAGTTGCAGCGGCGGGCTCTACGGGCTGGTCGCCGCGCGTGACGAGGAAGCGCGAAAGAGGGTCAAACGCTTTGTGCTGATTGATCCGTACGCGTACTTCCCCTGGTACTTCAAAATCTTCGTCGCAAAAAGCCTTGGCAATATTGGTCGTTATGCATATTACACGGCCTTCGCCAATCCCGTCGGGCGCTGGATGACCAATCTGTCGCTGAAGAAACATCGCACCGAAGAGGCCCACCTGACGCAGTCATTCACGGCGGTCAATCACGCGATTGCGTATCGCTACCTGCAACTGCTCGCCGACATCCCCGGCGTAGAATGGTTCGGAGATTATCAAATGGCGATTGACATCGTCTGCGGCGAGAAGACCTTCGGCGCGGCGAAGCAATCGGCGCGGATGTGGCAGCGCGTCTGGCCGCAGGCGCGGTTGCATGAACTGAAGGGCGCGGGGCACCTGCCGATTGAAGAGGCCGCCGGACAGTTGAGCGGCATCATCTTTGCGAAAGATTCACCGGATGCGGCGGACTCGCCGGTGCCGGTCGCGCGAACTTCCCCACTGGTCGTCTGAACCCCCTGAAACCGTATGACCGATTCACTGTCGAATTTTATTGCTGACTATCGCCCGGCGATTGAAACGGCGCTCGAAGCGCATCTGCCGCTCAGCACGCGGTGTGAGACCGGGCGGCTCAATGAGGCGCTGCGTTACGCCGTCTTCCCCGGCGGCAAGCGCTGGCGCCCGATGTTCACGCTGCTCGGCGCGCTGCTCGTCGGCGGGGCGGTGAAGCGTGCGCTGCCGGCGGCGTGCGCCGTCGAATTCCTGCACACGAGTTCGCTCATTCTGGATGACCTGCCGGTGATGGATGACGCCGAATTGCGGCGGGGCCGCGCGGCCCTGCACGTCGCTTACGGCGAGGGCATGGCGCTGCTCGCGTCGCTCGCCCTGCTCAACCAGTCGTACTCGCTGCTGGCCTGCGCGGCTCGCGACGGAGCAGACGCCATCGCCGCCAGCCGGCTGATCTGCGAGGCGACGCGATGCATCGGCAGCAACGGGATGATCGGCGGACAGGTCGCCGACATCGAGATGCGCTCGACGCGCGCGGGTGCCGAGGCGCTCGCGAGCCGCAACCTGAAAACTACCGCGCTGACGCGGCTGATGATGACGAGCGGCGCGATTGCCGTCGGCGCTGCCGAAAATGAGATTGCCGCGCTCGCCCATTTCGGCGAATCCCTGGGTGCGGCGTATCAGGTTTATGACGACGTGCTGGATGAACTCGGCGAATGTGAGTCGCTCGGCAAAACCGTGCGGCAGGACGCGCGGCACGCGCGCCCGTCTTTCGTTGCCGAACTCGGCATTGAGGGCGCCTGCCGCCTGGCGGCGAGCCTGATCGAAGAAGGGAAGTCGGCGCTGGCCGAACATTTCGCTGATTGCCCCGAAGTGAGCCTGCTCAGTGAGGCGGCTGACTGCATTATCGGCGGGGCCGTCAACCCGGCCACAGCACTCGTGCAAAGCGGAAGCTGATTGCCATCCGATGTTGACTCTCACAGAACTGATCTGTTTCCCCCCGGCCGCGTGCCTCTGCCTCGTCGTCGTCAACGTCCTCTTCTGGCCGAAAGTCAGGCGAAGCGGGCACGCGCGACCGCGCAGTGTCTCCCTGCTCGTCCCGGCGCGCAACGAAGAGAAGAACCTTCCGGAATGCCTCGATGCCGTGCTGCGACAGGGCGACGTGATCGCGGAGGTTCTGATTTACGACGATCATTCAACTGATCACACCACACGCATCATCGGTGAGTACGCGCGTCGTGACGGGCGAATCAGGCGCGTGCCCGCGGTTCCGCTCGAACCCGGCTGGTGCGGCAAGAATTTCGCCTGCGCGCAGCTGGCCGCCGCGGCCCGAGGGGAATGGATTCTTTTCATTGACGCGGATGCGCGGCTGACTGACGGCGCGGCGGCGCGGATGCTGGCAGAAGCGGAAGCACGCAAGCTGACTTTTCTGTCGTGCTGGCCCGGACTCGACATGCGGAGCTTCTGGGAAAAAGTGTTGATGCCGCTGCTCAATTTCGCCGTCTTTACGCTCTACCCCGCGCCGCTGGCGTTGCGGCGACCGGAGACAGCCTCCCTGGGGCTGGCGCATGGCGCGTGCATGCTCTTTCATCGGGCCGACTACGAAGCCTTCGGCGGGCATGCGGTCGTGCGCGACGAGATATTTGAAGACACCGTGCTGGCGCGGTTGTGGCGCGCTTCGGGCAGGCGCGGGCTGGGCCTGGACGGGCAGGATGTCGTGCGGGTGCGGATGTATACTTCGCTCGGCGGAATCTGGCAGGGCTTTCAGAAGAATTTCTTCCCGGCATTCCGGCGACAATCGAGCTTCTGGCTCTTCCTGCTCTTCCATCTGGTCATTTTTCTGCTGCCGTTCGTGCTTTTGATTGCGGCCCGCAACACTGCAATCGTGTCTGCCGCTCTCGGCGTGCTGCTCATACGCCTGCTGCTGGCGCTGCGCTTCCGTCATCCGCTCTGGAGCGTGCTGCTGCACCCGCTCGGCGAAACGGTCCTGATTCTGATCGGCCTGTTCTCGTGGTGGAAATGCCAGAGCGGCAGGGGAGTTGAATGGAAAGGCAGGCAGTATCAGACGACGGAAGTCAGAAGTCAGAAGTCAGAAGTCGGAAGCGTCCGAACGTAAATCCGGATTCCTTTTTGATCCGGCTTCAGCGTCCCGGGTTTTATGAGTCAACGCAGAGTAGTAATCATCGGAGGCGGGCTTGGTGGCTTGGCGACAAGCTTGCGGCTTGCAGCCCAAGGGTGGAATGTGACCGTTTGCGAAGCGGGCGGCAGTTTCGGCGGCAAGATGAACCGGTGGTGCGAGCGCGGGTTTCGCTTCGACACGGGGCCGTCGCTCGTCACTATGCCCTGGGTTTTTGCCGAACTGTTTGAAGCCCTCGGCAGCCGCCTTGAAGATCATCTGGAACTGATGCGGTTGCACCCGATTGCGGCCTATTCGTATGACGACGGGACGCAGTTTGTTCACACAACAAACATGCCCGAATGGCTCGGAACAGTCAGGCAGCTTGACCGGCGCGACGTTGACGGGTTCTTCAGGTTTATGGAACTCGGTTCGCGGCTCTATGAGGTGTCGAAGGATACCTTCCTGCGCCGCCGTCCGCTCGACTGGATGAATGCGACGAATCCGGCCGGGTTGACGCAGATGCCGTGGCGCTACGCGTGGGGCAATTATCACAAAGCCGTCGCCGCGCACTTCAGCAGCCCGCACCTGCAACAGCTTTTCGACCGTTACCCGACTTACGTCGGTTCATCGCCTTACAAGTCGCCGGCGACGCTGGCAGTAATTCCCTTCATCGAATACGCGTTCGGCGGGTGGTACATCAAAGGCGGCCTGTACCGTCTGGTCGAAACTCTGCTTGAGTTCGCCGGGCAGTTGCGGGTCACGATGCTGCTCAAAGCCGAAGTGGCGCGGATTGAACAGGACGGCGGCAGGGTCACAGGCGTGCAACTGGCTGACGGCACCAGGCTGCCCGCGGATGTGATCGTGATGAACGGCGATGCGTCGAATGTCCCGGCCCTGATTGCAAACGGGAATGGGCATCTGAAGGCTCACCCCATGCCGCCAGCGGAAAGATCAATGTCAGGGCTCGTATTCCTGTTCGGCGTGAAGCGCACGATGCCCGAAATCCATCACCATCAGGTCTTCTTTTCGGCTGATTATGGAAGGGAGTTTGCGCAGCTCTGGGATGAGCGCCGCTTCCCCGAAGACCCGACGGTTTACGTCAACGCGCCGAGCCGCAGTGACCGTTCAATCGTGCCGGATGAAGGGGAGATTTTATTCGTCATGGCGAACGCCCCGGCGAATGATGGTGAGTGGAATGAAGGAGACATCCGTGAAGCGCGGCGGCGTGTGATGGCCAGATTGCGGCGCGGAGGGTTCCCCGACATTGAAAACGAAATAGTCGTTTCCGACGTCTGGACTCCGCGGCGGCTCGGCAGCCGTTACCTGATGCCCGGCGGCGCGATTTACGGCACGCACTCGCAGGGCTGGCGGAAAGCCTTCCTGCGCCCGCCGAACAAGGACCGGAAATATCAGGGCCTCTATTACGTCGGCGGCAGCACGCACCCGGGCGGGGGGACGCCGATAGTCCTGCGTTCCGCGCAGATCACGACCGAACTGATCGGCAGGTATGAACGCGCATAGCATTGCGACCAGAACGGCCTTTTATCTGCTGATTGCCATTTACCTGGTGATGTGGGCGGGCGGCATCGGCTCGCACCTGCTGCGCGGCGCGCCGCCGACGAACGCATCCTGGGCATCGCCGCTCTTTCTTTTTCTCTCCGGCCTGATCGTCTTTGTGACGACGGCGAAAAACGACTGGTGGAAACTGCTGGTGATCGGTCTGCTCGGCCTGACGGCTGAGGCGGTTGGCGTGCAGTCCGGCTTCCTGTTCGGCGTTTACCGTTACACTTCGGTTCTGCAGCCGCAGTTGCTCGGCGTGCCGGTCGTGATGGCCTGCGCGTGGTTCGTGCTGGTCGCTTACCTCAGGCAGATGCTGCAACCCTTCAGGCTGCCCGCGTGGCTTGACGTTCTGGTTGCCGGCGCATGGATGACCGCGATTGATCTGGTGATTGACCCGCTCGCCGCCGGGCAGCTCGGGTACTGGCGCTGGGAACAGGCCGGGGATTATTACGGCATCCCGGCGCGCAACTTTGCCGGCTGGTTCGTCGTGAGCCTGGTGATTTTCACCGCCGTGCGAAAACCCTGGCGGCTGAATGCGGCTGCGATTTACCTCGGCCTGAGCATGGTGGTTTTCTTTACCGCCATTTCATTCGCTCATAATTTAATGCTGGCCTTCGGGATCGGGCTGGGACTTTGTGCGACTCATTTTATCGTCGCTCAGGTGGCGAGGTCAGGGGGGAGGCTGATCAATCCTGCAACGTCCGGCGCCCATCTTTCCAAACAACTGCTCTAATATCCCTTCAAAAAATAACTCAACGATTTGCCCTGCCCGGCAGTATAAGTAAGTGACAGACGCAAGCCGGGTGAAACGGGCACTGGATGCAAAACGAATTAACGATCAACCTCGCTGCCATCTCCGCGATGGCCGAGCGCCGCGAAGATGAGCAGGGCGGCCCGGCTGCCCCCGCGGCGCTCGCATCGCTCGTGGCGCGCGCCCGCGGCGGCGAGGCGGACGCCTTTGAGGAGATCATTCTGCTTTACCAGCGGCAGGTGCTGGGCATTGCCGGCCGCCTGCTCGGCAACAGTGACGACGCGCGGGACGCCGCTCAGGAGGTCTTCCTCCGGCTGCACAAATACCTGCACCGTTTCGACGAAGAGAGGGCGTTGTCGCCGTGGCTCTACCGCGTGACGGTAAATGTCTGCCGCGACATCGGTCGCCGCCGCCGCTCGGGCTCAACCCTCTCGCTCGAACAGGAACACGAGCAGGGCAGGCTCGATCATCTGGCCGCGCATCACGACGTTGAGGGCGAAATCGGCAGGGCTCAGGAAAAACAGATCATCGCCGCCGCGCTCGCCACGTTGCCTGAAAAGGAACGCGCCGCCGTCGTCCTCAGGGACATTGTTGGGTTGGAAACCAGGGAAGTGGCGCGCATCCTCAGGACCAGCGAATCCACCGTCCGCAGCCAGATCAGCATGGCGCGGGTCAGGATCAAGAGGTACCGCGACAAGGTACTCGGCAGGGGGAAATGATGACGAGACAGACGACAATTCATCTGACGGCCCTGCTGGCACTGAACTCAATGGTCATCGCCCTGGTCGGGCAGGAGAAATTCGAGATCACACTCAGGCACAATGATCAGAAGGAGCTTCAGACCAGGGAGCAGTTGCAGAGGCTCGTAGCGGCGCACGACCTGTCGAAGTGGGTTTTCACGAGGAAGCTTGCGATTGACAGCGACCGCAGCGTGATCCCGCACAGCCATCCCGTATTGACGCTCAGCGTGCGGCACCTGAAGGACGATGAACTGCTGCTCTCGACCTTCGTGAATGAACAGCTGCACTGGTTCCTGACGCAGAACGAGGAGAAGACGGAGGCGGTCGTTAAGGAACTGCTCGCGCTCTTCCCGAAAGTCCCGTTCGGCTCGCTTGAAGGCGGGGACAGTGAGGAATCAACTTACCATCATCTGATCGTCAACTGGCTGGAGTATCAGGCCGACAGGGAACTGATGGGGGAGCTGAAGGCCAGACAGGTGATCGAGTTCTGGTGTACGGATCATTACACGTGGATTTACCGGACGGTGCTTGAGCAGGATCGCAAAATCGGGCGGCTGCTTTACCAGAACAGACTGGAGCCGGGGCTCCCGGCCCAGAAATGAAAAGCTGGTGGGAGTTATGAACTGTCAGAAGTACGAACAACTGATTGCCCTGTATGTCGAAGGCGACCTCGCGGAGCGTGAATCCGCGAAGGTCGCCAGTCATCTGACGCTCTGTGAGCCGTGCCACCAGTTCGCGGATGATTTGCGGGAGAGCCAGCACGCGCTGCGCGCCGCGCGTGCGGATGAGTTTTCAGAAGCGATGCTCGCCGACCTGCGCCGCTCGGTGATGAGCGAGATCACGCTCAGGCCGGCAGCCAACGGTTTCTGGAGCCAGTTCTTCAGGCCATTGCGCTGGCAGTACGCGACGCTCGTGGCCGTGCTGGTGCTGCTTGCCGGATCAGGAGCCTGGCTTTACTTCAAACCGAACGGCACGAGCCCGCCCATCGCGAAAAGGCGGCCTGAAAGAACTGGCGGCAACTCTGGCGGAAAAGCTCAGCAGGAACCCTTGCCGCAGAACGATACGGCGAGAGTTAATTCTGCACCGCGACACCGCAGCAGGTCAGCCGCGCCGAAAAGGAAAGCCGAAGCCGTGCCGGATCTGATAGCTTCTTCTGGCGAACAGCCTGTACCTGCTCCCGCACTGCCGCCCGCAGTGCCAGTCACCGAGCTGGGCGTTGATCAAAGCAGTCTGGTGAAGGGGCTGACGATGCTTCAGTCGGAACCGCTTGCCGGGCCGGACACAGAAAATGATTCTCAACTGCCGTCGGACGTTGCGCCTGTTGCCACCAAAGCAGCACCGCCGTCTGATGACAACAAGGTCAGAATGGAAATCCAGACGCGCGATCCGAACGTCCGCATCATCTGGTTCGTGAACAGGGAGCCGCGCCGCGCGGACACTGAATAACTTCATCATTCCGGGAGATAACAATGAAACTCAAAGCAATCTTACAACTCTGTCTGCTCTTACTGCCTGCCCTGACCGCGCCGGCATTGGCGCAAAGCGACTCAAGGAGGATCCCCACTCCCACCGCGAACGCCCCGGCAGCCGGGATGGAGGCGGTGATCGTTGACGTCAAACATAAAGATCCCAGCCAGATCGTGGACGTGGTTCGCTTCCTGGCGAGCGAGCGTGGGGTGGTCAACTCAAACCGTGAGCTGCGGACAATCGTGATTCGTGATTTCCCGGAAAATATCGCGACAATCAAAGCCGCGATCGCGCGGCTGGACGTCGCGGAAACCAGAAATCCGCTGCCTGTGCAGGACAATTATGAGGTGCAACTCTACCTGATCGCCACGTCGCGCACGTCCGCTGATAAAACTGACCTCCCGGAGGGGCTGGGGCCGGTGATTACGCAGATGAAGGAGACCCTGAAGTATCAGGGCTATCGTTACATCACGACGTTTCTCAATCGCGTGCAGAACTACGAGAACGTTAACGCCAGCGGCATTACCAGCCCGATCTTCCCGATAGCGACTGACACCGGCAAGTCCTTCTACAAGTACAGATACACCCTCCAATCAGCAACTGATGCCAGTGGAAGGGAGTCCATCCGGCTCCAGAATTTCAGCTTCAATGTGAGTATTCCGCTGCCGACGCCGGTCGTTGGCGCTGGCACTTCGTTTCAGTATACCGATGTCGGCATCAACACATCGGTGGTGCTGCATGAGGGCGAAAAGGTCGTGGTAGGAACCGCAAACCTTGGCTCCTCCGATGAGGCGGTCATCGTGGTGGTCTCAGCCAGGAAGATCAAGTAAACAGCGACTTCAACAGGCCCCGCCCATCCGGGCAGGGCGCTCACCCGAATGGAGATGAAATTAACTGTCGGCGATAAGCCGTGGGGAGTCGTGTGCCCGCGCGGTTGATTGCGCCGCCCGTGCTTTCGGAGGATGTATGCTGATTTCAACCCACAGGATTTCGCCCGCCGTTTTTCAGGTTTTCCTGACGCTCCCGCTGCTCTTTTTCGCCCTGTCCTGCGCCGCCATGGCGCAGCAGGAAGGGGCTTCCTCGGCCGCCGCTGCCCGCGCCCGTTATTTGTCCGAGGCGGGACTGCCTCCCGCCTCGCGTGAGGTCGCCGTCGAAGAGTTCATCAACTACCACCGCCATCAGATCGGGCGCCCGAGGGCCGGCGAGGCGGTGGCTATGGATGTGCGCTGGGGGAATGAGCAGACAACCGGCGCCGGGCGCGAAGCAGTCCTGCAAGTCGGGTTCAGCACGGCTCTGGCAAACGACCGGGAGCAGTTGCCGCCGATCAATGTGGCACTGGTGATTGACCGGAGCGGCTCGATGGCCGATGCGGACAAGATTTCCAGAGTCAAAGCCGCCCTGCTGACACTGGTCTCTCAGCTCCGCGAAACGGACATTCTCTCAATCGTCGTCTTCGATTCGGAAGCGCAGGTCCTCTTGCCGGCCTGCACCCTCGCAGATCGAGAGGCCGTCAGGCGGGTGATTCGACAGATTGAACCCGGCGGCTCCACTAATATTCATGCGGGACTGATGCTGGGGTATCAGGAGGCCCTCAGGAATTGCCGGAAAGAGGCGGCCAATCGAGTCATCCTGCTGACCGACGGGATTGCCAACCGGGGGGTGACTGACCCGGAGCGGATTGCCCGGGATTCTCTGCGGTTCAATGATCTGGGCGTTGATCTTTCCACCATCGGCGTCGGCCTCGACCTGAATAAGGATCTGCTCCGCCAGCTCGCCAAAAGCGGGCGCGGGCTGTTCCATTTCATCGCAGACGCCCAGGACATCGAGAAAGTCTTTCTCAGGGAATTCCAGAGCCTGGTTTCGCCCGTGGCCGCCGAGCCGAATGTGGAGATTGACTACGATCCGGGGCTGGAACTGGTCCGGCTCTACGGCTATGAGCCGCACTTTCGCAAGTGCGGGCTGACGCTCCGACTGGACAACATGAACAGCGGCCTGACCCAGGTCGTTTTGTTACGCTTCAGGGCCGGGCGAAGCGTGCCGGACGATTCGCCGCTGCCGGTGAGGGTCCGCTTCAGTTATTACGACCTCGGGCGGAAGAAACAGTTCGTCAGGATTGAGGAGTCATTCATCACCGTGAAAGACGGCCCTCCGGGCGACATGCTGAGAGATCCCGAGGTGGGAAAGAACTACAGTATAGCTTTACTGGCGGAGGCGATCCGGGACATGGCGGCGGCCTGCGAGGCGCGGCGCTTTCGGGAAGCGGAGAATCTGCTCACGGCCGCGATTGCCGGCACAAACCAGCGTTACCCGAACCTGGAAGACGAAGACGTCAGGCGAACGTTGCAGATTGCCCTGAAGTATCAGGACACTCTCAAAAGATACAATCAGTACCGGGGCTCAGAGAGTGACAGGTAAGCGCGATAGTGGGAACAGACAGGTATTTCGGCTCGAAACTTCTGAACGGTTGATGCTGATCAGCTACGGAAGCAGGGCGCGGCGAGAGTCAGTTACTGTTCGCTCGCCGCGCCTCTCACATTATTCCGTTACTATCCTTCACTCATCCACGGCCACCAGACTCGCTTCCTTCCCTTTCTTCTCATCCACGAACCAGAGCAGGATCATCCCGACGATGAAGAACGCCGCGATTGACAGGATCGCCGGGCGCTGGCTGCCGGTGGTTCTCGACACGGTGCCGAAGACGAGGGGGCCGAGGAAGGCGAGCGCCTTGCCCGCGATCCCCAGGAAGCCGAAAAATTCCGCGGCGTTCTTTTTCGGCGTGAACAGCGCGAGCATGCTGCGCGTCACCGACTGGCATGAGCCCATCCCGATGCCGACCAGCGTGGCCGCGACGTAAAAAGTCGTGCGGTCCTGGGCCAGATACGCGACGGTGACCGCGACGATCCAGATCGTCAGCGAAATGAAGATCGTGCGCTTCTGGCCGATCCGGTCGGCGACGAAGCCGAACGAGAACGCCCCGGCCGCGGCGACGACGTTCAGGAGAATGAACATGACGGCGATCTCGCCGGTCGTCATCCTGATCGTCGTGCTGGCGTAGAGCGCCGCGAAGTAGATCACCGTGACGATGCCGTCGTTGTAAACCAGAAACGCGATCAGCAGCTTGAACAGCTCGCCGTAACGGCGCAGGTGGCCGAGCGTGTGTTTGAGCTGGTGAAAGCCGACGGTCAGATAAGTTTCGCCCGGCGGCAGCTTCTGCGGGGTGCTGCGGTCACGCAGGAAGAAGAACGTCGGGAGGACGGCGAGGGCGTAATAACATGCGACCACTACGGGTATCAGCCGCGCGAGTGAGAGCTGTTGCGGGGTCGGGTTGTCAACAATGTTGCCGGCCAGCGGGTAACACAGCACCATCGCCACCAGCCCGCTCGCGTAACCCATCGCCCATTTGAACCCCGAAATCCGCCCGGCATTCGTCTCGTCTGAAATCCCCGGCAGGAAGCTGTCAATGAACACCCCGCCGCCCGCAAAGCCGATGTTGGCGATGATGTAGAGCCCGAGCCCCAGGTAAACCATCCCGGGTCCGACGAACCAGAGCGAGGCCGTGAAGAAGATGATCGTCAGCGCGCAGACGGCGAGAAACTTTTTGCGGCTGCCGGAGAAATCGGCGATGGCCCCGAGGATCGGCGCGAGGAGTGCCACGATGATTTCGGAGATCGAGGCCGCCGTCCCCCACAGAAAGTCGGCGCGCCCCGAATCGCCGACGACTATTTTGCTGTAGTACGGCGCGTACAGCGCCGTGACGATGACGGTCGTGAAGGCGGAATCCGCGACGTCGTACATGCACCAGCCGAGAATTTCCTTTCTGGTGACCGGCGGTTGCGGCGGTGGGGTACTTGTCATAGGGTGATATCGAGAGTGAGATGGCTGATGCCTGGTTAGTAGGGGCCGCGAATAGACTGCGCCACTTTCTCTTCGTAGAACCTTTGCAGTTCCCGGTGCGTCTCTTCGCCGAGCGGCGGCAGATCCGAAGTGGCAGCGTTACTCGCGACCTGCTCCGCTCTGGTCGCGCCGGGGATGACGACGGTGACCGCGTCGTCATCGAGGATCCACCGCATCGCCCATTGCGCCATCGTCATGCCGGGCGGGACTGCCGGGCGCAACTCTTCCACCAGATCAATGCCAGTTTCAAAGGGAATTCCGGCAAACGTCTCGCCGACGTTGAAAAGCTGTCCGTCGCGGTTGAAATTGCGGTGATCACTGGCGGCGAAGCGGGCCTGTTTTGTCAGTCTGCCGCCGAGCAGCCCGCTCGCCAGCGGCAGGCGAATGATGAGCGCCACGGACTTCGCTTTCGCGGCCTCAAACAGCGCGTGGATCGGTTTCTGCCGGAATAGATTGAAGATGATTTGCAGTGAACTCAGCCCTTCCTGCTCAAGGCAGAGCAGGGCTTCTTCCATTGATTCGACGCTCGCGCCGAAATTCCTGACCTTCCCTTCGCGCTTCAGCTTTCTGAGCCATTCAAAGACTTCACCGCGCCGCATTACTTCGGTCGGGATGCAGTGCAGCTGCGTCAGGTCGAGCGCTTCCGTCCGCAACCTGCGCAGCGACGCTTCGGTCGCCCCCCTGACCGTCGCTTCAGTGTAATTGTTCGGATAGATTCCGTTCCGGCCAAGTTTGGTCGCAACAAAGACAGGAGGGCGGGTTGATCTGAGAAAGCTGCCGATCAGTTCCTCGCTGCGGCCGTTGCCGTACACATCCGCCGTGTCGAAGAAGTTGACGCCGCATTCGACTGCTTTTGCCAGAATGGCGTGAGCCTCCCTGTCGGAAACGTCGCCCCAGTCCGCGCCGCCGATCTGCCAGCAGCCCAGGCCGATTTCGGAAGTCGCAAAGTCAGTGTGATCGAATGTTCTGAATTTCATCAGTCATTGCCGGGCACTCACAGCGCTCTGGGCGGGGCACAGAACGGCGAAAGCGGAAAAGCAGGAAGCCGCGGCAGCCCACCGCCTTTCCACTTTACCCTTTTTACTTCGCTCACCTCACTCCCAGCAGCAGATCAATGACGAGCTGATCCAGCCGTTCGTAAGGCAGCCTCTTCTTCGCCAGTTCGAAGCGATCAAGGTTCAGGTTTTTGATCTGCTCGGCGCGCTCTTTGGTGAACCTGAGCGGCACGGGTTCGAATGAAGAGTCGGTTGATCCGATCTCGGCGAGCAGCGCCTGAATCTCCTTGTCCTCACTGAATCGCCGCGCCTTCTCTTTGAAGATCAGGTAATTTCGCATGCAGCCGGCGGCGAAATCCCAGACGCCTTCGGCGTCCTCGCTGCGGTAGGCGTGCGCATCAAAGTGGCGCGAGCCCTGGTAGCCTTTCTCTTCGAGCAGCTTGACGAGGAAGAAGAGGTTCTTGATGCCTTCCGAGCCGAAGCGCAGGTCCTGGTCGAAGCGCGGGCCCTTCTGGTCATTCAGGTCAATGTGGAAGAGCTTGCCCGCTTCGAGCGCCTGCGCGACGACGTGGTAGAAATTGAGGCCTGCCATCTGCTCGTGGCCGACTTCGGGGTTGACGCCGACCATTTCGGGGTGATCGAGCGTGTTGATGAAGCCAAGGTATGCGCCGGTCGAGGGGAAATAAATATCGCCGCGCGGCTCGTTCGGCTTGGCCTCCAGGGCGAATTTGTAACCGTAGCCCTGCGAGATGTTGTATTCGCAGAGGAAGTTCATCGCCTCGCGGAACCATTTGATCGCCTCGCAGGCGTCTTTGGCCGCGTCAGCTTCGGCGCCCTCGCGCCCGCCCCAGAAGACGTAAACTTTCGCGCCGCATTCGGCGCCGAGGTCCATCGAGCGCATCGTCTTCTGAACGGCGTAGAGCCGGACTCGCGGGTCGTTGGAAGTGAACGCGCCGTCCTTGAAGGCGGGGTCACTGAACAGGTTGGTCGTCGCCATCGGCACGCACATCCCGTAATCCGCGAGCGCGGCTTTGAAGTCGCGGACGATCCGGTCACGTTCGGCGGGCGTCGCGTCAATTGGGACCAGATCATTGTCATGGAAATTCACGCCGTAAGCGCCGAGTTCGGAGAGGCGTTTGACCATCGTGACCGGTGAAATGACCGCGCGCGTCGGCTCGCCGAACGGGTCGCGGCCCGGATTGCCCACGGTCCAGAGGCCGAAAGTAAACTTGTGTTCTTTTTTGGGTTGAAGGTAGTTCATAACCGACTCCTTGAGAGATTGATGAAAACTGACTGGTGACACCGATGCGATGGTCGCGATTGTAGCTGACGCGCCGGTGAGGGGGAAGGGAGAGCGGGGGAGACGGGGGGATGGGGAGAGGGGACAGGGAGACAGGGGAAGGGGAGAGTGGGGGAGTTTTTCTCTCCCACTCTCCCCTTCCCTCTCCCCTTGTCCCTCTTCTGCCTTTAGTAGTTGCTGACGAAGACGGCGCTGCCGTCGGTTCCGGCGAATACGTTCGCGCCGCTGACGAACAACGAGCGGACGTTCGGGTTCTTCAGCTTGTAGCTGCCATTCTTCCAGCTCGTGCCGCCGTCCTTCGAGAAGAAGACGCCGCCAATCGTTCCGGCGAAGAGCTTTCCGCTCGAGGCCGCAACAGTCTGGATGTTGAGGTTCGTGATGCCCGTGTTGATCGGAGCCCATGTCGCGCCATTGGTGGTTGAGACGAAAACCCCGCCGCCGGTTCCGGCGTAGATATTCGCGCCGTCAACGGCCAGCGAGGTGACGTTCTCATTTGTCAGCCCGCTGGTCGTGCTGCCCACCTGCGTCCACGTGTCACCGAAATCACTTGAGTAGAAGATGCCGCCGCCATCCGTTCCGGCATACAGGTCTCTGGCCCCCACGAGGGCGAGCGCGCGGACGTTCAGGTTCGACAATCCGTTGTTGATCGAAACCCACATGTAATCGCTTGTGAGCGCCTTGATGATGCCGTTGTTGGTGGAGGCATAAATCTCCGGACCGTCCAGACCGTTCAGCATGGCGAAGGAAGTGACCGTTGAGCCGAGGGTGTAGCTGGATTCGACGGACGCCCACGTCGCGCCGTTGTCGCGGGAATAGAAGATGCCCTGCCCGTCGGTGCCGGCGTACAGGTCACTGCCGAACGCGGCGAGCGCCGTGTAATAGACGCTCGGCAGCGTGTCGCCGATGGACGTCCAGGTCGCGCCGTTGTCGGTTGACTTGAACATGCCCGACCCGTAAGTGCCGACGAACAGGGTCGAGTCGATCTGCGCGAAGCAGCGCGGGCGCGTCAGCGGAATGCCGGCGCTCGATGAAGTCCAGTTCTGGCCGTTATCGGCTGAGACATAGACGCCACCCTTCGTCCCGGCGAAGAGATTCGTCCCGACCGCGAGCAGTGAGAGGACCTCGCGGTTCCGCAGCCCGGCGTTCACCGGGTTAAAGTAGATGACGCTGATCAGCGTCGTGCGGTAAATCCCGGAGTTGAGCGTCCCGGCGTAAAGATTACTCCCGATCACGCTCAGCGTCGTGAGCGGCGCGCGCGGCAGCCCCATGTCAGCCTTCGTCCAGCTTGAGCCGCCGGCGGGCATCTCATAGACCGACTCGTTGACGGCGGCATAGATCTTCGTGCTGTAGATGGCCATGGCCGGGATCGTCAGCGGCGCGGTCGGCAGGCCCGTATTGACCGAAGTCCAGTTGTCGCCGTTGTCGGTCGAGACCGAAATGCCCTGATCCGTCCCGGCGTAGAGATTCGACCCGCTGACCCCGAGCGAAAAGACCCTGTTACTTTGCAGGCCGTTGTTCGCCGACGACCAGTTGTTGCCGTTGTCGGCGGTGCGGAAAACGCCGCCCCCTTCGGTAGCGGCAAAGAGCGTCGTGCCGCTGACAAAGAGGGTTCTGATGCGGTCATCCGTCAGGCCGTTGTTGACCAGCGTCCACGTCGCTCCGCCGTTAGTTGAACGATAGACCTGAGGAGTTCCGCCACCGGTGGCCAGGCCCGGCCGGCCGACGAAATAAGTCGTCCCGATTCTGGCGAAAGAAGTGATCGGCCCGCCTGGCGGCAGATTGCCATTGCTCGTGCCCCAGGTCGCGCCGTTGTCAGCTGACTTGAAGATCCCTTCGAATGTCCCGGCAAAGATCTTTCCGCTGCCGTCAGAATCCAGCGCGAAGATTTCCCCGCCCTCCGGGCCCGAAGTCTGTGACCAGTTGAGGATGGCGCCCACGTTGATCCTGACCTGTTTGACGTCACTCAGTGGCGGCGCGCCGTTATCCAGGACTTTGAAGTCCACGATGAAGGTGCCGACCTGATAAAAGTCAGGAGTCCAGGTGAAGCGCTTGTTCGCCGCATCAAAGTTCGCGCCCGGAGGCATGTTCATCGCGACATAAGAGAGCGTCTGCCCCGTATCCACGTCTGACCCGGAGATTGTGAAATCCACCGTATCCTGCGTAAAGACGTTCTGATCCCCCGGCACAGTCAGCACCGGCGGGTCGTTGATCGAGTTGACATTGAACGTGATCGTCGCCGTGTTGCTGTCCACCTGACCGTCATTGACCTTGAAGGTGAGGTTATCCGGCCCGTTGTAATTGAGGGCCGGCGTGTAGGTCAGATTCGGCGCGGTGCCGCTCAAGCTGCCGTGCTGTGGCTGCGTCACAACAGTGAAGCTGAGCGTGTCGCCATCCACATCCGAGGCGGTGAGCGCGAAGTTGATGGGCGTGTCTTCGTTGACGCTCAGATTCTGAGGATTCGCCACGGGCGGATCGTTGACCGGCGTGACGGTGATATTGACCGTCGCCGTGCTGCTGTCGGCGGCGCCGTCGTTGACCTTGAAGGTGAAGCTGTCCGGGCCGTTGTAATTCGGCGCGGGCGTGAAAGTGAGATTGGGCGCGGTGCCACTCAGGCTGCCGTGCTGCGGCGGAT